>Ga0209486_10000171_pt1 | contig 30293 bp, 23 predicted proteins | sample NCCompost_FD_187518 | JGI IMG/M metagenome (GOLD analysis project Ga0209486, IMG submission 187518) | Agricultural soil microbial communities from Utah to study Nitrogen management - NC Compost (SPAdes) (version 2) | ecosystem: Environmental > Terrestrial > Soil > Agricultural land | place...
TAGAAAGATCGTTCACCCCACGGGCGCGTAACGATCTCGCCCGCAGCCTGGCCGTGAAAGTCTTCGGGCGAGAGGCAGTTTAGTTCACGTGCACGGGCGTACACTGCTTCAAGGTCGTCCACGGCGAAATAAATGTAGTCGGGAATCGGTTCCGGTTTGAGATCGGGGATGTTCTCTCCCGCGACGTCGACGAGCGCCAAAATCACCGGACCGCAATCGATGTAGTGACGCGAAGCGCGCGGGATTCTGCGTCCGCGGTCGCCTAGCAACGTGCCGTAAAAGTCCTCAGCGCGGTCGAGATTGTCGACCTGAAGAATGATTCGGTAGAGTGTTGGGGCCATTCGCGGGTTGTTCCTTTCGGTAACACAGATTAAAACACGGATGAAACGTATTATCGTAATTGGCTCAGGTGGATCGGGTAAATCGACTTTAGCTACCAAACTCGGCCAGTTACTGAATCTCGAAGTCATTCACCTCGATAAACTCTTCTGGAAATCCGGCTGGGTCGAGGCGCCTCGCGACGAGTGGTTGCAGACAGTAACTCAACTAGTTAACCGAGATTCGTGGATCATCGACGGTAACTACTCTGGAACGCTCGAAGTACGAATTCAGAAATGCGATACGATCGTCTTCCTCGATCTGTCGCGTCTCTTATGTTTATGGCGTATCGTAAAGCGAAGCTTACAATATCGCCGCAGCGACAGGCCCGACATGGCGGAAGGGTGTCCAGAGAAGCTTGATGGGGAGTTTGTGAGTTGGGTATGGAACTATCGGCGGCGTTCGCGGCCGAAAGTTGTGGAATTGATTCGAACGCATGCGGAGGGGAAGCGAGTTATCTGGCTGCGTTCGCAAGCTGATGTCAAAAAGTTTTTGTCAGATCCAAGGAGATAAAGATGTCTGCCCAAGTACCGGTGGAGCGGTTGAAAAAGACTCTGCTTTTGTTCATCGACGAAACGTTTTCGAACGTTCAGGGGATGTACCTCGACAAGGGGACAACGCTTTACGAAACGCTCGACGGCGTGACGGCCGCAGAAGCGTCGCGCGCGGCGGGCCCGCAAAGCGCAACGATTGCCGCGCAAGTCGAACACATCAAGTTTTATCTCGACGTGCTCGACGAGATCATCAAAACGAAGAATTACGAAACGAAGTACAACTGGCGAGAGATCTGGGAGACGGTGCGAGAGGTCACTCCCGAGCAGTGGGAAGATCTAAAGCGTCGTTTACACGAGAGTCACGATCGAGTGCTTGCGACGATCAATTCGTTTGAGAATTGGGACGGTGAGTACGAAATAGGTGGCGCGATCTCGATCATCGTTCACACGGCTTACCACTTAGGAGGAATCCGGCAAGCGCTCGGCGTGATTCGTGCTAGTTCACAAACCTCCGCAACTGCACACTGATCGCAAATCCGATCGCGATAAACGTCGCGATCAGCGAGGCAAGTCCGGCGCTCATCAATGGCAGCGGCACGCCGATCACAGGAGAGATGCCTAGCGCCATGCCGATATTGATAAAGATCTGAAACGTTAGTCCGCCGACGAAGGACATGATAAACAGCATCCCCGGGCGGTCGGAGGCGCGTCGCGCGCCGGTGATCAACCGCGACAGCAGCACCATGTAGGCCAGCAACACGAGGACGCAACCAACAAAGCCGGAGTTTTCCGCCGTGACTGCGAAGATGAAGTCGGTATGCGGTTCGGGAAGGAACTTCAGTCCGCTCTGGGAATGTTGGACCGAGGAACGTGACCCAAATAGTCCACCCTCACCAACAGTCAATATCGACTGCCACGTGTGATAACCGATGCCGCGCCGGTCAGCCTTCTCGGGTTCCCAGATGACGTTGATGCGTTCCTGCTGATAACCCTTAACCACACCTGTTTTGACTCCGACCACATACGCCACCGGAATCATGACGACAGCAAGCACAGCCGTCGCGACAACCAGCCGTAATTTAATCCCCGAAAGAAACAGGACGACGGCAAGAATCGGCAAGTAAGTCAAAACAGATCCCGCATCCGGCTCCAGCAGGATCAAACTAATCGGCAAGCCGAGGATCAGACCGCCTACGACCATTTCTTTCAACGAGAGCGCCGTCACTCGGTGTTTTCCAAAGTAGCGCGCCAGCATCATCGCCGTGGTCACTTTCACAAACTCTGACGGCTGAAACTGTCCAATGCCCTGCACCTTGATCCACGCGCGCTGTCCGTTGACCTTCATACCGATGCCCGGAATTAAAACGATTATCAGCAGGATCAGGCCGAAGATGTAGAACGCGGGCGCGAGTTGCAGGAGTTTTCGATAGTCGGTGAAAGCGATCGAGAGCATCGCGACCAGGCCGATGCCGAGACCGATAAGCTGTTTGGCCCAGTAAGCCTCGGTGGGTTGCGCGTTACGGATCTGGATTGTGCCAAACAGCACTATGCCGATGGCGAGAAGGGCGAGAATCCAGTCGAAGTCACGCCAACTACGTTTGTGAATAATTGCAACCATTAAAAACGCGGATTGCGACTAGCTATTGATTACTCACGATTGCCTGTCGCTGCGCAGCGGCAGCAGCGGCTGGTTTAGTTTTGTTCGGAGTTTCTTGCTTCGCGATCTGGGGCTTTGGGAGCGCGCCGGGAGGCTCCTGATGTCGCGTCTTGCGATAGAAAGCGTCGTACACGCCGCGAATCGCGGGCGCAGCATGGTGGCCACCAAAACCTGAATTCTCGATCAGGCCCACCATTGCTATTTCCGGTTTGAAAGCCGGCGCGTACGTGACAAACCATGAGTGATCTTTGTTCTTACCTGTGTCCTTCCCAAGGCCGACGACTTGCGCCGTTCCGGTCTTACCCGCGATGTCGAACCCTTCCATGCGGATGCGGGCGCCGGTGCCGCCGGCGTTCACCACCGACCACATCCCGTCATTTACCTCATCGTGAATGTCCTTCGGAATCGGAATGATCTTCGGATTCGGGCGCGACGGGTCCAACGGCTGAAAGCTAACGGAAGCTTTGTACTCCGGCGTGCCTTGATTTCCGGTCGGTTTCACTTCCTTCAGCACGTGAGGAATATACATTCGACCGCTTTGACTGATACCCGCGATCGATCTGAGTAACGAAATCGGCGTGATAATGTCGTAGACCTGTCCGAAGGACGCGTAAACCGTATCGATATCGCGCCACTCCGGATCGTTCGGTTGCATTCGTCGTTTGAACTCGCGCGACGGCGTCCAACTCACGACTTCGTTCGGCAGGTCGATACCGGTGCGCTTGTTCAGATCAAACTCGTCAACCATCGCGACGATACCGTCGATCCCCATTTTCAGTCCGAGACGATAGAAGTAACCGTCACAGGAGTGAGTGATCGCGGCTTTGACGTCGGGAGAACCGTGATTGCCCATGCAGCGGGTGAACTTGTTACCGATCGTGATACCACCGCCGCAGACGATGTTGGAGTGCTCCAGCGTGATCGCTTTCTGTTGCAGTCCCGCGACCGCCATCGGAATCTTCCAGGTCGAGCCTGGCGGATAACGACTTTGGACCGCGCGATTGAGGAGGGGCGTTTCCGGATCGTCTAACAGTGCCTTGTACTCGGCGCGACCTTCTTTAGTCGTGATTCGTTGTGAGAATAGATTCGGATCGAACGTCGGATACGAAGCAAGCGCGAGAATCTCGCCGTTGTTCGGATCCATCGCGATGAGCACGCCGCGTTTAGTTGCGGAATTCGCGAGTTGTTCTTCGGCGGCGTTCTGAAGATCGAGATCGATCGTTGTAAGCAGATCACGTCCGGGGATCGGATCGACGATCTCGATCTCGGCCTGAATGCGTCCGCGACTATCTACCAGTACTTCTCGATAACCATCCGTGCCGCGCAGGTAGTCGTCGTAGATCTGTTCGATACCGCTAAGACCAATGATGTCGCCGGGTTTCAGTCCCTTGTCTTTTGAAACTTGTTGCTTCAGTTGTTCGGGACTGATCTCGCCAACGTAACCTAGCACGTGGGCCAACGAGCCATTTGCCGGATAACGTCGCTGTGGTTGTTGCTCAACGCGCAATTCCGGAAACTCGAGAGTGTGTGCTTCAACCCAGGCGATGTCGCCGGGAGAAGCGTCCTGTTTCACTGGGATCGATTCGAACGCCGGCATCGACTTCACCAGGTCGAAGCGTTCTTTCAAGATCTCTCGTTCGACCAGTAAGCCTTGAGCGAGCGGTTCGATCAACGCGTTGAGATCTTTTCCCTTCACGTCTTCACGCGAGAGGATCACGTTATAGATCGGACGCGAATCGACGAGCACCTTTCCTTCGCGATCGAAGATGACGCCGCGCGGGGCGGGAATCGGTAGCCGCCGCCGTCGTTGGTTCTCCGCGATCTCCGCATAACGTTCACCGCGCACGACCTGCAAAACGTAGAGCCGCACGGTGAGCGCGCCGAGCATCAGCACGACCAGAATCTGAACGAACCTGAGGCGGGCGCGAAGGTTTTGAGATGAGTCTTCGAACTTCATTTTTCGTACTTAGAACTTGGTACTTAGTGCTTTGTTCGCCTTGCTACGTTGCACCCGTAGGTTCCCATCCCATCTTGCCACGCAAAGCACAAAGAACAAAGCACAAAGTACAAGCCTCCTCACCGTCTGCGCAATGGCCCTGTTGAACGGCGCGCGACGCGTCGTCGAGTGGCGAACTGCCGTCGCTGGGCGGAGCGTTCCGCGACGAGCGAATCAATGAGATAAAGCAGCAGCGTACCCACGACCGTCGTCGCGATCAGCTTGTAAGAGATCGTCTGCACGACGGGGGCAGAGGGCGGCTGACTGAGCAGCCGGTGCACGAAAACGTAGACCAGCGAATCGAGCACCGTCGCCGCCGCCAGCACGGGAATGCGGAGCAGCGGGTTTTCGAGGTTTACCTTCGTGGCGGCGAAGTAGATGACGTAAGCCGTTAGAGTCTTCGAAAAACCGCTGGCGCCAATCAGCGCACCACTTTGAGCGTCAACGATAACGCCGGCCAGTGTCGCCACCACCAGTGCCTGCCACGCCTCCCGCTGTAGGGCAATGTAGACGATCACCACAAGCGGGAAGTCGATGTAAACCAAAGGCGGCCAAACTGCGCGCAACGAAAGCTGCAACGCAACGGACGCGATCAGAATTGCGGCTAACTTCAGCGGCGGCATTGTTAACTATTGCCGTTTCACGACGGCAAACTGACACTTACTTTCCGGACTTTTCAACATTTGGCAGGGTCTCTTGGGGGGTAGGAGTACGTTGAGGAGCGCGATAGAGAAGCACCGCCACTTCCTCTAAATGGTCAAGCTGAGCGCCGGGTTGAATCAAAATCTGGTGGGCCTGCGTTGCGGTGCCGTTTTTAACATCGACAACTCGTCCCACGTTCAAACCAGGCGGATAGATACCATCCTGCCCGGTTGTCATTACGGTGTCGTTTACCTCTACTTTCTCCAAACCGGAAACGTAACGCATTTCGACGACGCTGACTCCGAGATCCGCACGCCCTCGCACCGAACCGAGTGCGCCTGACTGGCCCAACTGTCCGACGACTGCTCCCGCGCCAGCCTTCTCGTCGGTGATGAGCATCACCTGTGACGCAAACGGACTGACAGTGATCACGCGGCCGACGATCCCGCTGCCAGTCACAACTGGCATGTTGACCGCGACGCCTGATGTACTGCCGCGATTGATCGTAATCGTGTTGAACCAGACGGACGGGTCGCGAGCGATCACGCGTGCCGGTACCGACTTGATTTCGTTTTGTTGCTTAAGATCGAGTAGCGCTTGCAGACGCTCGTTTTCAGCCTCGGCCTGGCGGGCGGTGTTCAACTGTGCTTCCAGCTCCGACAGCCGTTGTTTCAATTGCTCGTTTTCGTGGGCAGTGCTGCGAAAGTTCCAGATCTGCTGGAAGAAATTGGACGTGGCGCCGCTGGCTTTTGAAGAAGCGTTTTGAAGTGGTGAAGCGAACAACTGGGTCCAGACGCGGACCACTTTCTGCTGACCGTCGGGGTCGCGGGCATCGACGCCCATGATTACACAGTTAATGATCAGTAGTGAGACAAGCCAAAGCGGAGCGCGCTGGCGAATCTCTTTTTGTGTGCGAACCGAAGCCATCGTACTACTAAATCCGTATAAATCCGCGGTTCAAATCCGTGGTTCACATTCCACTCGTCATCGTGTTCTCCCACTTGACGCGCTTGAGCAGGTCGAAGTCGGAGAGCATCTTTCCGGTTCCCAGCACAACCGAAGCGAGCGGATCGTCGGCGAGCGAAACCGGCAGCCCCGTTTCGATCGAAAGTCTCTTGTCGAGGTTCTTCAGCAACGCACCGCCACCGGTAAGCACGATGCCGCGTTCCACGATGTCCGCCGAGAGTTCCGGCGGCGTTCGTTCGAGCGCGACGCGTACGGCGTTGATGATCGTGGAGATCGAGTCGGCAAGCGCCTCGCGTACCTCCTCGTCTGTGATCGTTATTGTCTTCGGAATACCTTCGATAAGATTGCGGCCTCTGACTTCGTAGGAGAGCGGTTCGTCGAGTGGATAAGCCGAGCCGAGTTCGATCTTGATTGCTTCCGCCGTTCGTTCACCGATTAGAAGGTTGTACTTCCTCTTGATGTACTGGATGATCGCCTCATCCATCTCGTTGCCGGCTACGCGCACCGCGCGTGAGTAGACGATACCGCTTAAACTGATCACCGCGATGTCCGTCGTGCCGCCGCCGATGTCAACCACCATGTTGCCGTGTGGCTCGGTGATCGGAAGACCGGCGCCAATCGCCGCAGCCATCGCTTCTTCGACGAGGTAGACCTCCGAAGCCTTGGCCCGGTAAGCGGAGTCTTCAACGGCGCGCCGTTCGACTTGGGTAATCTCTGAAGGAATTCCGATGACGACGCGCGGGCTTACCCACGTCTTTCCGTTGTGTGCCTTGCGGATGAAGTGCTGCAACATCTTCTCAGTCACTTCGAAGTTGGCGATGACGCCGTCTTTCATTGGCCGAATCGCGACGATGTTTCCGGGGGTTCGACCCAACATGTCTTTGGCATCACGGCCCACGGCTTCAACCTGGTTGGTTACCTTATTAATTGCGACGATTGAAGGTTCCGAGACGACAATGCCACGTCCCTTCGCATAGACCAGGGTGTTCGCCGTTCCCAGATCGATAGCCAAATCGCTGGAAAACAGACTGAAGATAGATTTAAAAGCCACTAGACTTATTCACTTCCCGTGGTTGTAGTTTGGAACTTCGGGTGGGATCGGCGGCAACAACGCACGAACACGTCCGACCTCCTACAATACACTGAGACGGGCGACCCGTAAACGGGAAACTTTACACTAGTTATCGCCGTCCAGCTAGTACAAAACCTGAACTGATCTATAAATCCGAGTTCTAGACCGGAGTAAGGTTTTCGATGTCGGTGTCGAGCGTGACGAAGTCGGGTACGACCGGCTCGCGCGAGGTAGCGAGGTCAGCCGCGAATCGCACGCAGTTCTTGTTCGCAGCTTTAGCTTCATACATGGCCGTGTCGGCGCAGGCGATGAGTTGCTGCGGCGAGGATGCGTGCTTCGGAAATGCGGCTACACCGAAACTGGCCGTCATCGAGAGTTGCAAGCGGCGTCCGCCTGTAAACACGTGTCTGAGGATCTTCTGCCGGATACGTTCGGCAACCTGGCCCGCCAGTTCCGTTCCTGTGTCAGGCAGGACGATGACGAACTCGTCACCACCGTAACGAGCAACCGCGTCAGTGTCGCGGATAGAGGAGAGAATCACCGCCGCCATTTCCATCAGGACATGAGATCCGACCAGGTGCCCATGTTCGTCGTTGATGTGTTTGAAGTCGTCGAGGTCGATGAACAGCGCGGCCACGCTTGTGTTGTAACGACGTGCGCGGCGGATCTCGTTCAGCAGGAACTGTCGCAGGTAGCGCGCGTTGTGCAGCTTGGTTAGATCGTCGGTCTGCGATAGACGTTCGGCTTCAGCTATACGCACCGCGTTCGCGAGTGCCGAAGCGATCGGTAGCGATAGTGAATCAAGTAGTGCGACTTCGGGTTTCTTAAAAGCGTGCGAGCCTGGGGCGTTGCGAATACCTTCGAGCACGCCGAGTATTCGCTCGCCACAGATCAACGGCACTGCGACGACGAACTGTCCACGCTCTTTCTTCTTAACGATGCCCATTCCAGCGGCAGCACGTTTCGCCGATCGAGTTTCAGAGCCCAGCGGCAAATCTGACTCGCCGGTCAGTCTTCGTCGCCATTCTTCTTCCGACTTAACGCTGCTTGGCTGTCCGGGTTTTCTGACCGCGACCGCTTCGAGTCGCGGAGCTTCGGCTCCTTTTCCTTCCGTGAAGAGATAGATGGCCCAGCGGTCGGCGCGCACGAGTCGTTCGAGCCCGGCCAATGCGCTGTTGGCGGCGCCGTTCTGGTCGCTGATGAAGTGCAGCGAAGCGACAAGATCGAAAGCGGCGCGCAAATGACTCGCTTTGATCTTTGACGGTAATGAGGAAGATCCGGTTTCGGCAGGAACCTCTTCCGGTTCGTCCATTGCAAACTCGGCATTTCCGTTTGTTTCGATCTCACGAAGCAGCGCCGGAAGATCGCCCGATTTGTCGGCGACGGCCAGGAAGCCGAGACGCTTCAACGTCGGGCTATCAAGACTGCGAAGATTCAGACTCTGGTATCCGTTCGTATGACGGCGGCACGCAACCAACGGCGCTCCGGGCCAAAAAGCCCGCGCGTGATCGATCGCCGTGTGAAGTTCGACCAGATCTGCACCCGGAACGACTTCATACAACACAGCCAGCGGCGGCGGAATATCGGAAGGCGCTGCGTTACGTTTCTTCTGCTGCGCGAGTGCAACTTCGACTTCAACTTCACGCAGACCTTCGATCAGGGTTTTCACACCAGCAGCGCGCAACGCCTCGATCAAGTCGTAGGCCGGTGCTTCATGAGCGTCCGTCAATAGAATTACGTGACTCGACATGCTCTGCTGGTCCTTACTAATCGCCGCGTGCAGCGCGGCTGGAAAGTGCAACTTTGTACTGACTGCTGTTGCCCCGGGGATCTTGTGCTTCGACACTAACCTCGCGCGCCGTTCGCGCAGCACTGATCTGGACTTGGAATGTTCCGTCAGTGGCGACGATCGTTTCGCGTCCACCGCAGCGTATCGTTGTGCCGGGCTCCGCGCGTCCGCGAATAAGATAAAGATTTCCACCCAGGAGTTCGGAAGACAAACCTGAAACGGTTACCTGCGAACCCGTGCCTCGTGTCGCGACGATGAACTTGAGCGGATCGCTCCAGTCGCTCACCTGACCACTCGCCGCCGTTGCCCTTATGCGCCAGAAGTAAACACCAGGACGCAAATCAGTGGCTCCTAACTCCGTCGCAACCAATTGATCGCGTTCGATTACTTTTCCGTCCGTAACGAAGAATGGCGACGTCGCAACTTCAACGCGGTAGTAAGCCGGAGTGCCCGACTGCGGCCGCTGCCATTTCAAAGCTACGTTTGCGGCGCCATTGTTTCCCACGAAAACTTTTTCGAGATCATGCGGCGTTGCTGGTTGCGGAACGTCGAGCAACTTCTGCGCTGGCGCAAGGCGTCCGGAGTTGTTTACCGCAACGTACTCACCGCCGCGAATCGACGCTTTGTCGCCGGCGGCGTTTGTTGTTTCGATCACACCGGTCGCGACGCGAATTTCTTCGGTACCTTCCGGGTTCACGCCGAAGCTGGCGTTGGTCTGTTCACCGACTGAACTCTTCGTCTGGGGTGTTTCTACGACGTTCGTCGTGCCGTCAGTTTGTTGTTCAGTGCGAACCGACAGTTGACCACTGTCAACCCGGACGTGGACGTTCGTTTTCTTGCCGTCGTCGCCCTTGGCGTTGTCGCGCACGATGATGGTGCTGTTTGGTTTGACGAGCAGAGTCGAGCCGTCGGCCAGATTGATACGGGCGCGTCCGTTCGCTTGGGTCTGTACCGTGTCTCCGGGGTATAGCTCTGTTTCGGCGCCGGCGGCGATCACCTCGCGGGTGGCCGCCCGGATAACCCGGACGTCTCCTTCGAACGAGACGAACCTCGCGCCGGAAGGGTGCTTGATGTCGACGAGGCTCTTGAACGGATTTCCGTAGATCTTGACGTAAACCGCCGCCCCTATTCCCATGGCGCAGACGAAGAAAATGGCGATCACCAGATAGAGAAAACGCTTCTGGATAATCCACCAATCAAAGGCAAAACGACTGGTTCTATTGGCAACCATTGGCTGATCGACTAGGAAAGAGGAGCCGTGAACAATTGAGCTCGTGCGGTTTTAAGGCACTATCGGAGCCGCGACGTCTCTGGGTGTGAGTCCGATCTGGTGTCGGGGGCGAAAACCCACCGTTTTCCTGGCAGCAACACTACCGGCTTGGAATTTAACACACGTCCGAAGGCGGTTCAAGCATGTTTATCGATGTATTACAGCAATTTTTTTGGGCTAATCGTGGGGGGAATCAAAATCCGGAGGTAAATCGACCTCAATTTTGGAGTGTTCCCCAGCCGGAAACAGCAGCGAGGCGGCTACGGAACCCAGCAGGACAGTGGCGACGAAGGCGAGCGAAAACCAGATCGGGATATGCAGCCCCACGCCAACGATGAGCATTTTTATCCCGATAAATGTGAGGACAATAGCCAGCCCGTATCGCAGGTAGCGAAACTTCTCAACCACTCCCGCCAGCAGGAAGTACATCGAGCGTAAACCGAGGATCGCAAACACGTTGGAGGTGTAGACGATGAATGTGTCCCGGGTGATGGCGAAGATTGCCGGAATCGAATCGACGGCGAAAACGAGGTCGGTGACCTCCACTACGATGAGGACGAGCAGCAACAGCGTACCGATCCGCTTTCCGTTCTGAACGGTAAAAAACTTCTCTTCATCGTACGACTTCGAAATCGGAAGAAACCGGGTCACCAGACGAACAACGGGGTTTTGGTCCGGATGGATGTCAATTTCCTCCTGCCGGAACATCTTGATGCCGGTGTAGACTAGAAAAGCCCCGAAAATGTAAATGATCCAATGGAACCGCTGGATCAGCGCCGCGCCGATAAAGATCATCGTCAGGCGCATGACCAGGGCGCCCATCACGCCCCAGAAAAGGACGCGATGCTGGAACCGCGCGGGTACCTTAAAGTAGGAAAAGATCAGCAGGAAGACGAACAGGTTATCGACCGATAGCGATAACTCGATGAGGTAGCCAGTGACGAACTCTAGTCCCCGCTGCTTTCCCAGGTAGTAAAAAACGAGTCCGGAGAAGATCATCGCCAGTGTGACCCAAACACCACTCCAGATCCACGCTTCGCGATACTTAATTGAGTGAGCTTTGCGGTTGAAGAGCCCAAGATCGAGGCTCAACATGATCAGGATGAAGACACTAAAACCGACCCAGAGCCACGATACGCTGCTGATTGAATCCATTCGGGGCAGTAAAATAGCATCTGAATCTTGTTTTGGCTAATCAGCGCTTCGGCGGGTTAGAGAAAGACGGATCTCGCTCAGAGTTGCAGGTATTCCTGCGTGTCCCTTACAATCCGCCCTTCGCCGGAAAGGTACTAAATCATGCTCAAACAACTTGGACGACTCAAACGAACGCGTAACTTTGTCATTCTCGGCTTCGCCTTTCTGCTGGCTATAAGCTTGATCTTTTTCTATGCTCCCAGCCGCTCCGCCGGCAGCATCGACCCCTCCAGAAACACGGAAACGGTGGCAAAAGTGGGGTCGAATTCGATCAGCGTCGCCGACCTCTCGCGCGCGAGGCAAAGGTATGCGCAGTTCGGCGCCCAAATAATGGCCCAGTTCGGCAATCGCGCCGTCCTCGAAGACCTAATTAGCACGTACGTCATGTTAGAAGAAGCTGAGAGGCTCGGCCTGGCGGCCAGTGATGTCGAGATCGCCGACAAGATTCGGGAGCGATATAAAGACGACACCGGCAAGGTTGATATCGAGAAGTACAAGCAGCAGATCATGGACCAATACGGCGACATTGATAAGTTTGAAAACGAGATGCGGGCCGCTATCTCGCGTCAAAAGCTGGAGGCGTTTCTGAATGCAAGCGTGAATGTTTCCGACGAGGAAATTGAGGAAGAGTTTCGTCGCCGCAATACGACATTTGATGTCAGCTACATCTCGCTGACTGAAGCTAAGCTTGCCGAGAAGATTCAACCGAGTGATGAAGATCTCCGCAGCTATTTCGAAAGTCACAAAACCGACTATCGTTTCCTCGAGCCGCAAAAGAAAGTTCGGTACGTTTTTGTCAACACTGAAAAGGCCGGTTCCAAGCTCCAGATTTCCGACGCCGATTTGAAGACGGAGTACGACGGGCTAGCGCCGCAGTACAAGGAAGCGGGCATCAAGATCCAACAGATCCTTTTGAAGGTTGCGCGCAAGGATCTGGATCCAGAGGTAGATCAAAAAACCAAGGATCTGATTGCGAAGTTACGTGGTCCGGACGGTAAGGCAACGGAAGCGGCGTTCGCCGAAGCCGCCAAGGGCCAGTCCGAAGATCCCACGACCGCCAGAAACAACGGCTTCCTTCTGAAGCCTTTCAAGAAGAACCCAAACAAGGTACACAGCCTTTACGATCGCATGGCGGACATGCAGCCGGGCGACGTGACTGACGTTCCGATCCGTTACGATGGCAACTTCTACATCCTCCGTCGTGGTGAGTCGGTTCCGAAGACCTTCGCCGAAGCGAAACCGGAATTGCTCGTGTCGCTGCGCAACCGTCGCGGTTATGGCGTGGCCTTTCAACTCGCGCAGAAGATCCACAACAAGTTGAAGGAAGTTAAAGATCCGCAGAAGGTGGCCCAGGAATACGCCGCCGAAGCGAATATGACTCCGGCCGACATGGTTCGCGAAACCGCCTTTATCAAGCCTGGCGACGATGTACCAAACGTCGGCGTGAATCAACAGTTCGAAGGCGCAATAGCGCAGCTGAACAACCCCAATGACATTGGCGAAGTCACCGGCATCAAAGACGGCTTTGCGATTCCGATGCTCCTCGATAAGAAGGACCCACGCATTCCGGAATTCGACGAGGTGAAGACGAAAGTCGCTGACGACGTCAAGAAACATCGCGCAAAGGAGCAGATCGAGCAGAAGGCCAAGGATTTGATCGCGGGTTTGACTGGACCAGGAGACCTCAAGGCCGCCGGTGAACGGGAAGGGTTCGATTCCGGGCTTGTAGAAGGACACAAGCGCGAGTCGACACTCGACAAAGCCGGAGCGAGCGAACTGCTCGACGATGCGATCTACAACTTAAAGGACGGAGAGATTACGAAGACGCCCGTCAAGCTTGACGACAAATGGGTGATCCTTGGCCTCGTCAAGCGCGACAACGCCAACATGGCGTTGTTCAATGCCGACCGTGAGCGCATCAAGCAGAAGATGTTAGGCGATCGTCAGGCCCAGGTGTTTTCGGATTACATCACCGCCGCGCGCGAGCGCATGGAGCGCGATGGCAAGATCAAGATTTACACCGACGTGCTGACGCGTTTGGATGCGGCTGAGCCGGCTGCCCAGCCGCTACCCGGTGGTTTCCCAAACTTCCCGCCGCAACAATAGGAGCTGAGCTTGGTACTTTGTTCTTTGAGCTTTGTCAGTGGTCAGTAGTCAGTGGTCCGTTGTTAATCTCACAACTGACTACGGACAACTGACTACTGGCAAACAAAGCACTAAGTACCAAGTACTAAGCTCTAATTACCCATCAGTGGACCAACATCTGCTGATGGGACTGCCGTGCGAATTTGTAATTCGTCTGCGCTGTTCACGATCTTCAGGTTCGTCAACGCGCTTTTCGCCAGAACTCCTCGCGCACCTGACATTCGTCCCACAAAGAACGACCCAAGCTCTTGCAACCCTCGCAACATTTCACCAAGGTTGCTCGCCGCTGCCGCGTTCATTGCACGTGCTCCGATAAACAACTCGAGGTCTTTCTCCGTCGTTCCGACCGAACCGTAGACGTGACGAAGCTTGGCTAGTTCGGCGGCGATTGGAGCATTGCCGATCGCATCGACGCTGCTAACCAACTGCTCCGACATATTTGCGCCGAAGCCAATCACTGCGTTCGGATCGCGACTCGCCAGAGCGATCAATTCGGCATTCGCGCGTTTGGAGGCGCGCGTGGCGTCGATCAGCGATCGGATGCTCGTCGGATCGCCGAGGGCCAGTGTGTTTGTATCGAGCGGCAGCACGGCCAGTTCGTTGATACGGAAATCAAACACGCCGAGGACGGTTATTTTTTCATCGAGCGTGAAAACGTAGATCGTCTTGTCCTTATATTTCTCCTGCCGAAACTTACCATTCACCGCAACACTGCCGGCGGTAATCAACGCCGCTGAATTGTATGCGCCTTTCGCCAGCGCTACTGTGTTGGCTTTCGCTGTTCCTTCGCCCGGGAAGGTGAAGCGGACACCAACGGCGACCTCGTCGAACATGCGCGGGTCAAGGCCGGTTCGCGTCTTGAAGTTTTCAACCGAGTCGTTCACCTGCGTCATCCTCGCGGGATTGTTGGCAAGGATGCGCGGCATCGCTTCGTTGAAGAGCTGTTTCATCTTCACCTGGACCACTGCGTCCGACTTCGGCAGCGATTCCATGAGGCTCCCCGCGGCGGCTGTGTTGCGGCCGCGAGTCTGCGCCACAGCATTAATTTGCAGCAGGGCGAGAACTGCGATTGATACAAGTGCGAAGTTAAAAAACCTGATTTTCATTCTAAAGCCTTTCTGTCTATTCCAGGGCAGCGACTCAGGGATTCAATTCGCGTGCCTTGAGTTGCTTCTGAAGCGCGTTGAAGGGAATCTTTTCATAGCCGGCGGGGATTTGAAAAAGTTGTTTGTCAGGCGGCACCTTAATGTCTGTCAACTCTGTTACGACGACTACGCCGTTGCGCGATCTCATTTCCGACCTAATCGGCATGTTCAGGGCATTGTCGATCCAGATCAAAGTCTCAATAGCGTTGACGTTTTCGGGGAGCGAACTGTTAACAACTACGCGGTATTTAGCGGTGTCACGTCCGGCGACGGTGTCCGTCCCAAGATATTGATAAGTAGTGACACTGGGTTCGATGTGCAACAGGCGATCGGGCGAGTCTTCTTCCGTTTCCGACGACGGCGGAGTGGCCCAACCGCCTTCCTGGGCTGCGTAGATTTTTTGCTCGGGCCAGAGGATGAATCTGCTTTCGGGCGAATCGAGATAAACAATTAGCGTCTGCCCGGACGCAGATTCTTCTCGCCGCCTCAGACCGTCTCTTCCGATTAGCTTGCTCTCGACAAGTTTTTCGCCGTTCGGACCGAACGTCGTGACGGTGCGCGTTGCGGAATACTGCTCGGGTTCTTTGGTTTTGAATGGAGGCGTGGCTGAGACGACGGTGTCGGTTGCGGGTGTCGCGTTAGGCGTGGGCTGACTCGCCGACCGGCACGAAGTAATCGCGACGAAACAACAAGAAATCAACAGCAACGCGCTGCGGTTGGCGCGCGCGTATTTCATACTCGTTCCAGCAACAAAGCCAAACCCATGCCGCCACTTACGCAGAGAGTTGCAAGTCCGAACCTCGCCTGTCGCTTTTGCATTTCGTGAACCAGGGTCGTGGTGATGCGAACTCCGGTGCAACCGATCGGATGGCCCAACGCGATTGCGCCGCCGTTAACGTTCAAACGATCGGCCGCAAAGTGCAGCTCACGATCGCAGCCGATCACTTGTGCGGCGAATGCTTCGTTCAACTCGATCAAGTCGATCTGGTCCAGGATGAGCTGTTGCCGTTTAAGAAGAGCGCGAATTGCCGGCACTGGTCCAATGCCCATGATCTCCGGTGCGACGCCGGTGATTTCGTAATCGACGATGCGCGCCTGCGGTGTTGCGCCCGATTGTTTCAGACCATCTTCACTGAGCACGACGAGCGCGGCTGCGCCGTCGGTTATACCTGACGAGTTTCCGGCAGTGACAGTCCCTTCTTTTGAGAATACCGGTGGCAGTTTTGCGAGCTCCTGAAGAGTAGTTCCCGCGCGATAATGTTCGTCGCGCGCGAAGGTTCTAAGGGCTTTCGGACCTCCGACTTGGAAAGACATCACTTCGTCATCGAACCTGCCGGACTCGATTGCTGCCTGCGCCTTCTGTTGCGATCGCAACGCAAACTCATCCTGCTCGGTGCGGGAAATTTCATATTGCCGCGCAAGATTCTCCGCGGTCTCACCCATGACAAGCCCAGACAAAGGATCGCTGAAGCCGTCGCGATACATGCCGTCGACGAGTTGCGAATTACCCATTCGCATACCCCAACGAGCGCCTTCAGCGAAATATGGAACCCGCGACATGCTCTCAGTACCGCCTGCGAGTACTACATCGGCGCGGCCGAGCATGATCTCCTGCGCGGCGAGAATGATCGCTTTCAATCCCGAACCGCATGCCTGGTTGACCGTGTACGCCGGAACTGTTTCCGGGATTCCGGCGCGGTACGTGATCTGTCGACCGACATTTGGTCCACCACCAGCCTGACGCGCACAACCCCAAATGGATTCGGCAACTTGTTCCGGATTTAAGCCGGCGCGGCGCAAGCTTTCACTCGCGACCAACTCACCGAGATCTGCTGCCGACCAGGACAACAGCGTGCCACCAAACTTGCCGATAGGAGTTCGTACAGCCCCTGCGAGATAAACGTTCTTCATGTTGACCAAAATGGTAGCACAAGGTAGAAGTGAAGACGCAAAGAGCAGTTTCCCGCAATGGCGCAGGACGCAAAGTAAGAAACTGAAGAAACTCTCGCGCTTCGTTTGCGTCTTTGCGCCTTTGCGGGAACCCTTTTCCTCACGCGATGCTGCAACGCCTCACAACTCACGCCTTACGTGAGACTGCCAGACAACACATTGCCGCACTGCTTCGCCAGCACGCGGAGTGGCTGTTTGTTTCAGGTAACGGTCAATCGCATGCGTTACGACGATCGGAAATCGACGTCACGCTTTCGCACGATCGTCTCGTGCTTTCATGTTGGACCGAGAACGGCACTCGCACGTGGCGCATTCTTAGTTGGCAGTGGAATGGCGAGACACTTGTGTTTCAAGCGTCACGCCGGTTCGGTGCTGAACAACCGTTACTCGAACTGGTCCCACGTGCCTCGGCGACAGTTATCGCCACGACAATTCGCGCCGCGCGGCAGATCCGCTGCGATCGTCTTGCGCAACTCGTTTGCGAATGGCAACCGAAAACTACTGTCGAGCGTTGCGCGTTAAGCCCCGGTACTCGCCGCGGACAGCCGGGCCGTTACGCACGCATTCTGTTGCGTTGGAAAGGTCAACGGATCGCGGTCACCGGACCAGTGATTTCCAGCAACGCGTCGTCAGTCGATGCGTTCGTGTCGTCTGCCCTGCTGTGGTTTACCCGGACGCGAGATCGCGTGCGATCACCTTTTATTGAACAACTGTGGCTGATCGTTCCCGAAGATATTTCGAAGTCGACATGCTATCGCATCGCGTTGTTGCGAGAGAGTTTGAGGAACGTCATCACAGTCTTCGTCGTGGATGATGATCTGCGCGCGTTGTCGCCGTTGTCGTGTCCGGATCGGGAGGAGTTATGGACGAAGAAACTCGGTCGCTTTCCACGCGTTCCCGCGGCTGTTATGAGCGAGCAGACACAGACGATCGTTGCAGAAGCACCAGAAGCAATAGACGTCGTACATTCCCGTCACGGTGAGACATTGAGATATTTCGGTTTGCCATTTGCCCGTGTGCGCGCATTACTCGGAGTTGAAACAGTCTGGTTTGGAGTCGACAGTTCGCGGCGGCGTTTGCTCGATGAATCGTCCTACCGCGACTGGCAGAACCTGTTGCGCGATCTGCGTGAACATCGTTCAGCGTCGACGCGCGATCATCGTCACGCGTTTTATCGTACGGCGACTGAAGCGTGGCTCGAATCGCTACTACGGCGTGACATTACGAAACTGGATCCCGGCTTGATCATCGCACCGCTTCACGCGCAGTTCCGTACCGCGCACAGCGGAAAACTCGGAATCAGGCCGATCGATCTCCTGGCGTTGCGTCAGGACGGTCGACTGGTCGTGATCGAGTTGAAAGCCTCGGAAGATCGCGAGCACGTCTTACAAGGCGCCGACTACTGGCGACGCGTCGAGGCGCATCGACGTCGAGGTCACATCGCTAAAGCGAAGCTTTTCGGCGACAAGAAGATCATAGACGAACCGCCACTCGTTTATCTCGTCGCGCCAACGTTGCGCGTGCATCCGGCATTCTCGACACTCGCACGCTGTATCTCCCACGACATCGAGATCTATCGCTTCGACATCAACGAAGACTGGCGCACCGGCGTCCGCGTCATGCGGCGTATGCGTGTGAATTAATGTTTGACGAGGATGGTCTTATTGCGGCTTTGCCGCCTGATGTGCGGCGCGGCTACGCCTCGCCGGTAGTGACTCTCTTAAATACCTGGGCTACGACCGTCGTTCGGCCTCTGGCCCTTGAGGGCGAAGCCCGAACCGGCGGCGAAGCCGGCGTTTCTTTGAGCAACGGTCACGGCGAGGTGCAACCACGCCGCACATCAGGCGGCAAAGCCCGTTAGAGAACCTTTCTGGAAAGTGGCGTCAGTGTTTGACGAAGATGCTCTCAGACTCTTTGCTCGCGGGCGGCGGTGGGGTGATGGCCGGAGTAGTCATGTGCGAACTTAGCCCGTCGTCTTTTGAATAGATGCCTGAGATTCGCATCTTGAATTCGTCGGCGTTCGTTGCGTTGTGCAGCGCTTCTTCCTGCGTGATGAGCCGCGAATGGAGCAGTTGAAACAGCGATTGATCGAAAGTCTGCATGCCGTACTGTGAAGTTCCTGCCGCGATTGCTTCGCGAATCATGTAGGTCTTTTCTTCGTTGATGACGTGATCGCGAATGGTCGCCGTCGACACGAGCACTTCGATCGCCGGAACGCGTCCCGCTCCTTTCGCGGCGCGCACGAGTCGCATCGAAATGACAGCTTTCAGAATTCCCGCTAACTGAATACGAACCGACTTCTGCTGGTGCGAAGGAAACGACGAGACGATGCGCGTGATCGTTTCCGTCGCGTCCAGCGTGTGCAGGGTCGAGAGTACGAGGTGACCTGTTTCCGCCGCGGTCAATGCGGTTTCGATCGTTAGGTGGTCACGCATTTCGCCGACGAGGATCACGTCCGGATCCTGACGCAGCGCACCACGTAGGGCGTCGGCAAAAGAACGAGTGTCGACGTCAACCTCGCGTTGCGTCACAAACGACTGCTTGTCGCGATGCAAAAATTCAATCGGATCCTCGATTGTGACGATGTGCCCGCTGCGCGTTGAGTTGATGGTGTCGATCATTGCCGCGAGCGTCGTCGACTTTCCTGAACCGGTGGAGCCAGTGACGAGGATCAAACCGCGACGTTCCTCGGCGATCTTGTCGATCACTGGTGGCAGACCGAGTTGGGCCGTGCTTTTGGTGTGGTCGGGAATGACGCGCAGGACGATGCTCACCGTGCCGCGCTGCTGAAAGATGTTGGCGCGAAATCGTCCGAGACCCGAAACTCCGTAGCCGATGTCGACCTCTGACACCTCTTTAAACCGCTGCTTTTGCCGGTTGGACATCATCGAAAACGCCATGTCCAGCGTGTCTTCGGGCTTCAAACGTGGGGCGTCCTGGACCGGATGAAGTTCGCCTCCGATGCGCATTACCGGGAATGCGCCCACCTTGAGGTGCAGATCGGAAGCGGCATGACCACACGCCACTTTCAATAAGTCGTCAATTTTCACGGCCATTAGACGTACTGAAACCTTTCGGGGACTTGGGAAGAGGTGGTTTTGGGAACGCTGCGCGGAAAGGGGCGCGGGGCCTTTGGAACTAGCGCCTTTGGGAACGACGCCGAAAAGAATATACCACAGACTACGCGAGGTCGCGCAATCTGTGGTTTTTCATTGCAAAACGCCGATTAATCCCGGGCGGCGGCCTGGAAAAGAATGGGTGCGGTGTCTTCGGTCGAGGTTTCGAGGCTCCGAGGAGCGAAACCTTGCGGGGTCGCAGAAGCGTCCTTTTTGTTCACGTAGGTGAGCCAGTCGCCGGGCGCAGGCCGTTCACCCTTTGTGATTTCGAAGAAAAGTTTCTGGACTTTCGCCGTTATCGGGCCGCGTCCACCATTGCCGACCGTGATGCGATCGACGGAACGAATCGGAGTGACCTCAGCCGCCGTACCAGTAAAGAAAAGCTCATCGGCGACGTATAGCGCGGCGCGTTGAATAGTGCGCTCCTTAATAGTAATGCCGAGTTCCTGGCAGATCTGAATCACGCTGTCGCGGGTGATGCCGGGCAGGATCGAAGACGAGAGCGGCGGTGTCAATACGACGTCGCCGGTGACGAGGAAAATGTTCTCGCCCGAGCCTTCGGAAACGTAGCCACGGTCGTCGAGCGCAATGCCTTCAGCGAAGCCGTTTAAGAGCGCTTCCATCTTGATGAGCTGCGAATTCATGTAGTTTGCGCCGCTTTTTGCCATGGCCGGCATGGAGTTCGGAGTCAGGCGGTTCCAGGTGGAAACGCACACGTCAACGCCCTGTTCGATCGCTTCATCGCCGAGGTACTTGCCCCAGTCCCACGCGCCGATGTAGCAGGCGAGCGGATTAGGAAACGGGTTCACGCCGAATGCGGGATTGTCTTCGTCGAGACTGCGAAACAGGATCGGTCGCAGGTAGCAATGGTCCATCCCGCTGCGTCGCACGATTTCGGCAGCTGCGTCACACAGTTGATCGAGCTTCCAAGGGTGGTCCATGCGGTAGATCTTGGCGGAGTTAAGAAAGCGTTGCATGTGTTCGCGCAGACGGAACACAGCCGGACCTTGCTTAGTGGCGTAACATCTAATGCCCTCGAAAATACTGGACCCGTAATGAAGCACGTGCGACATCACATGCACCTTCGCGTCGTTCCAATTAATGAATTCACCATCATGCCAAACGACGTCGCAAATGCGTGGTGTCTTTACGTCTTTTACTTTGCCGTCTTTTGAGAACATATTATTTTACTCCTTAGGGTAATAATCGGATCGGGGGCGGGCCGTCACCGTTGCCGCAGACCATAAACTTGGGAACTCGGTCCTCTATTAATGCGCTGAGTGGATGTCAGAAACCGCACAATACATTAGTCACAGTTCGCTTGGCAAGAACGCTTGCCTCGTGTTTGTTTTTTTGCTTCTAATGTTTCCAGCCTGTAAATCTGGTCAAAAAATGAACCAAACTAATCAAAGCCCTACATCGACTGAAACAGCTAATAACGACCCACTTTCAATCCACCAGCGCGCGATCGCGATCGACATGCACGCCGACACCGCGCAAAGGCTGCTGGACGAGCAAGTTGACTTGCAACATGAACTCGACGACGGCCATTTCGACGCCGTACGCGCAAAGGCCGGCGGCCTGGACGCACAGTTTTTCTCGATCTGGGTCGAGCCGCAGTTATTCGGCGAAACCGGCGCGCGGGCGATGAAGCGGGCGGACGATCAGATCGCAGTCGTGCGCGCGTTGGCCGAAAAACACCCGGAAACATGGGCTTTAGCGACTTCCGGCGAGGAAATTCGCGCCGCGGTTAAAGACGGAAAAATGGCCGCGCTAATGGGACTGGAAGGCGGTTACGCGATCGACGAGCGCCTCGAGAATGTTCAACGCTATTACGACATGGGTGTGCGTTACATGTCGCCCGCGTGGAGCGTCAGTACAAGTTGGGCCGGATCTTCCGGCGACGACGTTGGCCGGACGCGCGGACTTAACGAGTTTGGCAAAAGCGTCGTGCGCGAGATGAACCGTTTGGGCATGATGATCGACGTCTCGCACGTTTCGGATCCAACGTTCTGGGACATTGTTAATACTTCGACGGCGCCGGTAGTAGCGACACACTCGGCGTGTCGTGCGATTGCCGACGTGCCGCGGAACCTGACTGACGAGATGGTCCGTGCGCTAGCGAACACAGGCGGAGTCGTTAACGTGATCTTCTACCCGGAACATCTCGAGCCGGGTTGGAGTCAGAAGAAGAAACACCTGGACGCGGAGATCACGCCGATGGTCCAGGAAGCATCTGCGGCCGAACCGGGTGATGCGGTGCACAAGAAGATGGCACGCGATCGTGTGCGATCGCGCGAGTACGCGCGGCGCTTGCCGCCGGTCAACGTGGCGCGCATCGTCGATCACATCGATCACATCGTGAAGCTGGTGGGAGTTGATCACGTCGGGATCGGATCGGACTTCGATGGCGTGCAGATTACGACGACGGGATTGGCGACTGTGGCTGAGTTACCAAATTTAACAAAGGAACTTCTGCGCCGCGGTTATACGGAAACAGACGTGAACAAGATTCTTGGTGGAAACATGTTGCGCGTACTGGATGCAGTAAGCCGGTGAGCTTAGTGCTTAGTGCTTTGTTCGTTGTTAGTGAAAGGCACAAAGCACTAAGTACAAAGTACAAAGAACTAAACAAATGCCTCGCAGACCGCGAATAGGTTTTCACGCTCCGATCAAGGGTGGAGTTCACAACGCGCTGATCGTCGCCAAAGACACTGGCTGCGACACCGTGCAGTTGTTCTCACGCAATCCACGTGGGTGGATGGCGAAACCGCTCACACTCGAAGACGTACTTTTATTTCGCAAGGTGCGCAAGCAGACACGAATCACGCCTGTCCTCATCCACTGCAACTACCTCGTTAATCTCGCGGCAGTCGATCAAATGTTTCTGCAAAAGTCACGAGAATCGTTTCGCGAAGAAGTTGAACGCGCGTTACTGCTTGGCGTCGATTATCTCGTCGTGCATCCCGGAAGTTCTCGTGGCGCCTGCGAAGCCGATGGCATTGCGCTCTGCGCGGAAAGTTTGAAGATCGCGTGCAAAGGGTTGAAGTTCGGCACGCTTCGCATCCTGCTGGAAAACACTGCCGGACAAGGCGACTGTATCGGTCACCGCTTCGAACATCTCGCGCTGATTATGGAGTTGTGCCCGAAGATCCCGCTCGGCGTTTGTTTCGACACGGCTCACGCGTTCACAGCAGGCCATGACATCCGCGAAGAAGACGGTCTCGACGCTCTGATTCAGCGTATGCAGAAGACGGTCGGAATCAAGAACGTCCGAGCCGTTCACTTCAACGACTCGCGCGCCGTTTACAACTCCCGAGTCGATCGACACTGGCACATCGGCGAAGGGCACATCGGCACCGAAGCCCTGCGCCGCGTCGCGCGTCATCCAAAGCTGAAACACGCCGCGTTTATTCTGGAAACCCCATACGACGATCCGCGTGCGGACCTAAAGAACCTCGCGATGTTGAGGGCCTTTGTTTCTTAGTTTTGTCTTTGCGTCTTGGCGCCTTTGCGGGAAATCCTTCGCGCAAAGGCGCAAAGAAGAACATCGATAGACAGGCTGTACTCGAGCTGCTAAAATCCAACTCAAATGTTCTTCAAGCCGAACACCACCCTCGTCCTAACGGTGCCGCTTCTGCGTCGCGCGATATAGCGTGATTTTCGCGGAGCGGCGATTCCATCTTCAAACATCAATCAATCAAAACGCCGGACGCTTTTGTGTCTGCGCAAAACGTGTTAAGTAAGGTTGGACAACGTTATGGACGAAAAATATTTTCCTGAGCAAATCGAACACAAGTGGCAACATCGCTGGGCTGAAACCGGCGCCTTCGAAGCGCGCGAAAACGATCCGCGCCAGCGGTTTTATGCGCTCGAAATGTTGCCCTACCCGTCAGGGTTCCTGCACATGGGCCACGTGCGCAACTACGCCATCGGCGACGCGCTCGCGTGGTTCAAACGTTTGCAGGGCTTCAACGTGATGCATCCCATTGGTTGGGACAGCTTCGGTCAACCCGCGGAACAAGCTGCGATCAAACGTGGCGTGAATCCGCGCGACTGGACCGAAGAAAACATCGCGCACATGCGTGGACAGTTGCAGCGTCTCGGTATCAGCTACGACTGGACGCGCGAGATCGCCGCGCATCGTCCGGAGTACTACAAGTGGGACCAGTGGTTCTTCCTGAAGATGTTGGAGCGCGGACTCGCGTACAAGAAGGTCTCGCAGGTGAACTGGTGTCCGAAGGAACAGACCGTACTGTCGAATGAACAGTCGTCGGGCGGGATCTGCTGGCGTTGTGGCACGGCAGTCGAGAAGCGAGACCTGGAACAGTGGTTCCTGCGCATCACTGATTACGCGGAACAACTCGTTTCCGACATCAAACAGATCGAGGCTGGTTGGCCTGACAAAGTCTTGAAGCGCCAGAGCGACTGGGTCGGCCGGAGTGAAGGCGCGTTCATCGACTTCGCCGTCAAGAACAGCGACGAGAGGATACGTGTGTTCACAACGCGCATCGACACTATCTACGGTGCGACTGCGATCGTGCTCTCCGCCGAACATCCCTTGTTGCCCGAGTTGCTCAAAGACTCTGCTTTGAAAACAGATGTCGAAGCGTTCGCCGAGAAAGTTAAGAATCAAAAGGCGATGCGCAGCGACCTGGCTGAGGAAGGCGAGAAGGAAGGACTGAACACCGGCGTCCTGGCGATCAATCCGTTCAGCGGCGAAACGCTGCCGGTGTGGGTGGCGAACTACGTGCTGATCGAATACGGCACCGGCGCCGTGATGAGTGTTCCGGCTCACGACGAGCGTGACTTCGAGTTTGCGCAAAAGTACTCGTTGCCGATTCGTCAGGTGATCGCGCCGGCGACCCACGAGCAACTCCGCGCAGAACCCGTTGCGACGACGGCGGGCGACGCATCAGCGGAGATGAAACATTCGTTTATCGACTACGGCGTCCTGATCAACAGCGGCGATTGGGGAGGTAAGCCGTCCGACGTCGCGATCAAAGAGATGGCGGCGTATGCGCAGGAGAAAGGTTTCGGCCAAGCAGCCGTCACGTATCGCATTCGCGACTGGGGCGTGTCGCGTCAACGATTCTGGGGCGCGCCGGTGCCGGTGATCTATTGCGACAAGTGCGGCATGGTTCCGGTGCCGTACGATCAGTTGCCGGTTGTGTTACCGCAAACAGCAGAGTTCACGGGAACCGGTGAATCACCGCTCGCGGGCGTAGCGGAGTTTGTAAATACGACCTGTCCGAAGTGTGCTGGTCCAGCGCGACGCGAGACCGACACGATGGATACCTTTGTCGATTCGTCGTGGTACTTCTTCCGTTACCTCGATCCACATAACGAGAAGGCGCCGTTCGATCCGGAAATTGCGCGGCACTGGACGCCGGTGGACCAGTACGTCGGGGGCGACAGTCATGCAGTAATGCACCTGATCTACACACGCTTCTGGAACAAGTTCATGCGTGACATCGGAATGGTGACGTTTGACGAACCCGTGAAGCGGTTGTTGACGCAGGGCATGGTGACGAACCGCGTCGGCGACACCGATGAGTGGAAAGCGATGTCGAAGAGTCTCGGCAACGGAGTCGATCCTGACGAGATGATCGCTGCGTACGGCGCGGATGCGACACGGCTGTTCGTCTTATTTGCTGCCCCGGTCGAGAACGAACTGCGCTGGTCCGATACGGGCATTGAAGGCGCCGTGCGTTTCCTGCGCCGCGTTTACACCACGGTGTGGAAGTGGCAGGAATGTCTCGCGAGTCGCGGTGGCGAACCGCCGGCAACAGAGTTCAGTCCCGAAGCGCGAGCGTTGCGTCGCAAGTCACATCAAACGATCTCGAAGATCACGAGTGACTTCGAACAGTTGCATCTGAACACGAGCGTCGCTGCGTTGATGGAGTTGTTCAATCAGTTGAGCGACTTGAACGCAGATCCGGCGCGCGCATCAGACGCAGATGTTTTTGCGGTTCGTGAAGCGTTGGCGTCTTTGGTTGTCATGCTCGCGCCTTTTTCGCCGCACATCGCGGAAGAGTTGTGGGAAGGATTAGGACATGCCGGAGGCTTGTTGGGTGAAGTGCCCAGCTGGCCCGTCGCCGATCCTGAACTCGCGCGACGAGAAGAACTGGAGATTCCGGTCCAGGTCAACGGCAAGCTGAGATCACGCGTAATAGCCGCGCCTGACGTGTCGGAAGATGACCTTCGTGCGGCTGCGTTGTCTGATGATCGAGTGCGTTCGTTGATTGATGGTCATGAAGTGGTGAAGGTAATTGTCGTGCCGCGTCGGCTGGTGAATATCGTCATCAAATCTGCATGATCTGTGTATACTTTGCCGAGTGAAAGAATGTCCGTCCTGTAGGCGCTGTTACCCGGATGAGACCAATCACTGTCCGCAGGATGGTGATGAAACTACGCCGTCTCTTTTGGGGGAACCAACACTTGATGCCCGCTACCTGCTCGAGCGACGGCTCGGGCAGGGAGGCATGGGTGTCGTCTTCCAAGCGCGACACATCTTTCTCAAAACCCCGCACGCCATAAAAGTCATTCTTCCGGATCTCGTCGGAAATGATCCGATGCTGACCACGCGCTTTCGCCAGGAAGCTCTCGCGGCCGCTGCGATCCGTCATCAGAACATCATCACCGTGACCGACTTCGGTGTTGTGCGCGGCACAATGCCGTTTCTCGTCATGGAATTTGTCAAAGGACGATCCCTCCACGAGATTATGTTGACGGAAGGAGCGATGCCGGTACACCGCGCGTGGGAATTCATCAGCGCGATCGCTTCCGGAGTTGCAGCGGCCCACCGGCAAAACATCGTCCATCGCGATCTCAAGCCGCTCAACATCATGGTCCAGGATGATGTGCCGGCATCGGAAGGCGTGAAGATACTTGATTTCGGTCTCGCGAAGATCAAGTCGGGTGAGTTGCTGGGATCATTTGTGCAAGCGCAGACGAGTGGGTTGATGGGTTCTCCTTTTTATATGGCGCCGGAGCAGTGGGGCGATGACGAACCCGATGCTCATGCGGACATCTACAGTCTCGGTGTGATCCTTTATCAAATGCTCGCGGGTGAAGTTCCGTTCAAAGGGTCTTCAATTCCGTCGATCATGAAGAAGCATCTGACGATGCCGCCGCCGAGCTTCCATTCGATGGGTGTTTCAGTGCCGCCGCCGATCGAGGCTGTCGTCCGTCATGCATTGGAAAAGGAAATACGATCGCGGATCGACACTGTCGACAACTTTTTAAAAGAGCTGCGTGCGGCAGTAGACGCAGCGCCCGTACCGGCCGCCTTGCGAGAAACGGTGACACTCGATCCGAATCGCACGATCGCCACGACGACACCGCCGACGAGCATTCCTCCCAACGTGTTTCCCGTGGCAACGCACGCGCCGATCTCGAACGATACGAGTGTCGGAGGTTCTCTCGACTCGATCATCGGAGAAGTCAGTGCGCCTGGAACAAACAAGCAAGACGAAGAGCGAGAACGAAGAAACAAAGAGCATCAGGAAAAGCTGGACCGCATGTCCCTGCAGGCGAAAGAGCTCGAAGATCGACTCGAACGTCTCTCGGGCAGCATGGGTCCCTCAACCCCCGCCGTCGATCCCGAATCGACGCGAGTACAGCAAGGCTCAGCTTCGCCAAACGTCGCGCCAACCAATGTCGCTCGTCCATCGGTAATCCAGGGCAGGCCGATCACCGTTGACCTCGATCGCGGACGCAAAAGCCCACGAATGTTTCTGATCGCAGCCGCGGTTGCGGTCTTCATAATCGCCGGTATGGGCATCAGTGGTTACCTGATATTTAAATATGTATCCGGCAATGGAGGCGAGCCGACTCCGACACCAACTGCAACACCTCCGGGGACCGAAATGGTTGCGATCCCGGCAGGGACTTTCATGATGGGAAGAAACAATGGCCCAGCCGAGGAGACTCCAGCGCACTCCGTTACGGTGCAACCGTTCATGATGGACCGTACTGAAGTTAACAACACTGAGTACGCCGCATTCGTCGCTGCGACAAACCATCCAGCGCCCTCTCACTGGGTCAACAACAAACCGGTGTTCGGTCAGGAGATGTGGCCCGTCGTAAACGTTTCCGTTGGTGATGCAGTGGCCTTCGCGGCCTGGCGATCAAAACGCGACCGCGTCACCTACCGCTTGCCGACCGAGGACGAGTGGGAGTACGCCGCGCGCAACGGTGCACGTGCGGATCTCTATCCGTGGGGATCGGAATGGGTTGCGGGGCTCGCAGTATTGAAGGAAGCAACTCCCGCAGCCGTCGGTTCTCGTCCTGGTGGCGCGAACCAGTGGGGCGTCACTGATCTGATAGGAAATGTTTGGGAATGGACGTCTTCAAAGGTCTCGGTTTATCCGGGAAATACTACCGTAATACCGAGAAATCAACAGGATCTCGTGACGATTCGCGGAGCTTGTTACGCGAGCGATCCGGCTAATCCGGAGGTGCCGGTGTCCTCGAGTCTGCGCCAGTTTGTCTCGCCATCCACAAAGACCACGCTTTTGGGATTTCGACTAGTCAAGAGCGGTCCGTAAATAATAAGTTCATACAGGATTGAGTTCGAATTAGCTCATCCGGCAAAGCTGATCTACAATCCCCCTCAGTAGTTCTTCAGTAATCCATAAGGAAATTCGAATTTCGAAATTCGAAATTCGAAATTGTTACCGAGGTTAGTCTCGATATTCGCAATCCAAACAGCATTAGGAGAGTAATGATGAGAGCTAACGCAATACTGCGCGGGGCCGGATTAATCGTGGCCGGCCTCTGTTTCGCTCTATCCGGAAGCGCTTCCGGAGCGCTCGCGCAGGACGTGGGGGTGGATGTTGGCGGCGCGACCTTCAGAGCTAAGAATCCTGAGAGTAAAAGGAAGACGACGAACAACCCAACTGCTACGTCAACTAAACCTGGTAACAGACCGACCGGCAACACACGCGTTAGACCAGCCGTCGCCGAGCGGATCGAAGATTTGCTCGAGAAGGGGAACGAGGCTCGTGATGCGCGGCGTTTCACCGACGCCGAAGCCGCTTACAAGGAAATACTAAGACTAAAAGCACGTGACGCTCGCGCGGCGTATGGTTTGGGTAACATATATTTCGATCAGCAGCGCTGGGACGATGCCGAAGGCGCGTATCGCAATTCGGTTGCGTGGGCGCCATTTGAACCTGACGCACACATCGCGTTGAGCGTTCTGCTGGTAAAACCGCGCGCCGGCGGTGACAACGCGAAGAGATTTGCCGACGCGGAATCACTTGCGCGGCGGTCCGTGCAACTCGATCCGAAGAACGCAGTCGCATGGGACCGTCTGGGCGTCGCGCTTCAGACGAGAGGAGTCGTCAACAGCGAAACTGAGCATTCGTATCGTAAAGCGATCGAACTCGATCCGCAGTTTGCCGTTGCTTATGCGCATCTTGCTCGAGTGTTGAACAAGGTCGGCAAGGCCTCCGAGTCGCCGGCGCTGTACGAGAAAGCAATCGCGTTAGCGAAGGATCCGGCGACGCTGAACCTCATTGCCGAGTCGTTACAAGCGGAGCAGCTTTGGCCGCAGTCGGAACCGGTTTTGAAACGCGCACTCGAGCTGGATTCGCGTAATCCGACGTCGTTGCTGCTGATGGGCCGCATGCTCGTGGTTTACAAGCGTTACCAGGAAGCGGAACCGTTTCTAAAGTCGGCCACTGAAGTGAGTTCGCGTGCGTTCCAACCTTTCAACCTGTTGGGCCGCGCGTATCTCGGTATGGATCGCTTTAGTGATGCGGAAGCCACTTACGAACGCGCTTCAGCGCTGGCGGGTGCGGGTGAGCGAAAGGACCTGGCTGGTGTGTTTGGTTTTGAAGGTGTCGGCGATGGTTATTTGAAAGCTCGTCAGAAAGAGAACGCCGTGCGCGCCTATCAACGCGCCCTGGAGCTCGATCCGGCAAACAGCGGCGCCGCGCAAAAACTGGCGAGAGCCAAAGCGAATTGATCTGAGAGAGCTTAGTGCTTGGTTCTTTGTACTTTGTTCGCAGTTTAAACGCGACGCTATCAAGTAAACCGCACACTAGCGAACAAAGAACAAAGTACTAAGCACAAAGTACAACTGAATGAGGTCCTCCTGATGAAGAGTTGCCCCAAGTGTAATCGTACGTTTCCAGACGAAGGTCAGAAATTCTGCACGTTTGATGGCGGACTTTTGATTGCTCCTCAAACCTTGGATCCGAACGCTACGATGCGCGCTACGTCCATTGACCTGAACGCCGCCTCAGAAAGACCAACCAGCAGGGACTTACCAGATCCGAACGCGACGATCATCGAAAGCTATCCAGCGACGGTCGCACTGCCGCGAAACACTGGTGCAACAGGACCACCCGCGGGAGCGCCTAATACAGCGGACATCGCAAACCCGGCGCCACCCCCACCACCATCATTGCCACCGCCTCCGCCGCCAGTGCCACCACCGACGGCGCAGACTTCGCAACCGTTACCGCC
>Ga0209486_10000172_pt1 | contig 30215 bp, 19 predicted proteins | sample NCCompost_FD_187518 | JGI IMG/M metagenome (GOLD analysis project Ga0209486, IMG submission 187518) | Agricultural soil microbial communities from Utah to study Nitrogen management - NC Compost (SPAdes) (version 2) | ecosystem: Environmental > Terrestrial > Soil > Agricultural land | place...
CTAACGGCGATCAAGTTTGATACCGGCGAGATCGCATGGCGCGATCGCAGCGTCGGGAAGGGATCGCTCGTTTACGCGGATGGACGTTTGTACCTCTTCAGCGAGCAAGGCGTGGTCGGATTGGTCGAAGCAACGCCGACAGGATATGTTGAGAAGGGACGCTTCCGGATTGAGCAGGGTTCGCTACCGACGTGGACGCATCCGGTTGTCGCCGGCGGACGGTTGTACATACGCGACCAGGACACGATCTACGCGTACGACGTGCGACAGAAGTAGGGGATTGCGAATTCGAATTTCGAAATTCGAATTTCGCATTTCTATGGTGTCAGATAGGCGCGGGCTTCGCGTAGTTCAGCGAGGTCCGCGTCTGCCTCTTTCCACTGATCGAGAAGTTTGGTGTAAGCAGCAACGGCTGCGGCACGATCGCCACTTTGGGCATAAGCGCGCGCCAGGCCTAGCAGCGAGCGTGCGCGGTTTGGCTGGCGCAGCAGCGAGACTTGAAACTTCTCAACCGCTTCCTTGGGCTGTCCAGCCCGCAAAAGAATCTCTCCAAAAAGTTCATGCGACGGTTTAATGAGCGAGGGTGGTCCATACGGCGCACCTCTCTCTTCTTCGAGTGCCGTCGCCTTCTTCATGAGATCGATCGCGGCTGTGTGATCTTTCTTCATCGAAGCAGCAAGTGCTTCGACTTCCAGCTTGTTCACGTTTCCGATTGACTTTATCTCAACCGAGGAGCCATTAACGGCTGACGCCAGACCACGGATGAAGTTTGGCAAATTCTGACTCGCCATTGAGGTTCGGACCGTGGAGTCATGGCTCGCGTGCATTCCGTTCGTCCCCGTCTGTTGAGTTGTTTGTTTGCCTTCGGGGAAGAATTCAGATGCGCGGTTCCATGCTTCGGTTTCGACGATGAAAGCCGAGGCCATGTTCGCCCAGTTGTTCTCGTAATAACCCGGCCGCAGTTTGTTGTCGTAAGTCGACTCCGACATTACTTTCTTCATCAACGCCAACAATTCTTCCGCTTTTTTATAACGCCCCTGCTGAAGGTAGGCGTACATCAGCCAGTGCAGACTGTGATAGTCGCGAACGTTAAGAGAAAGTTTCTTTCGTTTCATCCACGCGTCGGAAGACTCCCACGCAGCTTCATTCGACGCCGCTGCCTCGGGCCACATCCCGAGTTGCAGAAAAATGTGCGACGGCATGTGCCGCGCGTGATGCGCTTCGGGTGCGATGCTAGCGTAACGTCGCGCGGCAGGTAAGGCGAGGATCGCGTGTTCGGGATCGTCAAAGGCGTGAATGATGTAGTGCGCCGCTCCGGGATGGTTCGGATTTTTCTGATAGACGTCGAGTGCAATAGCGCCGGCTCGCGCCTGGAGGCGATAACTCTTGTCCTCGCCCCGTACCAGTCCGAGCAACGACAGAGAATAGAAAGCGGCCGCGTCGAGATCGTCGGGATAGGCCCGATAGATTTTCTCCATCGCAGCGGAGTAAGCAGTGTCACGCGCGCGTTTGTCGCCCTCGCCGAACAAAACTTTGACGGCCTTCAAATACGCGCGCTCTCGTTCAGTCAGTTTTGGCGTCTCTTTGATCTTCTCGAGCACCCGACGGGCGGCTGCTGGATCCTGTTCAGACCAGAGCGGATGATTGTAGGTCATCGCTTCGCCCCAATATCCCATCGCGAACTCGGGATCGACTTTCGTCGACTCTCGAAATGCTTCGACTGCTTCCTCGTACCAGAATGAGTGAAGCGCAGCGAGGCCGCGAAGAAAGTGCGTCTGGGCCTGCGGGGAGCCGGAAGTCGGAAACTCAACGCGTCCGAGTTGCGATTCCTGCGCAGCAACGCCGATCGCTAACAAGCAGATAAGAAGAAGTGCGCGACTCATAGTTTATTTGCTTCCGATTGCGTACAGATGTTGCGAGGTACGCAGGTAGATACGGCCATCAGAGATTGCCGGTGAACTGAGAACGTAATCGTTCAACGGGTTCTCCGCCAGCACCTTAAACTCCGGACCAGCCTGGACCACCGTCGTCAGTCCGTCTTCGTTGGTGACGTAAATCTTTCCGTCGGCAAGAACCGGCGAACCGCTGTACGTTCCCGGCTTGATGCGCTGCTGTCCGTAGATCTCAGCTCCCGTTCGCGCGTCGAGACACCACATGATGCCGCGATCGTTTACGACGTAGAAGTACTTGCCGTCGGTCACGGGCGTGGGCACGTCGGGTCCGTTGGCGGTGGACCACAGGAGGTGCGACGTTGTGATGTCGCCGCGGCCACCGACCTTGAGCGCAAGCAACGGCTTGATTCGCGTCGGCGCGTAGATGATGTCGTTGAAAACTATCGGCGAGGCAACGATGCGATAGAACTGCTGGTTCTCCGGATTCAGACCATTGGCGCGCCAGAGTTCCTTGCCGGTGGCGAGGTCGTGTCCGGTAACACAGTCGCCGCCGGTGATCACGATCTCGGTGGTCTTGCCGTGACGGAGCAGGGCTGGCGTGGTGTAGGAGTCGGGCGACTCGCGAATAGCGTTCGTCGGTCGATCGACTTTCCACAAGGTTTTGCCGGTCTTCTTATCAACGCGCATCACGTACGACGGCGCATCGGTCTTCATTCCGTGAAGCACCTGGATGTAGAGCGAGTCTTCGTACAACAGCGGTGACGAAGCGTAGCCCCAGTTCAAGCCAAACTCGCCATACTCTTTCTGAATGTCGCGCGTCCAGAGTTCCTTGCCTGAGAAGTCGAAACCTTTGAGGACGCCCGTGCCGGTCATGATGTAGACCGAGCGGCCATCGGTTACCGGTGAAGGTGACGACATGTTGTGCTTGCGCATTTTCACGTCTCCGCCGCCCAGCGGTTTCTTCCACAGCACTTCACCTTTTGTCTTGCCGACGGCCCAAAGAAAGAGGTTGCCGTTGTCGGCGACATTCAGAAAGATATGGTTTCGCCAAACGATAGGCGTCGAGCCACTCAATCCTGGCATCGCAAGTTTCCAGACGACGTTCTCCTCAGTGGTCCATTTGACGGGCAGGTTCTTTTCGCTGCTGACACCGTTGAGTGCGGGCCCTCGCCACTGCGGCCAGTTTTCCGCTGAAGCATTTCTTTCCAGCAAGCCGATTGCGAGGGAAATCCCGATGAGAAGAATGAAGATGGTCTGTTTCATGTTCGGTTTCCTTTTTACAACGGATTATTCGGATCTCAGTGCCGGCAGTAGCGGCGAACGCAGAGCCGCGATTGTCGCCACCAGCGATGCTGTGGCGCCTGAAACAAGAATTGCCAGTAGGAGCAGGCCCAGCGAGATGTTTGGACCTTTGCTGCCACGCTCTAACAGCACGGGAGCGATGGCGAGCAGCGCGCAAACAAATCCGACGGCCAGGCCGAGGCACAGCATCAGGACGTTTTCTGTGATCACCATTACCGCGAAGTGAGAAGAGTTATACCCCACTGCGCGCATCAGGGCTAGTTCCCGCCTGCGTTCGAGAACATTTCGTAACAGGACGGCAGCCATTCCGAGCGTGCCGAGTGCGAGACCGAGGCCGCCGAGAAGTTGGAACGTCGAGAGGTAGGTGTTCTCGACACGATGGAAGGTCGCGAGTCGTTCTTCGGTCGATTGCGCGTCGAAGCCGAAGTCTGACAGACGATCTTCCAATACGGTTGCGGCATCGCTGCCGTTTGGAGCGTCGATCAGGAAATACCGGTAGCCCTGTTCCGAGGGGAACAGTCGGAGAAAGTTCTTTTCCGACATTATCAACTCGCTTTGGAAGATGCTGTCGGAGAGCGCAGCGACTACGCGCAGTCGCCTTTGGTCCATCACAAAGTCCTCGCCCACTTTCAAATGCAGAACGTAGTTGAGCGAGTTTGAATCGCCTATAACGGGAATGGCGCCATCGGGGAATTCGCGATTTAGTAGTAACCACGGATTGTCTGTTTCGTCGATCGAAGTCTGAAATGCGAAGCGGTTCTCGTTTAGAAATGCTTCTGGCGGCGCGACAATCTTCGGGTTGCGTGGTTGATAGAGATTGAGACAACTCGCATCGTCGCCTGGACGCATCCGCAAGCTCACCAGGCGAACATCTTTGAGAGCCGTTTCTTCATTTGTGTTGTTGAGATTCAATGACTCGCGACCTTCGACCGTGTTTGCGTCATGCACGATCGGCACCAGTGACTCGGCAACGAACGGGAAACCCCCACTGCCGGATCTTCGATCATGCGCGACGGCGCCCGAGCGTCGAAACGCGTCCACAGCGACGATGATGAACGCAGCTGAAGCGATCAATGTTACGCACAGCACGGTGCGCGTCGGACGATAGGTCGTATTGCGAAAGCCCATCTGCGACATGGCCCACCAGCCCGGCTGTCGTATTGTCGCGCTGCGTCTTTTTCTCAACCAAACAGACAGGAAACAAAGGCCGGCGACCAAAAGCATCACGCCGCCACCGAAGAAACCCGCAACTTGCGGAATCAACTTCAAGCCTCCGGCAAGCAACAGCGCGATGCCAGAAAGCGCTAACGCGACGACGAGGAAAGTTTCCCGCAAAGGCGCAAAGACGCGAAGTAAAGTTGAGTGAACTTTCCTTTGCGTCTTTGCGCCTTTGCGGGAGAGTTCTTCAATGATCGATCCACTCAACAGACTCCGGGTAGACCAAGATCCGAGTCTTCGTAACGTAAAGAAGATGCAGATAACGGCAGCTGCGACGCCGCCGAGCGCTCCCAACACCATCGATTGCCATGAAATGTGAAGCGTCAGTGAAGTGGTTCCGACTGCATCGACCCACCACGTGCGCAAGCCGTACATCAACAAAGCCGCATATCCGATCGCGCCCAACAGTCCCAACAGGCTTCCGATCACCGACAGCAGCAATCCTTCGGCGAGAAAGAGGGTGCGAATGCGCGACGCCGCGAAACCGATTGCCTGCAACGTTCCGATCTCCCGCAGTCGTTGTTCGATACCGAGTTTAAAAAAGAGCGCGGTCAAAAGCAGTGCGGAGACGACGAGGAAGAAACTGAAGTAGAGAAAGTATTCGCCGAAGTCGGTTGCACCGCGCGACGCGGCGAGCCCGTCTGCGCGAACCGGAATGACCTGAAGACCGAGTGGGCCAGGCTCCAGTTTCTTTCGGAGCGCCTCGCCGTAACGATTAATAATCTCCGGCGTCAACGGACCACGAGACGACTGAACACGGATTGAGGTCATTTCGCCGAAGCGTGATTCCCAGAAGTGCTGAGCGTTTGCGAGGTCGATGAAAGCCTTCGGTGTCGTGCGATATTGGTCCCAGTAATCTTCGTCCTGCTTACGCACGCGGCTCAGGTCGATCGGAAATGGCGGGTCCCAATCGGCGAGACTTTCCGACTCAGTGATGCCGGGATACGCGGGAACGAGATCGCGATCGGCGGCGAGTCCTCTGATTGGCGTAACGCCCGCAAACTGAAAGTCAGCAGTTCGAGTTTCCAGGCGGCCGCCTTCGTGCCAGACGTAGTATTCAAGTGTGATCTTTTCGCCGGGTTTTACGTCGAGTTCACGAGCTGCCCACTCGTTGAGGATGATTGGCGTTTTGAAACCGCTTCTCTCGCCTAAGTCGTCAAGCATTCTTCTGCCCACACCCGTTACTAGCGAGTAGGGAATCGAGCGATCACCAGCGCTGATGCTGTTCGCGAGGTATGAAAAAACTGGAAACGTGTCGAGTGAAAGATCCTCCGCAGCTTGTCTCGCGGCAAGATCAATGTTGTCGCTAAGGAGGTTGCTGTTGCTCTCAAGCGAAAGACTACCGTCGAGCGCGCGCAGTTTGAGACCAAGATCTTCGAGCGTTGCCTTGTCGCGAAGTAGCGCTTGCGTATCGTCGACGGATGGTTGTGGGCCCAGCAGTGTCGTGTTGATCTTCTGTTCCTGCTCCAGTTCGTTTTGGAGAAGCTTGAGCGAAACAAAGATCGCGCGTACCACGCCTTGTTGTGGTTGCAGAGAGAACTCACCCAACTCCCCCGCCGACACTCTCCAAACACGATTAAGCCGGATCGTTTTGCCGGGATCTTCTTTGCGCCCGTGTACCGACTCGATCGGAATGTCGGATGGTTTTTCTAGTCGCAACAACAACGAATCATCGGTTTGAGTTCCGAGTTCATTGGCGAGACCATCGCTTATCAACACTTCACGACCTTGCGGTGCGCCAAGTGCGGCCTTGCCCATCCCGTGAAATTGCCAGAACCGTTCGTCGACGCCATAAACCTTGACGCCGCCGGCACGGCGGTGACTCGGTTCGTGTTCGACGACTCCCTCGAGCGTGATGATTGGAGCGCCCCCGATCTCTGTCGCCAATTGTTCACGGAAGAACGCGGGCGACGTCACAATGTGATTCGTGTTTCCTAACCGTTGCGCGACCAGATCGCTTAGGCTGCCGCGAACCGATGCCCCAATCATCAACGCGCCCGCGAGCACGGCAACCGCGGTCGCCACGCCAAGGACTACGACCAGATTGGTCTGCCAGTAATAAGCCAGCCCGCGTTTTAGAAGACTTGTGGTCCGCATCACACTGCTTCGAGACGTTGGTTTTTAAGTTCGAAACGTTGAGGGAAGCGCGCGGCGAGTTCGGAGCTGTGAGTGACGACGATGAGGATCGTTTCGGATTCCCGATGAATATCAAGCAACAGGTCGGCGACGACTTGCGCAGATTTTTGATCGAGATTGCCGGTTGGCTCGTCGCACAGCAGCAGCTTCGGTTTCATGATCAACGCGCGCGCAAGCGCGACGCGCTGTTTCTCGCCGCCTGAAAGTTGCGCCGGTCGATGGTCCAATCGTTCGGCGAGCCCGACGTGCTTGAGTAACTCGGCCGCACGTCCGGGACCGTCGCCGTTTGGGGTCGAAACAAGTGTCGGCGTGAGCACGTTCTCGATTACCGAACACTGCGGCAATAAGCAGTGATCCTGAAAAACGAAACCGATCTGCTGGTTGCGAAAGGCGGCAAGCTGTTTTGGATTTAACAGGAACGGGTTCTGTCCACTGAGTGTGATCGTTCCGCTCGAAGGGGGTTCGAGCGCGCCGATCAGGTAGAGCAAAGTGCTTTTGCCGCTGCCCGACGGGCCCATGATTGAAACTGCCGAACCGCGTGGCAGCGAAAGCGAAACATCGGAGACTATTCGCAGGGCACCGGCAGGAGTGGAATACTCTTTCGACAGATTCTCAACCTCGAGCAACTCCCACCTCCCCCACCTGCGCCTCCACCGATTTTGCAGGATGCGAGATGCTTTCGTATGCCTCCAACAGCCGATCGGCCATGTGCGCAGCGCTGTAATGCTCGCGCACACCACGAAAACCGTTCGCGCCCAACCCTTCGGCAAGTTTCCTGTCGCGTGCGATCTTGAGAATGCCTTCGGCGAGACCGGCGGGATCGTCCGGGCGGACAAGAATGCCGCCGCCGGTTGATTCAACCATCTCAGTGAACGCACCGCGACGTGGTTGGACCAGCGGCACACCGCAAGCCATCGCTTCGAGTAGCGAAACACCTTTCGGTTCGTCGTACGTTGCGGGCACCGACATCACGTCGAGTTTGCGCAGGAATGAGATCTTGTCAGCGCGATCCAACACGCCGTGGTAATGAAACTCGCCTGCGAGTCCTGCGTCGGCAAGATGTTTTTGTACCTTTGCAAGATACGGTTTGCAGTCGGCGGCCATGTATCCTGCGACTTCGAGTCGCGCCGCCGGTAACTCTTTTCGCACCAGGCGGTACGCTTCGGCAAGCACGTGCAAACCCTTTTCGGGCGCGACGCGCGCGAGAAAACCGATCGTGAATGGTCCATCGTGCCTGGGCTCCCGCAACTCAAACCCGTGCGGGTTGATGCCCAACGGCACGACGCGGATCTTTTCGCGCGGAATGCCGAGATAACGCGGCATGAACTCGGCGTAATACTCGCTCACCGATAGAAAGCCATCGACGTTCTCAAGCTGAGTGCGAATTAAGGCCAGCGCCTGTTCGCGATACGGTTCAGTTAGACCGTCGAGGAAGAGATCTTCACCCTGAAGCGTGCAAACTATGGGTACGTTCAGTGCCTGTTTCAGCGGTTTCGCGAGGCTGATCAGCAGCGCGTATGGCAAGTTGACGATGTCCAGGGGCGGCTCGTTCTTGAGCCAGTCGATTAACTTGTCGATCTCTTTGCTTTGAAAACCGCCTTCTCCTTTGAGCACAGAGACAGTCATCTCGCCAAGCATTTTGGGATTGGTTGAGATCGAACGGCGGGACGCTAGACTCAAGATGAACTTTGAGTCCCACAAACGATCGAGCCATTTCGGTGTTTTGCGAAACAGCGGGACGTACTGTTCAAGATACGCGCTGATGCCGCCGAGAACGACGTGATCGCTGCTGACGTTTGGTTCGTCAGTGAATGTTGGTGTGTAAACCGGCAGGAGCAGCACGTCGTGCTTGCGCGCGATTAGCTCGGTAGCCATCGCGTTGTCGCGCAAACAGCTACCGCAATACATTCTGCCCGCACCGCCTGTGAGATAAAGAATTCTCACTCGAACTCCTCAAAGGCTTCCCGCAAAGGCGCAAAGACGCAAAGGTTGAGCAAAAGTGGCACCCCGCAAGTGATGAACAGAAAGGTTTCTACTTTGCGTCTTTGCGCCTTTTGCGGGACCCTTCTTTCTCAGACAGCCGCCGCCGCTTGAAACGCTCGCCGGCCATACAAGTGATCGAACAAATTGCCTTCGTGTGGCTGGTCCCAACTTACCTGATTCGTTGGTATCGCGCCAATGTTCAACCGATCTACGTGCGGTGATGATACGAGAGTTTGGATCAACTTCGGATCTTTCGTGATCGCGCTCACCACCAGGCTCGATGGAATTACGCTGTCGATCTCGTTTTGTTTCACCTGCACCACAGCCGCAAACGGAAACAGGAACTCTTTTGTCGCCAGCGGATGATCAGGCTCGCAACGAATAATCGTCGGCAGCAGATACGAGCAGTCGTTCCAGATTGCAAGACGCTCAGCATCGCGATGTGCAGCGGTGACGTCACGCGCGCCAGGTTCACTCAAACCAGCATCGATAATAGCGTTGATCCGCTGCGCAACCCGCGGATCGACGAACGGCGCGATCTTCGCATCTTCATCATCGGCAGCTCGCGGAACGATCCGCGCCAGGCGCTCAGCGAGCGCCTCCGCAATTTCATCGGCGTGCCGAGGCGTCCACAGCGCCGAAGCATTCACACACGATCGTCCACCGTTGTCCGCGATCGATGCAACGATGACGTCGAGATACTTCTCCCACTCGTCAACAACATCCTCGCCGATGATGACCTTGCTGTATCCTGGTCCGTGAATCTCAACACGCGGATCGTTGGCCCAAGCACCAGTCGTAGACGAATCGCCGAAGAGAAGGGAACGGCCGCAGTTCCTGAGAATCTCACCCGCACCACCATGATCCGCCGGGTAGAAACTGAACGCCTCTCGCGGCGCACCGGCTTTGATCAACGCTTGAATGATGCGGTACGGCGTCCACGGTTCTGCGCTTCCCGGTTTCAAAACGAGTGGCACGCGCAGCGCGAATGAAGGAATCCAAAGCGAATGCACGCCCGGCGAATTGTTCGGCAGCACCGCGCCTAACGACTGCGTTCGCGGAAAGAAGCTCAACGAGTTTCCATCTCGCACGCCAAAACCGCGATCGAGTATCTCCCAATCAATGTTCCTGGTAAGACCGTTTAGCACGCTCTCCATGTTCGCCAGCATGCTCTTGATCTTCGACATATTGCGACGCGCCAGAACGTACGGCATTCCGGTGGTCGCCGAAACCTGGGCCACGTAATCTTCCGCACTCTGCGTGGCGTCGCCGAGTGGAAGGGAATCGTCTGTGAAATGCTCCGCCGCACGCGTACAAATCTCAACAAGATCGCGAGTCGTGAACTTGCTTAAACTGGCCCGCGCGATCTCCTGACGCGAAAGATCCTTTCGGATCAATCCCGCGTTTGCCTGACTCACCTCGACAAACGTCTCCCGTGTCCGATGATGCGGCACGCGCGCGACGTCGAGACTCTTGTACGGATTTCCCTGACGAAGAATTGGTATGTGCAACATATATAGTTTTGGAACTTTGTACTTTGTGCTTAGTTCTTTGTTCGCTAGCGGAAGTCTCATCTCAGGCTAACTCATCCGCAAGCGAACAAAGCACAAAGACAACGCTCAATACACACCTTCAACCACGTTCGCTTGCAGCTTCGAAAACGGCCGGACATTGCGCACACCATCCCACGGATAAAGATCGCACGGCGGCTCGCGTTCAGCCTCGTCGCGCTCCAAAAACCGCGGCATGAAAAACTCTTTCGTCAAAGTCGTCAGACGAACACGGCCGGTTGCGCCGTAATCGACGACTTGATCCGGTTCCTCCGGATCGACCACTTCAACCATCGCGCGCGGCAGCGGCGGATAATAGATGATGGCGTAATTATCAGCCGGATCTCGCGGCTTATGTACCGCAAGCCCCATCAACGTATTACCGTACGTTGGCGCGAAATATGCGCCGTCCAACAGCTCTTCCACGGCGAAGCGATGAAACTGCGGCGTCATCTCAGTGCCGCCACAGAACACACCCGTGATACCAAGCTTCTTCAACGAAACCTTCTCGCACAGGGCTTCGAGAAGTTTCGGCGTCGTGAACAGGCAACGGATGTTGTCGTGCGCGCGCAGCAGCGTCAGCCCCTGCTCGATGACGTGTTGCTTGTATTGCTCGGCCATCTTGGGTTGGCCCATCTTGAGCAGCTTGATCACCCAGCGCGGATCGAGATCGACCATGAAACAGATCCCGCCACGGTATTGGGCCAGGTGTTCGACTGCGAGCCGCAGGCGGCGTGGACCAGTTGGTCCTAACGATAACCAATCCGAGTCGCGTGGGAAGAACTCTTCCGGCAACGTATCACTGAACGCCTCGTAATCGAGACGAAAGTCTTCGATATTGATACGCGATTTCGGTACTCCGGTGCTGCCGCCAGTTTCAAACGTGTAAACGGGCTTGCCGGCGAAACCCTTCGGCACCCAACGTCGCACTGGACCACCGCGCAACCACTCGTCCTGGAAGAAGCCGAAGCGCGAAAGATCGTCGTACGTTTGAACCTCTTTTCGCGGGTCCCACGATAGATTTTTGGCAAACTCCAGCCAGAACGGACAGCCGGTTTCGGGATTGAAATGCCAGGCAATAACTTCCCGAACCCAGGCGTCAAGGGAATTGCGAATTTCGGATTGCGAATTTCGAATTTCAGTTTTCATAGGGGTTCTAAGATAACAAGGTAATCGCCGACAATGGAAAATTCGCAATTCGAAATTCGAATTTCGCAATCACGGAATGGTCTTTTCAGTTTCTCTTAGTAAGTCAAAAAAACGCGGATCGGCGCGCAGCCGCCTTAAATGCGGATCGACGCGCACAAATGTGAAACCGACGGCGTGTTCGCGTTCAGCCTGCTTTAGCCAGCGGAACGCGTTATCGAAGTCGCCAACCAACGTGTAGATGATTGCGATCTCGTAAGCGGTGACCCAGTTTTGGTTACGCTTGCTGATTATCTCTTCAAGGATGGCTTTCGCTTCTTCATGTTTGCCGATGGCGGCGAGCACGTGGGCGCGTTTCGCATGCGTCGTCGGCGTGTCGCCCGCAAAACTGCGCTCCTGCTCAAACGCAGCCATGACTTCGTTGTGCATGCCTTTGCCCTCGTAGGCCCAACGTAGCACGGTGTGCGCCGCAACGGCGCCGGGATCGAGTTCAAGTGCTTTTTTACACTGCTTAATGCACTCGTCAAACCTACCCGCGAGAAACAGTACATTCGCGACTCCTGTCGCAATCACAGCGGACTGCGGCGAGATCTGTCGCGCGCGTTCGATTTCCGCATAAGCCTCGTCATGACGGCCCATGGCCGACAAACTGTACGCGTACCAACGATGGGCCACCTGGTTGCCAGGCTTTAACTGAATCGCTTTGCGTAACTCGCGCTCGGCCGCGATCCAATCGCGATCGTAGTGCAGTTTGACGAAACCTAGCGAAGCGTGAGCTTCCGCCAGTTGCGGATCGGCTTCGACGGCGGCCAGCGCCGAGTCTTTTGCGCGCTCCCATGCTTCGGGCGGTGGCGGTTCGATGTACCAGTTCATCAGTGCGTAGCAATCGGCGAGTTCGGCGTGCGCGATGGCGAAGTTGGGATCGAGTTCGACGGCGCGTTCGAGACGTTCGATGGCCTGTCGCAAACCTTCCGCTGTGCGTCTCGTCGAGTAATAACGCCCGGCGGTGTAAAGCTGTCGCGCTTCCTCGTTTTCGCCGGTCTTCGTTTCCGGAGTTGGGATAACTATTTGACTTGTAATTGGCGCGATGCGCAATCCGCGTTTTTGCCGTCGCTCTTTCGCAGCGGCAGTGCGCGATGGCTTGCGGTTGAGCGACGGGTGACGAAGGTCGCGAAGAATCTCATCCAATACCGGTTCACCACGCAGCGGATCCCACTGAGGTTCGACGCCTAGCCAAACGATCCAGGCATCTTTAATCATGTACGCCTCGAGCAGGAGCTCAAGGGCGCGCTCACGATCTCCAAGATGCAAGTGAATCAGGGCGCGATGATATGGAGAGACATAGCCATGAGCGGCTGTCTGTTCCAATTGATCGAGGACGTGGCGCGCCTCCGTCTCCTGGCCCGCTGCCGCATACGCGGCGCCGACCGCAGAAAGATAAAAAGGATTGCCACTCGAGAGCGTCAGTGCCTTCTCGGCAACGCGAACCGCTTCGTCAGTTGCACCCGTGTGGCGCAGTAACCAGGAAAGAGTTACGAGGCCATAAGCGAAATCAGGCACTGCTTCCAGCATCGCTCTGAACGTCGCGAGCGACTCGTCAAAACGCCGACCCTGGTAATAACACCAGCCCAATGCTTGCAGCACAGCCGGCGATAATGGATCCAGTTCGCGCGTGCGCATCATCTGCTCGATCGCTTCGTCGGAACGGCCTTCCATCGCGAGATGGAATGCATACCAGTTATGACCGGTTGCGTAGTTCGGATTGATCTCGAGCGAGCGACGGTGTTGTCCTTCGGCCACTGCCCAGTCGAAGTCATGACAAACGGTAGCGAAGCCGAGCGCGCTGTAAGCTTCGGCGGACGCCGAGTCAAGTTCGACAGCCTTGGCGGCTGCTTGTTTTGCGGCGCCCGAACATTCAGCGAACGGTTTCAGACCAAACACGCCGAGCCAGTTGTAGTAATCGGCTATGCCGGTGTAGGCAAGCGCGTAATTCGGATCGAGGTTGATTGCTTTCTGGTAAGACTGAAGCGCCTTCGCGAGGCCGACTTCGGTGTAGAAGTTCCAGTGATAGCGGCCGCGAAGGTAGGCCTCGAACGCTTCGGAATTGTCAGTGCCACGCTTGGACAACTGACGCTGTTCGTCGCGTGTTAATTGCGGCAGTAGCGCCGTCGCGACTTTCTCCGAGATCGAGTCTTCGATTTGCAGGACGTCGGTCGAGTCCTCGTCGAAGTGTTCGGCCCAGCGAGTTACGCCTTCGTTGATGTTGAGCAACTGCGCCGTCACTCGAATGCGGTTGCCGACGCGGCGAATACTGCCGTCGACGATGTAATCAATCCCGAGATCGCGTCCGGCGACAAGCGGATCGATCGCGGAGCCCTGGTAACGCAGGACGCTGCTCGTCGGCCTGACTACGAGACGTTGAACGTTGCTCAGGCGAGTGATGAGTGCGTCAGTTAAACCAACGCCAAGATACTCGTCACCCGTGTTTTCACCCGGCGGGCTCAAAACTCTGAACGGCAGCACCGCGATCGACTCCTGGTCGCCGCCGATGTGCCCGGAAATCGCGGGCAGCGCGAGCAGCCGGTGGTCCAACTTTCGCAACAGATCGTTGAATCGCGGGTGGCCATGCAGTGGTTCAAGTTCCGGATCGACTCCGATCCAGAGCACTTTCGCGTCTCCTGATTCGTAAGCCTTTTCGAGTAGATCGAGCGAAGCTTCGACGCGTCTGAGCGCGGCGTTTACGAGAGCGAGGTGATACGGTGACACGTAGCGCCGGCTCGACAACCGTTCCATTTCGTCGAGCGCCTGCTGCGCTTGTTCGAGATTTCCCGCGGCTGCGTGTGCGGCGCCGAGACGTCCGTACGTATGCGACACGGTGCCCAGGTTCTCCACGCACTTCTCAGCTGCTGCAATCGCCTCCTCGTGTCGACCCAAACGGCTGAACACGAAGCTCGACGCGTATTGCATCATCATGTTGCGCGGTTCGTTTTCGAGTGTTGCGCTGGCGAAGCGGTACGCCTCGTCGTAACGACGAGAGTGATACAAGCACCACACGACGGTGAAGCGCGAAATGACCGCCAAAGGATCGAGATCGCGTCCAGTGTGGGCCTCGCGTAGTGCTTCACTGAAACGGCCTTCCATCGCGAGTTGCAGCGCATACCAGGTGCGGGCAGGCGCGTAGTTGGGATCGAGCTCAATCGCGCGCACCATGTGGTGCTCGGCGCTGGCCCATGCGTAGTCGCGGCACAAGATCGCTTGGCCCAGGGCCGTGTGGCCTTCGGCAAGATTCGGATCGATCTCGACGGCTCGCGATGCAGCTTCGTAGGCCGCGGCGGAACATTCGGCAAACGGCATCACACTGAACACGCCGAGCCAGTTGTGATAATTCGCGACGCCTGCGTATGCAAGCGCGTACTCCGGATCGAGTGCGATTGCCTGTTGATAACAAACAATCGCTCGCGCGAAACCATCTTCCGTAAACGTGTTCCAGTAATAACGGCCGCGCAGGTAAGCCTCGTGCGCCTGCGGATTGTCAGTGCCGCGTTTCGCGAGACGCAGACGTTGATCGACCGTCAGATGCGGAACGATCGCTTCCGCGACGTGCGAAGAGATCACGTCTTCGAGACTTAGCACGTCGGTAAACTGTTCGTCGAACTGTCCGGCCCACGCGGTTGTTTCATCACGTACGTCGAGTAGCTGAATCGTCACGCGAATGCGTTCTCCGGCGCGTCGGATTCTGCCGTCGAGCACAAAAGCGACGCCGAGTTCGCGACCGGCGCGCAGCGGATCCGCGTCGCCGCCGTAACGAAGCACACTGCTTGTCGGTCGCACAGCGAAACTGCGAATCGCGCTGAGTCGTGTGATTAGTGCGTCTGCGAGACCGGTACCGAGATAGTCGGGGTTCGTTTCCGGCTGGTTGATGTCCAGCAACTTCATCGGCAACACAGCCAGCGAGTTTTCATCGAAAGCGTCGGGGCGGAGCACTGCCGCCGCGTGCGGTGGGTCGGGCAGATCGGTAACCGGGCGTCCTTCTAAATAGCGAGTGATGTCGTCACGCAGATCGGCGGCGGTCTGGTAGCGCCACTCGGGTTCCTTGCGCAACGCCTGCATCACGATGTTGTCGAGATCGCCTGACAGGGCGCGGCGTAGAGACTCGAGCGTGGCACTGCGAGTTGAAAACAGTTGTTTCAGGGTGCTCGCTTCGTCGCCCTGATAAAGACTGGGCAACAGATCATCGGTACGCGTGATGATGATGCTTGGCGGCGCCGGTGCTTCTTCGCAGATAACGCGCGCGATTTCGTGCGGCGCGCGGTTGACGAGCCGGTACGGACGGTGACCGGTCAGTAGTTCATAAAGCAGGACGCCGAGCGAGTAGACGTCGGTCGTCGGTGTTGTCGGCGCGCCCTGTACTTGTTCCGGGGACGCGTATTCCGGCGTCATTAAACGCATTGCGGTCGCGGTCGGGTCGTGTGTGATATCGCCCGCGATCAGCGGGTTGAGCAACTTCGCGATGCCGAAGTCGAGCAGTTTAGGTATGCCGGCGGACGTTACGAGCACGTTTGAAGGTTTGATGTCGCGATGCACGACTTGTTTCTGGTGCGCATAGTGGACGGCATCGCAGATTGCGCGAAACAGTTTAAGCCTTTCCGATATGTTCAGCTGCTTGCTATCACAGTAGGTGTAGAGTGGTTGCCCTTCGATGTACTCCATCACGAAGAAGGGCAGACCGTCGTCCGTGGTACCACCGTCGAGGAGCGCGCCGATGTGCGGGTGATCCAATGCGGCAAGGATCTGTCGTTCTTTACGGAAGCGACGGAGGATGAAGTCCGTATCCATTCCGCGTTTGACCAGTTTAATCGCGGCGCGTTTGTTGAACTCGTTGTCGGCGCGCACGGCTTCATAGACCGCGCCCATGCCGCCCCGTCCTATCTCTCGCTCGATGCGATAGGCGCCGAGGCGTCGTCCGAGCATCGGATCTTTCTCATCGATAAATGACTCGAGGACGCTTTGGTCAGTTTGCCCGTAAATGGATTGGTCGAGCAGATCGCCGGCACTGTCGTGTTGTGAGAGCAGCACCTCGACGTTTCGTTTGAGGTCGGTGTCCGTGGCGCAGATCTGTGACACGTACCGCGCTCGTTCTTCAGGGTGGAGATCGAGTGCGGCCTGGAAGATTTCTTCGACTTGTCGCCAGCGTTCGGGGGTCATCTTGGAAAACTGATCTGAACGCTATTTATTCCGCTTTTGCTGACACACAGATAACACGGATGTTTGAAAAAAGTTCTCACATTCGGCGTTGGTTAACGAATTGTTGAACTGGACTAGCTGCGTGCATCAACTACTTTTTTGCATTTCCCCATGGAGCCAGGCCTTGGCAAAACGCCAGTGGCGTTTAATTGTTGTGGGAGTGACGCCCAAAACGTCCGCTGTCTCTTCAATGGAGAGGCCTCCGAAGTAACGCAACTCAACCATTCGCGCTTTTTGCTCGTCGAAATCTGCCAGGGCTTTGAGCGCGTCGTCGAGCGCAATGAGTTCCGCGCTGCGTTCGACGGCGCGGTCTACATTTTCATCCAGGGAGAGTTTTTGAAAGTCCTGGCCGCGCTTTTCTGCGTTGTGCTTACGCGCGTGGTCGACGAGTAAGCGACGCATTATCTGGGCAGCAACTCCGAAAAAATGGGCCCGGTTTTGCCAATTCACTCGCGTTTGATCTACGAGACGTAAATAGGCCTCGTGCACCAGAGCTGTAGGTTGCAAGGTGTGATCGGGCCGCTCACGCCTGAGATAGTTCGCCGCAAGCTTTCGCAGTTCATCGTAGATTACGGGTAGCAAAAGATCAACCGCGCCCCGATCACCATTGGAGAGCTCGATCAACAACCTGGTTACGTTGTCAGTGGGCTGTGAACTCAATCGTCCAACTCCATCCGTTTCAATCGGTTTACCGCGACTCGGCGCAAGTATAAAGCAGGAAAGTTTGAATGCCCATGACCCTGATGGGCCCGCCATTGCGCGTTAAGGTATTGAAGGCGGTTTTACGCCAATATCACGAGGTGAAAACATGCAAGCAGCCGCACATTTAACCATCGCCAAGCCAACCGTTGCCCCAATCGATCACGCTTCCTCAGTCTCTCGTCGATTCAGCAGCTTGATGGCCCGCGTGTTTGGATGCCGGCATGCACAAATGAGCCGACCCTTCTCCCGCGACGGCCGCGCGTATCGTTCGTGTTTGAATTGCGGCGCACAGCGCCAGTTCAATACTGGTAGGTGGGAGATGACAGGAGGCTTCTACTACGGCCAGCCGCAACGGCACCAGGTGCCTGGCGTTTAATATCGTGCACCGCCAGTGGTCCGTCGCGAGCCTTCAAATCACCGAGACTGTTGGTCACGTTTGGCGTTCGGTTCAGTCGCGCTCGATCTAAATAGCTCTTTGCTTTACTTGCAATCTCACGGCGTGCCTCACCTGCTCGGTTTAACTCTAATCACATTCAACACATCAGACGTTTATTAGAAGTGTTTTTACTATTGACAGAAGTCCATAAGCGACATAGGGTACGCCGGTTCGGGGGCGTGGCTCATTCCTCGTACTTCATCGATTGCCCCAGATCTCATAAGCTTTCGGTCTGAAGTTCAGCAGATAACTAATCGCTAGCGCTTCGCAAGCTACCGCTAGCGTAAAAGCGTTTTCTTCCTAAGCTTTCGTTCGCGGCTAACATGAGTGCCCAAAGGCCTTCCAAGTCTCGGGGTATGGAGTCTAGATTGCTAGTACCCCAAGATTTAGCGATAGCCCTGGATCGGCTTTCGGTGCGAACGGCTGAGGATTTTGTTTCCTATTTGCACACGTTTCCCAGGACCCTCGCCGCGCTTTTGAATTGGACTCTTGAAGATGTTATTGACGCTCGTTCGTCGTTGATTTCCAGACTTCATGGAGTCGTCGACGAGAACATCTTGGATCCACCTCAAGTCCAGCGCCGGACCTATGGAGCCCGTTTCCCAGTTAAACGGTAACCGGTCCTTTCCCTTCTGATAATCAGCAGCTCATTCAACAGAGCCGCCACAGAGGCCGCTTCCCCGTATCGTGAAAAGCAACAACCTCGCAGATAAGTTTGAGCGAACAATCACCGCTAACTGTTGAAACTCGCGCCGGTACTCAACTATAGTGCCCGGCCATGAGTGAAGCAGCCATTACTAGTGCGCCCCCACGCGCGGGGGCCGCCGAGAGTGACTCTATCTTCGCCGGACATCCCAAAGGACTTGGACCACTCTTTTTCACCGAGTTGTGGGAGCGGTTTAGTTACTACGGCATGCGGGCCATCCTGATCCTTTATATGACGTCGACCGCCGCACAGGGCGGGCTGGGGTTCGACGTAAAACAGGCTTCAGCGATCTACGGCTGGTACACGATGTCTGTTTACGTGACCGCCCTTCCAGGAGGTTTGATTGCCGACTGGCTAACTGGCACGCGTCTGGCTGTACTAATCGGTGGAATCATTATCGCGGCTGGCCACTTCACGATGGTGTTTCACTCGATGACGACGTTCTACCTCGGAATGGCCCTAATCGCGATTGGCACAGGATTGCTCAAACCAAACATCAGCGCCATGGTCGGGGGGCTCTATAAAGGAGACGATCCACGTCGCGACAGCGGTTTTTCGATCTTCTACATGGGCATCAACGTCGGTGCGTTGTTGGCGCCGCTTGCTGTTGGGTATCTAGCCAAAGGTGAAAGCTTCAAACGCTTCCTCTCGTCGATGGGAATGGATCCCGCCAAGAGTTGGCACTGGGGATTTGGCGCTGCGGGTGTCGGCATGATCTTCGGTTTGCTGGTCTATATCTGGAACCGTGAAAAACTCGCGAGCGTCGGTAACAAAGTTAAGACGCGCTCGGAACCAAAGACCGACGGAACCGCCGACGACGACGTCCATCCGTTGACCAAAGACGACTGGAAACGGATCGGCGCGATCTTCATCTTCTTCACCTTCACAATTCTTTTCTGGGGTGCATACGAGCAAAAAGGCGCGAGCCTGAATCTCTTTGCGGACAGACTGGTAGACACGACGTTATTCGGCTGGAAGTTCCCGGCGCCTTATCTGCAATCACTGACGCCGTTGTTTGTCATCATGCTTACGCCGATCTTTTCGATCCTGTGGGTGCGACTAAGAGAGCGACAGCCGTCCAGCCCGGTGAAGTTCACACTGGGTATGATGTTTATAGGCCTGGCGTATGTGCTAATGGTTCCAGCGGCGATGTTGACCGCGCAGGGAAGAATCAGTTTCTGGTGGCTAGTCGGTCTTTACTTCCTCGAAGTGTGCGGCGAGATGTGTTTGAGCCCAGTCGGACTGAGCACCGTTACCAAACTTTCGCCACCAAAACTCGTCGGCTTGATGATGGGCGTCTGGTTCCTCGCCGCGGCGTTCGGTAGCAAACTCGCGGGTTACCTGTCAGGCTTCTTCGTTTCGGATAACTCCTGGCAGTTGGTCAAACTATACGGCGGAATTGCCGCAGGGCTGCTGGTGGCGATGCTAATCCTGGCAATACTAACGCCGACGATAAAACGATTGATGGGGCGCGTTAGCTAGCGACGACTGATTCAATCGCTTGCTTCACGGCAGCGATTACGCGCTCGACGTCAGCTTCTGACGTTTGCCAGTTACACACACTCACGCGCATCGCACGGCGTCCGCGCCACGTCGTGCCACCAAAGAATGCTTCACCGGTATTCAGAATCGCCGCGATCACAGCGTCTGTGTGACGATCGTGGTCCACTTCGGTCGCATCCGGCCGAGGGTTGGGGAAACGCAGCAAACCCTGGTTTATCGTTGGTTCCCACAAAACTTCAGCGCCTGCCAACCCGCCGATTCCCATAACAATCGCGTGCGCATGGTCGCAGCAACGATCGACTAACTGCTCCACACCTTGACGACCAAGCTGTCGCAGGGCCGCATAAACCGCAAAGCTGCGAGACCGCCGCGACCACTCAGGATTCCAATCCATCTGATCCCGAGCAGTGCTCGCATGCGTCAAATACGACGCGCGCACTGACATCGAAGCGCGATGCGCCTCAGGATCGGTGATAAATGCAAAACCGCAGTCAAAAGGAACGTTGAGCCACTTGTGTCCATCGGTGGCCCATGAGTCGCATAGATCAAGTCCCTTAGCGAGATGCTGTCGACGTTCACTCGCCGTCACCCATAGTCCGATCGCTCCGTCAACGTGCACCCACGCGCCATACTCTTTCGCGATCGGCACGAGCGATTCGTAGTCATCGTAGGCGCCCAGGTTGATGTCGCCTGCCTGCAGCAGAACGATCGCCGGCGCATCGGGAGTCTTGGCGAGTTCTTCGGCGAGAGCGCGTGGAGCTAGCTTGCCCTGATGGTCCACAGGCAGACCGACGACATTCGCATGGCCCAGACCAAGCAAACGTACCGCGCGTTCAAATGAAGCATGATGAGCGTTGCTCGTCAAAAGACGAATCGGTGGCGCACCGGACAGACCGCGCGCTTCGACATCCCAGTCACGTTTCGCCAACAGTGAATGACGCGCGGCGGCGAGACAGGTCAGGTGGGCCATCTGACATCCCGTGAGGAGTGCGAAGCTCGCGTGTCGCGGCAATCCGAAGATATCTTTCAACCATTCTCCAACAGTTTCCTCGACGATGGCGCTTGCAGGACTGGTGGCGTAAAGCGCTCCATTCTGTTGCCACGCGGACGTAAGCCAGTCAGCCGCCAGTGCAGCAGGCAACACGCCACCAATCACCCAACCAAAGAATCGTCCGCCTGCTGAACCGATTAGACCACCGTCGACATTGCGCACGAGCTCCTGAACCACTTCGTCTGCCGGAAGACCTTCCATCGGAAGCGGCCGCGCAACTCTTGCTCGTAACGCATCGGCGTCCGCTGTGGCTGCGACTGAAGTTTGATCCAAATTCTCGAGATGCGAAATTGCGTACGTGTAAGCGCTGTCGAGAGCGCTACGAAAAGCGGAATCCAGTTTTTTCATGGCTGTTAATTTATTGATTTCATGTACGACATGGCTATCCGAATGTTGCGTTCAAATCCTTGCTTAACTAGGTATACTAATCGGCATCTTGTTGACCAAAGCTATTGTCAGAGCGCCGAGCGCTAACTTCGCCACCGGTTTGACGAGCGTTGATTTGGGCAAACCTGACTACAACGTCGCAGTGCGCCAGCATGCAGCATATTGCGAAGCGCTTCAATCATGTGGACTGACCTTAATCGGTTTACCACCGGACGAGCGACATCCCGATTCTACGTTCGTCGAAGACACCGCGATCGCCACCAGCCGAGGCGCGGTGATTACGCGTCCGGGCGCCCCGAGCCGGCTTGGCGAGACGGACGGCATCGAACGCAAGCTACGTGAATATTTTCAGGATTTAAGACGAATTATCGAGCCTGGAACCGTCGATGGCGGAGACGTTTGCGAGGCAGGAGACCACTTTTTTATCGGCATTTCCCAGCGCACGAACGAAGCGGGCGCCGCTCAACTTGCTGGCATACTCCAGTCCTTTGGTTATGGTTCGAGTTTGATAGACATTCGTGGTCTGAGTAATATCCTTCACCTAAAGAGCGGCATTGCGTGGCTTGGCGACAATCGGCTGGTGGTTATCGATGAGCTGAGCCGGCTAAAAGAGTTTTCCACGTATGAGCTGGTTCACGTAAACTTTGTTGAAGAATACGCGGCAAATTGTCTGTTTCTAAATAGTCGGATCCTTGTACCTGCTGGTTTTCCAGGTCTGAAGTGCCAATTGGAAGACCTGGGTTACCCAACGATAGTCCTTGAAATGTCGGAGTTTCAGAAGATGGACGGCGGACTAAGCTGTTTGTCACTGCGTTTCTGAATGGGCCCACTGACGGAGGAACCTATGGCGGAAGAGAACTTTGATAAGGCGGCGGCGGTCAAGCTTTTGAATCAGATTATGGAGGCCGAACTCGCCGGCGTCGTTCGGTATACCCACTATTCCCTGATGGTTTTCGGCCACAACCGGATTCCGATTGTTAGCTGGTTGCGCAACGAAGCCACCACGTGTCTCACGCACGCCAACGAAGCGGGCGAACTCGTCACGCACTTCGGCGAACATCCGTCGCTCAAAATCGGCAGCCTGCTCGAGACGCACAAGCACGGAATTAACGACATACTCGTCGAATCACTGGCTGCTGAAAAAACGGGACTGGCTCTTTATAAACAATTGCTCGACATGGTGGTGGACCGATCGGTCCTACTCGAAGAGTATGCCCGCCGTATGATTGCGGAAGAGGAGCTGCACATCGGCGAAGTCAACAAGATGCTTCGCAAGCCGGGCGAGATCGAGCAGTTCGTAGCTTAGTTTGATTGAGTGTTCCTTTATGAAGAACGACCCTGCGCGACAGGAACATGAAATAACCCAGCTACTCGCCGAGTGGCGCGAAGGCAATCAGGAAGCGCTCGACGAGCTATACCCGCTGGTTTATGACGAGCTTCATCGCCTCGCTCGCCGTTACATGAGCCGCGAGCGGAAGGGACACACACTGCAAACCACCGCTTTGATCAACGAGGCGTACGTGCGGCTTGTGGATCAACGAAGCGTGCAATGGGCCAATCGTTCGCACTTCTTCGCCATCTCCGCTCAGATCATGCGACGCATCCTTATCGACCACGCTCGCCGGCACGCTTACGCAAAACGCGGCGGTGGCGCGCGACAGGTTTCACTCGACGAAACCGCGACGGTCGTCCTTGGCGATCTTTCGGAGTTTCTCCGGTTGGATGAAGCGTTGAAGAGTCTTGCGGAGCTTGATCCGCGACGCAGTCAGGTGGTGGAGCTGAAGTACTTCGGCGGCTTGAATAACGACGAGATTGCCGGAGTTTTGAAGATTTCAAAAAATACTGTGATTCGCGATTGGAACATGGCGCGCGCGTGGCTTTATGGTCAACTCACCGGGAGCGCGCCGATTTGAAGCAGGAACGCTGGCAAGAGATAAGTCGCATCTTCGATCGTGCAATCGCTCTTGACGCTGACGCTCGCTCGGCATACGTGGACGAGAAGTGTGGCACTGATGACGATCTTAAGGCGGAAGTCGAACGGCTTATTGAATCTCACCAGCGCGCTGAAGGCGACGATTTCATCGGCGGTCTCGCAGTTGAAGATGCCGCCGAGCATTTCAGCGAAGACGAAGAAACGCTCGCGCTGAACAAAGGTCAGGATTTCGGCGCCTATCTGATCCTCGATCATCTCGGCACAGGCGGTATGGGCCAGGTTTACCTGGCGAGAGATTCGCGGCTCGATCGCATCGTCGCCCTGAAGATCCTGTCTGCCGACATCGTCGCCGATAAACGACGCATGCAGCGCTTTCGTCAGGAAGCGAGAGTCGCGTCGTCGCTTAACCAGCCAAACATTCTTACCATCTACGAATCCGGCGAAGTAGCCAACCTGACTTACATCGCCGCCGAATTCATCGACGGCGAAACACTCCGTGAACATCTGCGGAACAAACAGCTAAAGCTTGGCGAAATTCTTGATATCAGCATTCAGATGCTCGCTGCGCTCGACGCCGCGCACGAGGCGAGCATCATTCATCGAGACATGAAACCCGAAAACGTGATGATTCGCCGGCGCGATCACGTCGTGAAAGTGCTCGACTTCGGTCTGGCTAAAGTGACCGAAAGAAAGAAGACCGGGCCGGACGAGCCGATTTCTCACGAAGAATCGATCACTGCGTTTAAAACTGCGCCGGGGCAGATCATGGGAACTGTCAACTACATGTCGCCGGAACAGGCGCAGGGGAAATCGGTCGACTTGCGCAGCGACATCTGGAGCACAGGCGTGATCATTTACGAGATGGTCGCGGGAGCAAAACCGTTTAGCGGAACGACGTCGGCGCACACGATAGTGCAGATCATCGAGAAGGATCCGGCGCCGTTGGCCCATGCCGGTGCTCCGAACGTGCCCAAGGAGTTGGAACGGATCGTGGCAAAGTCGATCGCCAAAGATCCGGACGAACGTTATCAAACGGCGAAAGACATGCTGATCGATCTGCGTAATTTGAAGAAGCGTGTCGAACTCGATGCTGAAATCGAGCGCTCGTTTGCGCAGACGACCTCGGCTATTGACCATGCGCCGGTAATCACGACGGAAAATCAGCAAGCAGCGCGAACAACAGCGCCGGCAGTTGTCGAGTCATCGAAGACTAACCACAGCGTGGTTATCGGTTTGATTTTGATCGGCGCCCTGGTTGCGGGAATTATTGGATTCACTACGTGGCGCGCCACACGAAATAGATCGACCGTGTCTCCAGCAAGTGCCGGCGCCTCGTCGCCCCAACCAAAACTCACCTATTGGATCACCGTGCAGAAGTTTAAGGACGGTAAGCCCTACGAGCAGCCGTTTGATCTCGCCAGCGAGATCAACTTCGAGGCTGACTATCAGATCCGTTTGAGTCTCCGCACTCTTCAGGCTGGTTATCTTTACGTGCTGAACGAGGGACCGGCGCAAGCAGGTAGTGGACCGGAGTACGTCGTGATCTTCCCGTCGCCAACGGCAAACGGAGGCTCAGAGTTTGTCTTTGCCAACCAGCGAGTGCAGATCCCGAACCAGACTTGGCTGAAGTTCGACAAGGAACAGGGCGTTGAGAAACTGTGGCTCGTTTTCTCGGATCAGCCCATCGCGGAGCTGGCTGGGGTAAAGGCATTCGCAAACGCCCAGACAAAAGGTCTCATTACCGACGCGCAGCAGAACAAGGCGGTCAATAGCTACCTCAATTCATACAGCCTTTCAGCGGTAACACCAGAAAAAGGCGACACCTTGACGACCCTCAAAACGGCGTCGAAGCTACTCGTTTATCCGATCAGACTGGAACATCACTAGGCTCTGGACGCCGCGCCTAACTCGCTTTATGATTGCGCGCACCTAAAACGTCAGAGTCGTCCCGGCGAACGTAGTGTCCTCTCAGCCCATGCCGGGTCAACTTTCCTGCTAATTCACCTGGACGTGGTGGTTTGTCAAAGAAGTTCTCGCGTTAATACGTAGAGGGCCGGTAAAGCCCGATTTGTAGCCGTCATTATCGCGGGATTGGCCCAGTACACAATCCGCCCAGCTAAGAGGATTGTGAAACCATAAGACGGAGGAAGATCAACAAATGGAAAACGAATGGAGAATAAAGAAAGAAAAAGGCGGAATAAGCGGAGATTTTCTCGAAGGCTGCGAAGTCCGAAGGAACGAAAACGGAACCATCGACTTTCTCGCGGTTGTGGCAACGACCGCTGGAGAGGGACCCCAGTATGAATTCCCCCCGTTCGCGTATCAGGGCTTGATTTGGAATATCGGGATCAAGGGTTTCGATTTTGGGCCGCACCTCAATGAGGTGAAGGGCGACTGGTCCAACAACGCGCCCAAGCTTACCGGCGAGGAGGACGGCACCTTCACGGGACAAGCCGGCTCCGGTGGAGGCGTTGAAGAAGAAGGTAGGGAGGACGCGGCTTCCGCCGGCGCTTGATTAACCCCCTACAAGCGCTGTCAGTTACTCCTTACACCCGAAGAGGCGGGAGCGGTCATTGAGGCCTCCCGCGCTCTTCTTTGGCGTTTTTGAAATGCGACGATCCGAGTCATCAAAACTATTACTCTTGCTGGCCGCTGCACTTGCGTGCGGGGCCCTCGCCCTTCACACCACAGACGCGCAGGACGCCCCAAAGCAACTGCCGCTATTGGCTGATGGCCGTCACGAACTCAAGGGCGGTGATTCCCACTCTTACCGGATCAACCTGGCGGCCGGACAGTTTCTCCACGCACTCATCGAACAGCAGGGAATCGATGTAACCGTTTCAGTGTTTAAGCCGGATGGTTCCCCGCTCAGCTTCAGCGATAGTCCAAACGATCGTTTTGGACCCGAGCCGGCATTGATGGTCGCCGAAACGTCCGGCGAATATCGCGTCGAGCTGCGTGCGCCAAACACACGAGCGAGTGCCGCGCATTACCAGATCAAGATCGTTGCACTTCGTGAGGCGACCGCTTCTGACAAACAGCACGTCGCAGCCCAGCGAGCTTTTGACGAAGCGCAAAAACTCCGCCCGCAACCCGCAGCGGATGCAAAGCGTGCCGCCATCGCCAAGTACAAGGAAGCAACTTCGCTGTTTCAGGCAGCAGGTGATAGCTACCGCCAAACTCTTTCGGTCCAGGCGACCGGAATCGCACACTTGCAGTTGAACGAGCCCCGGAACGCACTGCGCTACTTTGAAGACGCGGTTATGTTGGCACAGAGGACGGGAGAGCAGCGACTGGAAGCCCAAATCGAAACTTATCTGGGTGGTGTGTTTGATTTTCTCGGCGACATCGCAAAATCACACGCGCATCATGAACGTGCGCGCGTGCTTGCGGGGCGTCTCGGCGACAAGCTGACACAAGGTTCCGCATTCAACAATATCGGCAAGCTTCTCCACGATGCCGGCGATTATCAACGGGGCCTCGATTATTATCTGCTCGCACTGCCCCTCTTTGCCGAGTCGCCCGCGCGACGAGGAATCACTCTCAACAATATCGGCGTTGCTTACAGCAGTGTGGGCGAACCAGAACGAGCCCTCGATTACCTGCAACAGTCACTCGAGATAATAAAGACCGGTCCCGATCGCAACGCCGAAGCCGTCACGTTGAACAACATCGGTTACGCGTACAACCGCCTGGCGAAATACAAAGAAGCCCAGGACTATTACGGCCAGGCACGCGCGATTGTGCAGAAGAGCGGAAACCGATCACTGGAAGCGCAAACGCTCGACCTCCTGGGAGCGACCTACTCCGACATGGGCCAACCGGACAAGGCCCTCGAATTTCATCAACAGTCGCTCGAGATCCAGCGCACTGTAAAGAACACTCGGCGAGAAGCGCTTAGTCACGCGAACCTGGGCCACGTTTACCGCCTCTTGGGCCAGCCGCAGAAAGCGTTGGACCACTTCAACCGGGCGCTCGCGATATCTCGCAACATCGGCGACCTGAATAATGCCGCCATCGTTCTGGAGGACCGGGCCCGGGCCCAACAGCAACTCGGCAATTTCACGGAAGCGCGAAAAGACGTCGAAGAGTCGCTGTCGTTGATCGAGACCGTGCGTGCTCAGTCAGGCAGTCAATCGCTGCGCGCGTCGTATCTCGCGTCTCGAGAAAAGGCTTACGAACTCTACGTCGATCTGTTGATGCAACTTCACGCGAAGAATCCGTCGGCGCGACACGATGCAGAGGCACTGCAAGCCAGTGAACGTGGTCGCGCGCGCAGTTTGTTGGAGCTGCTGAACGAGGCGCCTGCGGACATCGAACAGGGCGTCAGCGTCGATCTGGTCAAACGCGCACGTGAGATCCGGCAGGCGATCAACGCCAAGGCGCAACGTCAGATTCAACTGACCGCACAGAATGGCAACAAGCAGGAGATTGAAACGTTCGGTAAAGAGATCCGCGCGCTGGAAGACGAGTATCAGCAGGTGCAAGTCGCGATTCGCAAGGCGAGTCCGGCTTATGCCGAACTAACGCAGCCGCAACCGCTCGGTTTGAAAGAGATTCAGCAACTGCTGGAGCCGAACACTGTGTTGCTGGAGTATGCGTTAGGTGATGAGCGCAGTTATTTGTGGGCGGTAACACAGGATTCATTAAAGGCGTTTGCCTTGCCGAAAGGTGAAGAGATTAAGAGAGTTGCGCAACAGGTTTACGAGTCGTTAACGGCGCGCAGCGTCGTAAAGTCGCTGGAAACTCCCGAACAGCGACAGCAGCGAATCGCACAGGCGGATGCGCAGTTTCAACAATCGTCTGCGGAACTCGCGCGCATGATACTCGCGCCTGCGTCCGCTGAGTTTGGAACAAGGCGGCTGGTGGTGATTGCCGACGGAGCGTTGCAGTACGTGCCGTTTGCAGCATTGCCCGCGCCCGGATCTACTCGACCGCTGATTCTCGATCACGAGCTCGTTAGTTTGCCGTCTGCTTCATCGCTGGCGATTCAGCGACAGACGCTCGCGAATCGCAAACTTGCCCCTAAAGGTGTTGCGGTCATCGCCGATCCGGTGTTTTCCGCCAGGGATTCGCGCTTTAAGTCTCGTACATCGACGCCAGCCGCCGCTGCCGACGATACGCGGATCATTGAACACGCAGGCACCGGTTCGGGCGGTCCACTCACCGTCCGTCGCTTACCCTTTACGCGTCAGGAAGCGGATCGGATCCTCGCCGTCGCCCCGTCTGCCTCGAACTTGCGCGCCGTCGATTTTCGCGCCAATCGATCGATCGCGACCAGCGGTGAATTGAGCAACTACCGTTACGTGCACTTCGCGACTCACGGTTATCTCGACACTTCACGCGCCGGGCTTTCCGCGATCGTGCTCTCCCTCGTCGACGCGCAAGGCAAACCACAGGACGGATTCCTTCGCACGCACGATATTTACAATCTGAAACTACCGGCTGAACTGGTTGTGCTCAGCGCGTGTGAAACCGGTCTGGGAAAAGACGTGAAAGGCGAGGGCCTTGAAGGGTTGACGCGCGGGTTCATGTACGCCGGCGCCCGTCGCGTCGTCGTGAGTCTATGGAATGTGAACGACAAAGCGACGGCCGGATTGATGCAACATCTTTACGTTGGAATGTTGAAGAATAAAAAGACGCCCGCGGCCGCACTACGCGCCGCGCAGATCGAAATGCTCGGAGTGAAGCAATGGCAGTCGCCTTATTACTGGGCGCCGTTCGTGATGCAAGGCGAGTGGAGGTGAAATTATGAAAGTGATACTGGGTTTTGTAATTCTCTTTTTAATAACGAGCACGCTTGTCGTAGCGCAGAAGTCGGATGAAGCCACGCGCAAGCTTTGGGACACGGCTTACATTGCGGCCGCCGCGGGTAAGAAAACTGCGCGTCGCCATTCGAGCCGCAAGTATCGCATCGCGACACCAAATGTGCCGATCGACAACGTCGTGCCCGAGTCGGTAGTGGGTGTCACGATCTGGAGGCTGCGTCCTGCCGGTCGCGCCGAGTCAGGCGAGCGAATCATTGTTCATGACGACAATGCGAAGGAGTACGTGCCCGAGCGCATCTCGCAAAATACAAGACTCAACGCGGGTGATCGCGTGCGCATCAGTGTCGAAGCTGCAAGAAACGGATACCTCTACGTAATCGATCGCGAGCTGTATGCTGACGGCACGCTCGGCGAGCCGTACCTAATCTTTCCGACCACGCGAACGTTGAATGGTGACAACCAGGTAAGCGTCGGGAAGCTTGCGGAGATTCCAGCCCAGGAAGATAGTCCGCCGTTTTTCACGATCCGCAAGAGCCGTCCGGACCAGGTTGCGGAGATGGTGAGCGTACTCGTGACCCCGACTCCGCTCGAAGGCGTTCAGATCACTGACAAGGCACAGAAACTCACGGAAGCTCAGGTGGCGAAGTGGGAAAAGTCGTGGAGCGACAGCGTCGGCCGGCTCGAGATGGAGACTGTCGGCCAGAAGTGGACCAGGGAAGAGAAGGACGCGGCCGGGACGCGCACGCTGACAGCAAGTGCACCGCCGCCGCAGATGCTTTTCTATCGACCGAAGTCGAATGAAGGCATCTTTGTCAAACTACGACTCTCGTATCGCAGATAATTATCGGTAATCGTAGAAGCGCCAGTTTGTCGTAAAGTCGCGCGTTAGTTTCTGGTTTGTGATCGCGGCGCGCAACATCTCGATCGGGATACGGTTCTCTTTTAGGAGCGAGTCGTTGTACTGCCGGTTCGTCATCTTTCGTGAACCGACGAGTTCTTTGTGCATCGCGTATTGCTGTATGCCGCCGATAAGATACGCGATCTGGTAAAGCGGTCCGTAACTCCCATCGAACGAGCGCCTCACTTCCGCCGTCGCGTTGTCACGCTCGTGGCCAACCTTGTTAACCAGCAGCTCGATGCACTCCTGAGGCGTCATCTTTTCGAGATGAAAACTGAGCGAGAAGATGATGCGCGCGCAGCGATGCATGCGCCAGAAAAGCATGCCGATCTTGTCTTCCGGACTTTTCGCGAAATTCAG
>Ga0209486_10000173_pt1 | contig 30208 bp, 31 predicted proteins | sample NCCompost_FD_187518 | JGI IMG/M metagenome (GOLD analysis project Ga0209486, IMG submission 187518) | Agricultural soil microbial communities from Utah to study Nitrogen management - NC Compost (SPAdes) (version 2) | ecosystem: Environmental > Terrestrial > Soil > Agricultural land | place...
CAGCACACCACCGCCGGATTAACCGTCAACGAGAATGCCGACCCAGACGTGCCGCGCGACATGCTGCACGCGCTCCGCACGTTGATTCCGCAACATGGTATGGGCTTTCGTCACGGCGAAGAGAACTCCGACGCGCATATCAAAGCGAGTTTGACTGGTCCATCCGTAACCATCCCTTTCAAAGACGGAAAGCTTCTGCTCGGTCGCTGGCAGGGCGTGTTTCTCTGCGAGTTTGACGGCGGACGCGAGCGCCAGGTGATCATGATGGTGCGGTGAGCATTTTTCATTTTCCTTTTGCCATTTTCCATTTTTCATTTGACTGCGGAGCGTCGCGTGGCGTCAGAAAATGACAAATGAGAAATGGAACATGACAAAAGGAAAATGCCCAGCACGTTACGACGACGTGGCCCAATACTACGAGGGCGTGATGAGCCCCTTTCAACGTTGGGGTCTAGTAAGGCTGCGTCAGGAGACCATCAATCAACTTCCTGCGGGGCGAATCCTTGAGATCGGCGCCGGAACAGGACTGAACTTCGTGCATTACCCTCCGGACGCACACGGCGTTGCCACTGAGTTCAGCCGCGAGATGCTGAAGATTGCGAGCATGAAACCAAAGCCGCCGAGCGTTCAACTGCTTCAGAACCGAGCTGAAGACCTTCCTTTCAGAAACCACTCTTTCGACGCCGCATTCGCAACACTCGTTTTCTGCTCCGTTGAACGCCCGGCGCACGCGTTCGCTGAGTTGCGACGTGTAGTTCGACCTGGCGGAACGGTGGTCCTACTCGAGCACGTCCGGCCACGCGGCATACTTGGTCCACTGTTCGATCTCTTGAACGTGTTTACAGTCCGGTTGTTTGCCGATCATGTAAACCGGCGAACAGCGGCGATGGTCGCCGAAGCAGGCCTCGAAGTTGTGGACGTGAAGAGCCGGCTGTTGGGTATAATCAACCTCATCAAATGTCGCGTTTCCTGATCACCACTCTCATCGTCTCGCTTCTCGTTGTGGTCATCCCCCAGGATGAACTGAAGGGAATCGACAATGTTTTAGACGAAAACACCAAGGTCAGGACGCTTCGCTTGCGTTCGATCCCGATCTCCGGACCGAAGGACCGCTATCACAGTCTCGCGTTCTCAATCTACGCGTTGTATCGCGCTGATTGGGCTGAGCGGCCCGATATCGTTAATTTCGAACTTGTATCAGTCGTCAAGGCACGCAAGCTGAACACAGATCTGTATGTGGTCTTTGTTGTCGACGGCAAGGAACTTCACTTTAGTTCTAATCGGAGCGCGATTCGAAGGCCGGTGCCTGGGAAGCCGTGGATTGGCGAGAGAATGGTTTTCCGGATCCCGCGCGAACAGTTTCTGAAGATGGGCGGGGCGAAAACTTTTAGCGTAAAGCTCGGCGACGTGACGTTTGATTTTGACGACGAGATGCGCGCGGCTATCAATAGAATGACGAGCTTGGTAAGCATGAGCCCACTTGCTTGATCACTCCTCAGGTTTCAAATCCTGCAAAACCTCAGCAAACTTCTCCACAGCAGCTTTAGTTTTTTCGAGTGAACGACGGCTGTCGAGGTACGCGGTCCACGTCGGCGTTTGCGTCAGGGCTTTGGTCGTATCTTCGTCGAGCACCTGGGCCATCAAGGCGATGAGGTCGCTGACGATGCGCGTGTGATCGATGAGGTTTTCGATGATCGAGTAGGCGAGTTGGGCCTGCGCAAAGTCCAGGTCGCAAGGTGGATTTGTTTCGTTTGTAACTTCGTTACTCATGCCAGCTTCCACGCACGAACGGCAGTTCTACAACCGTTCCGGAAATATCATCGACTTTCACTACCGTTCCAGGCGCGAGAAATTCATACCTGACGTAACCCAGTGCGATCGGGTTTTCGAGCTCTGGAGAATATGTCGCGGACGTAACGCGTCCGATCTCTTTGCCCTCTGCGGACGTGATCGTCTCGCCGTTTTCGACTGGCTCATTCATCCGCAGGCCGGTCAGTCTCTTAGCAACGTGCCCGCGGTGTTTGATGCGAATGATGATCTCCTGGCCCAGGTAACAACCTTTCGTGTAACTGATCGCGTCGTCGAAGTTCGCTTCGAGCACGATATTCGTTTCGTCCATGTCCTGGCCGTGACGCGGAATGCCCGCTTCGATCCGTAGCATTTCAAAAACGTCAGAACTTACCGGTTGCGCGCCGGCAGCAACCAGTTTCTCAGTCACTGAAACGACATCATTACCATTCACCAAAAGATCGAAACCATCTTCACCGGTGTGAGTCGCCCGCACAACAATCGCGTCAATACCCTGAATCACTTCAGCCGCCCGTTTCCCTTGCACCGTCAGTAGAGCCATTTCATCGCTAACGTCTGAAACACGAAAATCACCCGCCATTGTAAAGCGCGAGATTGTTTTCAAGATCGCTTCGTGTGCTGGGGATTCGGTATCAATTAGGAAACCCTCGTCCTGCCGTAGGATCCGAACGGCGCCGATCAAGCGTCCCTGCACCGTCGGAAAAACCGCCGGCAGCCAATTATTCTCGGTCGCGTTTTTGATGTCGTTTGTAATCAGGCCGTTGAGAAACATCGTCGCTTCGGACCCGGACACACGAATCCGGCCTCGCGATGCCGACAGATCGATTATTCCCGCACCGTCGCCACGAACGGACTCATACTCAACCATCATTGGATGTCTAGCGATCGCACTGCCTCCGCAACAACCTGATAATCCTGCAACCCGCGGGCAACCAACTCCTTAAATAATTCCGGCGCGACGTCTCCATTGCTTACGTCAGTTAGCCACAAAAAGGCACAAAACGCACAAGAAGAAAGGGATGAATACGGTGTTCTCACTCACTAATCCATTTTTGTGCCTTTTGTGGGCTTCGTTTGTGCCTTTTTGTGGTTCCTTTTTGTGACTCATTTAGTAATCGTGATCTCGCGCGTGACGATATTGTAGTCGCCGTTGCGGTAGGGCCAGCCATCTGGACCAATGAGTTCGACACGAATTGTGTGCTTGCCGGGTAACCAACCGGTCAACACAACGTGTTCCCAACGGTCGATCCACTGCATATCATCGTCGTCGACAATGTAACGAACACGATATTCGCCGCCGTCGCCGCGTAGTTTCACATTTGCGAGTGAAAAAACGATCGGCACTTCGTGACCTTCCGGAACGGTTTCTTCTGTGCCGGGCATATGCAAATACAGTAACGGTTTGGTTGAATCGAATTCACCGGGGAGTTCCTGAAGGTTCACTGGTATCGGTGCGCCCTGCAAAACTTCGACGCGCGACAACACTTGTCGCGGCGGGGGCGGCACGACTGTCGTTGTTGTAGTGTGCGTGTTGTCATTGCTGCCCGAACAACCCGCACACATCGCAAGTGCCATGACGATTGCGAAATAACGTCTCATCGATACACATTTAATCTAGACATTTCGTAAACGCAAATGTAAGAATCCGCCGAAAGGTCCAACAAGTCATCTCTGGGTCAGAATTTTATGAGCACGAAAAAACTTCTTCTCCTCGTAATCACTGTTCTGATTGCATTAATAGCAGCGTGTCGAAGCCAAAACTCGATACCGACGACAGGCGGTTTCACACCGGAAATCCAGCCTATTCCGCCGGGACTAACCACGTACGAAGCGATGGTTATTCCGGCTGATAATCCGATGACGCCGGAAAAAGTCGCGCTCGGTCGTCAACTGTTTTTCGACGAGCGCCTCAGCATCGACGGATCGAAGTCGTGCTACTCGTGTCACGTTTGTGAGAAGGGCCTGACTGACGGTCTACCGAAAGCGGTTGGACCAGGTAACAAAACGCTGCCGCGTCATAGTCCGACGCTTTGGAACATCGGATATCACAAAGAGTTCTATTGGGATGGTCGCAGTCCTTCGCTCGAGAAACAGGCGATGGCCGCGTGGACCGGCGGCAACATGGGTGTCGGCGACAAGCAAGCCGAAGTCGTCGGGCGAATCAACGCGCTGCAAGGTTACAAGTCGCAGTTTCAGAATGTTTTTCAGAGCGACGCTACAGCCGAGAACATCATGAAGGCTATCTCGGCGTTTGAGCGGACGATCATCAGTGGGGACACTGCGTGGGACCGCTGGCGCGCCGGCGACCAGACCGCGATTAGCGAGAGTGCGTTTCGCGGGTGGAACATCTTCCAGACGATCAAGTGCACCAACTGCCATGACGGAGTGCTGTTTAGCGATCAGCAGTATCACAATGTCGGAATAGGGATGGACCAGCCGACGCCTGATGGTGGCCGCGCCAACTTTACGAAGAAACCGGAAGACACTGGCGCGTTTAAGACGCCGACGCTGAGAGATGTTGCAAAGTCAGCGCCGTATTTTCACGATGGTAGTGCGAAGACGTTGGAAGAGGCGGTCGATATTATGCTCGCCGGCGGCAAGCCGAATCAGTATCTCGACAAGAAGAACCTGCAACCGCAGCGCGTCCTGCCGGAGCAGCGTGAAGACTTGTTGAACTTCCTCCGGTCCTTGAGCGTCGACTGCACGCTCAAGAAGCCGCCGCTCCCGCAGCAGTAAACCAGATTCGGCGACACGGAGATCCGGAGAAGGGGAGATACGGCGATGGAATCTGGTCCCCGCTTCTCCCGGTCTCCGTCTCGCCGCTTCGGCTTAGGCGCGTGCGGACTGCACGCCGGTGATCTTCTTGAGGCGTTCTTCGACAGCATCCCATGCGATGTTCGAGAAGAACGCTTCGATGTATTTCGGTCGCTCGGCGGGTTTGTAGTCGAGCAGATACGCGTGCTCCCACACGTCCATCACCAGTATCGGCGTGAACCCTGCAACGTTCCCCGTTTCGTGCAACGTGATCCAGTGATTTGAAAGCCTTCCGTTCGCGGGGTTCTGGTAACAGATGGCCCAGCCAACACCTCGCATCTTCCCAATCCCGACAAAATCCGCTTTCCACACATTGTAACTGCCGAAACTAGTCTCAGCAGCTTTCGCAAATTGCGACGTCTTAGTGGGGTCGCCGATACCTCCGCCGCTTTCCAGATTGTCGAAGTAGTACTCGTGCAGGACCATGCCGTTGTATTCGAACCCGAGCCGTCGTGTGAGCTCTGAGTAAGCAGGCATCTCTTCCTGATCGACGTTGCCGTCTTTCACAAACTCAGTGATCTTCTCTGTTAACTTGTTCGTCTCCTTGACGTAGCCTTCGTACAGCTTGAAGTGCACGTCAAGCGTTTCGTCCGAAATTCCTTTGAGACCGCTGAGGTTGAATTGGCGTGGGGTATAAGTGCCAGTTGTACTCATACATACCTCCAGGTTGGAAAAGTAGGGATGTGGAGAATATGACGAGAGAGTGTGGCGAATACGTTGTGAGGCTGGTGATTTATTGTGTGAATCCGTGCCTCTCGATAAGCACGGATTCACACGAGGAAAAACCTTTATTTACCGAGAATTACCCAATCGCCGTGCGACGTGCCCATAAACAGAAGCATCGGCAACGATAGCCATGCGTTTGTTCGCGACGCGATGAAAGCCTGACGCGCTAGTTCGGGTGGTGCGGCAGGACCGGTGCCCGCGGTCGCTGCGATGATCCGTTTGTTGTTAGGCCAGATGATGCCCCACACGTTCAAGAGCATCAGCAGGCCGTATGCGCCACCGATCCCGATCGAGTAAGTCTTGTTGCTGGCCCAACTTTGATCGCCGACTGTCAGCATCGCGGTGAAGAATCTGACGAGTCCCCACGTCACAAACGCAACGAGGACAAACATAACGATCGCAAAAATCCGCCCGTCTTTAATCAGCGCCGGAACTTTCTTGATGATTAAGAATTCAAGCAGGAACAGGACCACCGGATAGGTCATCCAGGCAAACAGTATGAACCACAGATTGAGATTGCCGCCGCCGAGTGTATTTGCGTTGTTGACGTCGGCCTTGAGGATATACATCGCGTAGTAAGCGAGACCTGCCAACACAGTCACGACTGCGCCCCAGCGAAAGTACCACAGCGCGCGGCCGAGCAGTTCGGGGTTTACCTTTTTCTTCGTGTCCGCGTCGAGTCCTTTTTGAAACGGAACGTTAACGAGGTTGAAGAAGTAGAGCAGGCCGATCCAGGTGATGCCAGCGACGAAGTGGAACCAGCGGAAGAAGATTCGCAGAAAATCTTGTGAAGTGGGTGCGTGAAATAGTTCCTGAAACATAGCCAGACTGATGGGGAGCTCAATTAGCATAATGCGGCCTCCGTGATGTCTTGGAATACAGCGCGAAGATTACATTTTTTAGATCTATTAATCCAGTGGTCTTGGACCGGGGTTATCCATACCGCGCGTGCTCATCTGGTTGATGACGCGGACTGTCAGATCGCTGCTGACGTGAATCTGGCACGAGAGGCGCACGTTATCAGCCAATTCCTGCTCCACCGAGAGGCGATTGCGTTCAAGATCTCCCATCGGCCCAGGATCGCCTTCAAGGACCTCAACCCGACACGTGGTGCAACGCGCATTACCGCCACAACGATGAAGAATATCGATACCGGCATCTTCAATAGCAAGTACCAGTTTCTTCCCTTCCGGTGCATCGATTTCGACTGGACCAGTGGCAGTTTCAGCATTGATCTTTGGCATCTCTGATTGTTCCCTTTTGAGTGTAAAAAGAAAGGAGACAGGATCGCTCCCGTCTCCCGTCCGTTGTTAGTTACTGCCGTTCCTTAGGCGGTGAACGAAGAGCCGCAGCCGCAGCTGCCGGTCGCGTTCGGGTTCGTGAAAGTGAATCCCGATCCCATGACCCCAGTCACGTAATCGATCTGGACGCCATTCAAGTACTGCGCGCTAAACATGTCGATGAACAGGCGCACGCCTTTTTCGTCCATCACAAAATCGCCTTCACGCGATTGCTCTTCAATGTTCAGGCTGTATTGGAAGCCGGAGCACCCGCCCGGTACCACGCGCACGCGCAGCCCTGAGGTTTCGGGTAGACCTTCCTCGCCGGCCATAAACTTCTTGATTTCTGTTGCGGCCGACTCGGTCACGTTCAGTGTAACGGTGGGCGCTGTGGTTGCTGACATTTGTCTGTAAGTCCTCTCTAACGTTCGATCTGGTCTGTGCTACTTAGTTCTTTGTACTTTGTTTATTAGCGTAACGTCATATACAAAGAACAAAGCACTAAGTACCAAGTTCTTAAGACCGCCTTTATCTTATTAACCTTTGCCTAAAACAACAAGTTCAGGTTTCATCGCCTCGATCGAGACCTGTCGCGCAATTTCCTCGGACACGTGTCGGAACGCCCTCGCCTGCGGCGAATCAGGGTGACTCACCACCACCGGCACTCCTTTATCCCCACCTTCGCGCACTTCAATCCCGAGGGGCACCGCCCCCAGGAACGGCACATGATAGGCAGTCGCGAGCCGTTCTCCGCCACCTTCGCCAAAGATGTTGTACCGCGTGCCGGTATCAGGCGCGAGGAAATAACTCATGTTTTCGACAATCCCCAGCACCGGTATCGCCACGGTTTCAAACATCCTCAGAGCGCGTCGAACGTCGGCTATCGCAACGTCCTGCGGGGTCGTGACGAGCACCGCACCCTGCACCGGCACGAGCTGCGCCAGCGACAACTGCACGTCGCCGGTACCCGGCGGCATATCGACAATCAAATAATCGAGCTCGCCCCATTTCACGTCCGACAAAAACTGTTTCACTAAACCATGCAGGATCGGACCACGCACGATCATCGGCTTGTCGCCCGGTTGCAACAGCGCCATCGACATAAACTTCACGCCGAAAGCTTCGATCGGCACGAGCTTGTTGCCGTCTACTTCCGGACGCGCATTGCTTGCGCCAAGCATGATCGGAACGTTTGGTCCATAAACATCCGCATCCATCAAGCCGACGCGCGCGCCGTCGAGTGCAAGCGAGACGGCGAGGTTAACGGCGACGGTCGACTTACCCACGCCGCCCTTTCCCGACGAAACGGCGACGATGTTTCGCACACCTTCGATCACAACTTTCTCACCAAGGCCGCGGCCTTTCGGCACTTCGGCGTCCATCGTCACATTGACGGACTCGACACCCGGCAAACCACCGACGATCTCGCGCGCTGCGCTTTCCATCTCAGCCTTTACAGGACAAGCGGGAGTCGTTAACACGATTCGAAAAGAGACGTTGCCGCCGTCGATCTTGAGGTCGCGGATAAAGCCGAGCGTTACGATATCTTTGTGCAGATCCGGGTCCTTGATCTGTCGCAAACTATCGAGAATCAGTTGGTCGTTAAGTTCACTCATGTATGCAAAGAAGCGTAGCTGATTGGTTGGTTTTTGACAAACGCGAGTGTGGCGGGTAGTTTCAGCAATCGGTGACCGATGTATTAAGTCATTTCTTAAATCCGCGTAACGTCGGCGACGCGGATGAACCAAGCTTCACAGGACGTTCGGCTTCGTTAATTTGCGGGGCGAATGTGCGAATCTCGATTCAGATTGACGAAATGCATCGCGTGTCGCAAGCGCGATTTCGAGCTGCCGGATGCGACGTTTTGGTTGCCTCGGCATCGTTGTTGACGGAGCGCGTTAGCGGAAGTACAACCGCCGACGCCGCTTCCTTTGCGCAAGAGCCTGAAACTTTATTTGGCGTCATACCGAACCATGAACACTGCCCGGGACTCGCATGCGATGCACTACTCGCTGCCATTCGTGATTACAGCAACGCCGCGCGCGATGACTGGACCGGTGACGAAGCACTAATTTGCACGTGCTTCTTCGTTTCAGAACGCACGATTGAGAATGAGATTCAAAAGCACGGATTAACTACCGTCGCAGAAGTGACAAAGGCCTGTAATGCCGGCGGCGGCTGCGGATCTTGTCATCAACTAATTCAGGAGATACTCGCGACAAATGATCTACCTCGATAACAACGCTACGACCCGCGTCGCCCCGGAAGTGGTCGAAGCAATGCAGCCCTACCTGAGCGAATTTTTCGGCAACCCCTCGTCGGCACACACTCTCGGCCGAGCTATGCGGCAGGCGGTCGAAGAGGCGCGCCAACAGGTCGCAACGTTGATCGGCGCGTCTGACACAAACGAGATCGTCTTCACATCGTGTGGTTCGGAGTCTGACAACTGGGCCATTCGCGGCGCGCTCGCGTCGCAGCCCGGGAAGAAACACATTGTGACGACCCTCGTCGAACACGAAGCGGTGCGAAATGTTTGCAGCGCGCTTGAAGGTGAAGGTTACGAAGTCAGTTGGATTGGAGTAAACGCATACGGCGAGATCGATCTCGATTCGTTGCGTGATGCTTTGCGTTCGGATACGGCGTTAGTGTCGGTCATGCTTGCGAACAATGAAACCGGCGTGTTGTTTCCGGTCAATGAGATCGGATCGCTCGTGCGCAAGCGATCGAAAGCCCTCTTTCATGTCGATGGCGTTCAAGCGGTTGGAAAGATTCCGATCGATCTCACGGGCGTTGATCTGTTTGCGTTGTCAGGTCACAAGCTGCACGCGCCGCAAGGTATCGGCGCGCTCTACATCCGAGAAGGGGTTTCGCTGCCGTCATACATCATCGGCGGTGCGCAGGAGCAAGGCCGTCGCGCAGGGACGTCGGCAGTTCCAAACATCGTCGGCCTCGGCGCCGCATGCAAACTCGCGCAGGAAGATGACGATCACTCGCGCATACGCGATCTGCGCGATCGTCTCGAGAATGGCATTCTCGAAAACATTCCCAACACGCGCCGTAACGGCGATCCCGCGAATCGTTTACCAAACACGTCGAACATCTCTTTTGAATATGTCGAAGGTCAGAACATCATGCTTCATCTCGATCAACTCGGGATCTGTGTTTCGACCGGTTCTGCTTGCCACTCGTCGACACACCAGTCGTCGCCAACGCTGCACGCGATGAATGTGCCGTACACTGCCGCCCAAGGATCGATCCGTTTCTCGCTGGGCAGGTACAACACCGACGAAGATATCGAAAACACCTTGCGCGTCCTGCCAGAGATCATCGAAAAGCTCGCCGCGATGTCATCCTACGACAAGGAACTGCACGCAAGCACATAGCATGTTAGAATTCATGTTCGTCTGAGCGAGGCGAAAAGCAACAGCGAAAGGTCTGGCAATACAAGAATGAGCACTGTCATCGAACCCCCAGCAACACCGGTCGAAAAGCACCTCGAGGAAGTCGAAACCGTCACGATCCGCTTCGCCGGAGACTCTGGCGACGGCATGCAGTTGACCGGCACTCAGTTCACCAACACTTCAGCCGTCGTCGGCAACGACATCTCAACGTTGCCCGACTTTCCGGCCGAGATTCGCGCTCCTGCCGGCAGTTTGCCGGGCGTGAGCGGATTTCAGCTCAACTTCTCGAGCACCGACATCAAGACGCCGGGCGATCAACCTAATGTGCTGGTCGCGATGAATCCCGCGGCGCTGAAGGTCAATCTGGCAGACCTCGAAGAAGGCGGGACGCTGATCATCAACACTGATGGATTCACGCCCGAAAATCTGAAGTATGCGAATTACGCGACGAACCCGCTCGACGACAATTCGCTCGCCGGTTATCGCATCCACAAGTTGCCGATCTCGACGCTCAACATGAATGCGTTGAAGGGCAACGTCGAGCTGTCGCGCAAAGAGATGGATCGATCGAAAAATTTCTTCGCGCTTGGCGTGCTTTATTGGCTCTACGACCGGCCGATGGAGAACACGCTCAACTGGATCAGAACGAAGTTTGCAAAGAGCCCGGAACTCGCGAAGGCAAACGAAATCGCGCTGAAGACCGGTTACAACTTCGCCGACACCACCGAAGTCTTCACAACGCACTACACAGTGAAGCGCGCGCAGATCGCTCCCGGTAAGTACCGGAAGATCACCGGTAACGAGGCGACCGCCATCGGTTTTGTTGCCGCCGCGCAGCTCGCCGGTCAGCCGCTGTTTTATGGTTCGTATCCGATCACGCCTGCGTCCGACATTCTTCATGAGTTGTCGCGACACAAGAGTTTTGGGGTGAAGACGTTTCAGGCCGAAGACGAGATCGCCGCGGTCTGTGCTGCGATTGGCGCAAGCTTTGCCGGTCACGTTGGATTGACTGGAACGTCGGGTCCGGGTGTCGCTTTGAAGCAGGAAGCGATTGGTCTCGCCGTGATGACGGAGTTGCCGCTCGTTATCGTCAACGTTCAACGTGGCGGACCGTCAACCGGACTGCCAACTAAAACTGAACAGGCGGATCTGTTCCAGGCTGTCTGGGGACGAAACGGCGAGTGTCCTGCGATTGTGGTCGCGCCCGCAACGCCTGCCGATTGTTTCCACATGGCGATTGAAGCGGTGCGGCTGGCGTTCAAGTACATGTCGCCCGTCTTTTATCTCTCCGATGGATATCTCGCGAACGGCGCCGAGCCATGGGCGCTTCCGGAGATCGATTCGTTACCGAAGATCGAACTGCAATTCGCGACCGATCCGGCGAACTTCATGCCGTATTCGCGTGATGAGGTCACCCTCGCGCGCCCGTTTGCTTTGCCGGGAACTCCGGGTCTCGAACACCGCATTGGCGGAATTGAAAAGCAGCACATCACCGGAAACGTCAACTACGATCCTGAAAACCACCACCTGATGGTCAAACTTCGTCAGGAGAAGATCGATCGCGCGGTGAATGATATACCCCTCGTCGAAGTGATGGGTGAGAAGACCGGAAAGGTGCTCGTGCTTGGTTGGGGATCGACGTACGGATCGATCAGTTCGGCGGTTGAAAAGATGCAGCGTGAAGGAAAGAGCGTTTCATCGGCGCATCTTCGTTACCTGAACCCGTTCCCGCGTAACCTTGGTGAAGTGCTTGCCGGCTTCGAAACGGTGATCGTTCCGGAGATGAATCTCGGCCAACTCTGCACCATGATTCGCGCCCGTTACCTGGTTGACGCCGTGCCGTTCTCGAAAGTGAAAGGCCGCCCGTTCCAAATCCGCGAGATCGTTCGCAAAGTTGAAGAGTATTTGTGATGTTGGAGAACCCACCGTTACCGTCAAACTTCGACACCGGCCCCGTCGAAATGTTCGAGGAGGCGCGTCGATATGTTATGGGTAAAGGAAAGCTCAACAAGACTCTTGCACGGCTCACAAGCGATCTGGAGCAACACAACATCCCTTATGCGGTAATCGGTGCCACGGCGTTGTTAGCGCACGGCTATCCCCGACTTACGGTAGACATAGACTTATTGATGACTCGTGAAGGCCTGGAACAATTTCATGCTGAGTTGATAGGGTTGGGTTACGCTCCGGCATTTCCAGGCGCAAAGAAGCGATTGCGATCGACGATCGACGGCGTCAGCATCGAAGTGATGACCACGGGTGAATATCCGGGAGATGGGAAACCCAAGCCGGTGAGCATGCCTGATCCCGTCACCGCTTCAACTGAAATTGACGGCATCAGATATGTAACGCTTGAAAAACTTATCGAGTTGAAACTCGCATCCGGCATTTCAGCCCCGCACCGTTTGAAGGATTTGGCGGATGTTCAGGAGTTAATAAAGTTCAAGAACCTCGATGCAAACTTCGCCGACAAACTGGATCCGTATGTCAGAGCAAAGTACATCGAGCTACAGGAAGCGGTTAGTAAGAGTGAAGACGTTGAGGAGAAATGATGAGTACAAACGTGAATGGGAAAAGTGGAAACGGGAATCAGCCGCAGGTAGTTTCGGCGGAGAGTGAGGCGGGATCGTCCGTCTCGGGTAAAGTTGCGCCACCCCCGGGGCAAATGAAGAAGGCGGATTTCGTTTCTGACCAGGAAGTCCGCTGGTGTCCGGGTTGCGGCGACTACGCCATTCTCAACAACGTCCAAAAAGTGATGCCGGAGCTCGGCATCCCGCGCGAAAAGATCGTCTTCGTATCCGGCATCGGTTGCTCGTCGCGTTTCCCGTACTACATGAACACGTACGGGTTCCACAGCATTCACGGCCGCGCGCCCGCGGTTGCGACCGGAATCAAGTGCGCCAATCCCGACCTCAGTGTTTGGGTGATTACCGGCGACGGCGACGCGCTCTCGATCGGCGGTAACCATTTCATCCACGCGATCCGCCGTAACCTCGACGTCAACTACATCCTTTTCAACAACCGTATTTACGGTCTGACGAAAGGACAGTACAGCCCGACTTCCGAATTCGGTAAACGAACGAAATCGACACCAAGCGGCACGATCGATTATCCGATCAACCCCTTATCACTGGCGATCGCCAGCGAGTCTACGTTCGTCGCGCGCTCGATCGACATCGACGTCAAACATCTCGGCCAAATCGTCGAAGCTGCCGCGAAACACAAAGGCATCTCGTTCATCGAGGTCTACCAGAACTGCAACATCTTTAACGACCACGCGTTCGACTATTTCGCGGAACGCACCGTCCGCTCAGACCGCGTGCTTTATCTCGAACACGGGAAACCGATGGTCTTCGGTAAGGAGCGAAACAAGGGCATCCGCATGAACGGCGCGCATCCGGAAGTGGTCACAATCGGCGAGAACGGCATCACCGAAAACGACCTGCTGGTTCACGATATTCACCTGAAGGATCCGAGCGTTGCGTTCATGCTGGCGCGCATGGAGCAGCCGGACTTTCCGCAGCCCGTGGGCATCTTCCGGGCCATCGAACGTCCGACTTACGAGGACATGATGGTTGACCAGATCGACGCCGCTGTCGCGAAATCAGGACCGGGAAGCCTCGAAAAACTAATTCATAGCGGCGACACCTGGGTCGTCGACTGAAACACAACCCGCCCTAATCCCGTAAGATCCGTGTTGAAGCTAACCGCAGACACGGATCTTACAAATTCCTCTTGGAGCACAATTATGATTTGGTTTAAAGCGTCGCTACGCCTGATCTCCGCCTTCGTTCTCTGTTTTGCGCTTTCCGCGTCACTACTGCCGCTTCCATCAGTTGCGGCTCAGCAACAGGCAGCAGCGACCGCTACCGCACAAGACTACGGTTCGGCACTCGCTGCGATTGAAAAAGCTATCGACGAGAAACGAAAAGAGCTCGGAATTCCCGGTATCGCGCTCGCGATCGTTAAAGACGACCAGATCATCTATTTGAAGGGTCTTGGCGAAAAAGACCGCGACAAAAAACTGCCCGTTACGCCCGACACGCAGTTCGCAATCGGCTCCGCGTCGAAAGCGTTCACCGGCATGATCGCCGTGATGGCTGCGGATGAGGGCAAGTTGTCGCTCGACGACTCGCCAAAGAAGTTTCTGCCTTATTTCACACTTCGCGATCAGGAAGCCGCTGCGAAGATCACCATCCGCGATTTGCTGGCTCACCGTTCCGGTTTAAACCGAACCGACTTCGCGATGGTCACCGGTCTGCTGAACCGCGAGGAGCTAATCAGGGTTGCAGGAGAAGCGAAACCCACAGCCAAGCTCGGCGAGAAGTTTCAGTATCAGAACATCATGTACGCGGCCGCGGGCGAGGTTGTCGCAAAGGCCGAAAAGTCGACGTGGGATAAACTGATCGCCTCGCGCATCTTCAAACCGCTCGGAATGACCAACAGCGACACAACAGCCGCTGCGATGCAAAAAGCGCGCGACTACTCGATTGGTTACGACTACAACCCCACAACGAAAGTCACTCGCCGTTTGCCGCAGCGCGAGATCTTCGCGGCGGCGCCTGCGGGAGCGATCAATTCGAGCGCTCGCGATATGGCCCAATGGGTGCGTCTGATGCTGAACAACGGCACGCACAACGGCAGGCGGCTTGTTTCGGAAAAAGGTTTCGACGAACTGATCCGCAAACAGATGAACATTGGCGGGACGGTTGATTACGGTCTTGGTTGGTTCTTGCGGCAGTGGGACGGTCACAAGGTGGTCGAACACGGCGGCAACATTGACGGTTTCAATTCGCTGGTCGCGATGATGCCGGATCAGAAGCTCGGATTTGTCTTGTTGACGAATGTGACCGCTTCGTCGCTCGGCGCTTTTGCGATGAATACGATCTGGAAGAACATCGTCGGTGGTCCGAAGTCTGCGGAAGCTACGAGTTCCTTACCCGCGGGTGATCCGAAGATCGAAGTCGGGTCGTACAAAATCGCCGGTGCGCCGGTGACGTTTGAAGTCACGCTGAAAGACGACAAGTTGATGCTGTCCGTGCCGGGTAACCCTTCTTTTCAACTGCAAAACATGGGCGGCCGCCGTTACAAACTCGCGGAGCCGGCACCGCCGGGGTACTTCGTAACGTTCCGTCCGGTAAAAGATAAAGAGTCGGAAACAGAACTGTATCTCGAGCAGCCGCAGGGCAATGTCGCCGCAACGAGGGTTTCTGCTGCGAAAGAAAGCGCAGCTACTAATGGAACAGGATCGAATGGATCGAGCAGTTCTTCGTTGATTTCCACTGACGAACTGATCGCGAAAATGATTGAGGCGTCTGGTGGTGAGGCGAACCTGCGGAAGCACAAGTCAGCGGCGATGACTGTCGAACTCGATTTGGAAAGTCAGGGTATGAAAGGCCTCGGCACGATCAGTACTCGCGCGCCAAACCTTGCCGGCAGTGAGATGACGTTTACCGCGCTGGGCAAGAAGGTGGCGCAGATCGTGACCTTCTTCGACGGCAACGGCGGCGGCGAAGTGATGACCTTTGGTCCACCCGAAACGTATTCGGGTAAGCGCCTCGACGACATTCGAAATGGCGCCGATTTCTACGACGTCCTGAACTGGAAAACTAACTACAAAAGCATCACCGTCAAGAGCATCACCAAAGTCGGTGATGAAGACGCTTATGTCGTCGAGAAACGTCCGGAGAAAGGCACAGTCGTAACCGATTACGTCTCGACGAAGACGTTCCTGTTGCTGAAACGCGAATCGCTGATCGTTAGCGAAACGGCCGGTGTCGAGATACCGCAAACGCAGACGTTCAGCGACTATCGCAACATCGATGGCGTCATGGTCGCGTTCAAATCCTCGTCAAGCAACATCGCAAACGGCGATATCACAATGCGCGTTCGCGATATGAAGTTTGACGTCGCCATCCCCGACACCGTGTTTCAAAAACCAGCAAACCCACCGAAGCGCACGGATCAGTAAGTCCCGGCGGCCTCCTTTGCGCCTCTGCGCCTTTGCGGGAAATAGAGTTTCGCCTCAGCACACACGAGCCGCTCAGGTTGTCTCCCGCAAAGGCGCAAAGAAGAGTCGATCAGAACCGGAATCCCACGCTCGCAGTGAACTGAAAGTTATGCGTAGTTCTCGCGGGTATGGGGAACGGAATCGTCGTAACCTCTTGAGTAATTGGGTTGAAGATGAACGCATCGATAGTTCGACGTTTGAAATGGATGATTGTGTCTCCTACGTCGAAGCGCGTGACGATTCTTGGCGACGGGTAAAACTCGAGTACTCCACCAAAATCAGTCGCGAAGCTGGTAATGCGATTCGTCCCAACGTCGATAAAACTCGGTGGACCGATGAAAATCGGAAAGAACTCGCCGCGGCTGAAACTAACCACTCCCGGCCTCGCCTTCGCAAAAATCCCCCAGTTTTCGAACCGCTTCCCAACCTTAACGCCGGCAACCACCTGACTCATGTTCCCGGCATTGCGGCAAAAATCGCACTCCCGTGGAAAGAAATAACCCGCCGTTTCAAATGCAAGACTTCGGTTGAGGTTGAAGGTAAGGCGCGCGCCCACACCTGGCTCTGTTTGTGAACCGCTAAACCCGTCTCGTTCGAGCGTGCTGAACTCGGCTGCAACCTCAAACTTCGGCAGGTCCTGTGTTTGCGCAAGCGCGGACACCTGCGTGACCAACAAAAAGCTAACTGCCAGCAAAACAAATCTGCGATTCATAATTGATCTCCTCAATGAGCACACGTATGCCTTGCTTCACCAAATCGCGTTCGGCGAAAGCGTTCGTTTAACGACCGTTCTGGATGGGAGACTTAAGGACGCCTTATGGATTCTTGGGGTAGCAGGTGGTCCATACTTTCGGCGCCACCAACCATCATTCGCGTGGGAGCAACGACGGTGTCTTTCTTCCGGCCAGGAAAGTTGCGCAGCAACGTTATACCCCGGCTTGTCAGTAATCGATCTTCGAGCTTCTCGAGCATGTTCGGACTCTTCGCAATTTTCGGCGTAGCCGCCGCACCAAACCACGGCGTGTAGTCAGGATCATGCAACACCCACAGGTTCCACACGCCGCCGGTCGATAGGATCGAGTCGCCCGAGGTCCACTCATAAAACTCGCGGTTGAATTCGAACTCAATCCGGTTGTCGTCGAGCAATCCGATTTTTTGAAACGCGTATCCCTCGCGAGGAACGAGCGAGAAGATGAACCGCCCGCGGTCGGGAATGTAGATCCAAAGCAACGAACCCTCGCATCCGATCTTCGACTTACTCTTGCCGACGAGCAGCCCATCAATCATCAGTTCATAACTCTTAACCGCAAGTGAAACGGCATCGAGCGTGAAATCCTTCGGCGCCACTTCGAGATATTTCTCACGGAGGATGGACCGATCGAATGTCACTTTTACGACGTCGACGATCTTCACACCCGATTCGCGATTGACGAGCAGCTCGAGTGAAACCGCGTCGCCATCGTCGAGCGTCTGCGTCGTTGTTGACTTCGGGAACGTCGCAAAGCCTTCGTGGGCTCGAAGCGGCGCTGAATCTTTGAGGAACGAGCGGCGAAACGCTTCGTCTGCCGGAAGTACGGCAAGGTTGAACTTCTTCGTCACCGGATCGGAGTCGATCGCGAGATCGTAGGCGAAGACAACGCGACTCTCGGCGTCCGTAAGTACGCGATGGATGACACGGTTTTCGCCGGCGATGGCTTGCGCAAACAGCAGCGCCGATAGTTGGTTGTCTTTCATTTGCCCTTTCGCAGCCCCGGAAGTTTCACTTCTAAAGGCGACGAAGCCTCCTGTGGCGATCGGCAATACGAGCTGTCGCTTCGCGGGACTTTGCGCCACGGCCGTCAAGGCCAGGCAATGAAAACAGACCAAAAGGATCCATAGCTTACTTCTCATTCGCGGATCCTCCTTTGATGACTGTTAGTTTCACTTCTTCCGCCGGTGTAAAGCCTTGCAGAGTTGCAAGCGCCGGATCGCTGGGAGCTGCGGCCGTTGTTCGTCGCGATCGTGTCGGGCGTCTTTCGCGATCGCGATAAACAATACGCTCCACTGTCTTTTCCTGGACTACGGGAACTTCGACCGGCACTTGCACGATCATAGGTTCAGCCGGAACGCGGATTGAAAAAACAAATGCGAGCGCCAGGATCAAGGCGGCGGCAATTCCGACTGGGACGGGGACCGGAATTGAGTAAGCGAAGAGTCTTCTTAGAACCGATGGACGAGTGTACTGGCCCGGCACGACGCGCGGCTGCTGCGCGGCACGCAGTCGTTCTTTGAGGCGCGCGTGATAACCGGGCCAATAGCTCTCCGGCGGCGTTGCGGTTTCGATCAATCGGGTGGTGACGCGCAGCGTGTCACTGAGTTCGCCAAACTCCTCGCGACATTCCGCACACGCGCGCAGATCCTTCGACAGGACCACGCGCGGATCGACCCCGTCGAGAAGAAGCTCGGTCAAACGCTCCCGTGTTGTCTTGCAGTTATGCATTTAAAAACTCCTGATCAGCATTCAGCGGCGATACGAGTAAGACGCTCGGGTTCGTCCTTTTCACTATCCAACTTTACACGCAGTTTAGCGATCGCGCGCGACACGCCTTTTTTTATCGTGCCCGATGAGCAGTTCATCGCGGCGGCGATTTCGTCGTACGACATTCCTTCGTAATGTCGCAACAGAAACATCAAACGCTGCGAGGGCGTTAGCTCCGAGAGTGCGCTTATCACTGTTTCGAAGAGCACTTTGTTGTAAACAGTCTCGGCGGATGTGGAGCGCGACTCGAAAACTGTGTCGGAATCGGAGTCGATCAGTTCGATGACCGTAGTCTGCGCCTGCTGTCGAAACGAGCTCGATCGCTGGTGATTGAGAAACGTGTTGATCGTGATCCGGCGCAGCCAGGTATAGAAAGACGAGTCAGACCGGAAACCGGCGAGCGCCTGGTAGGCCTTGAGCCACACTTCCTGCGACAGATCTTCCGCATCCTGCGAGTTTCGACAGTAGTGAAACGCAAGCAGGTAGATTCGCCGCGCGTAACGTTCGGCAAGTGAGCAAAACGCGTTCGCGTCGTCGGCCTGAGCGCGACGGATTAGATCGGTCTCGTTGTCAGTCACCGTCGTCATAGACACGGAACGGCCGATTTGGTTGGCCTCGCGAGGTAGCACCTGAGTTAATCTGTGTGCCTGTGCGTAAGATACTACAAAGTGATGTTTTGGTGGCCTGTATGCGCGCCTATGTGATCGCCTCTGTGCTTGCCTCTGTGCTCGCTGGGATGGTCCGTGGACAGGAGATCCGCCCGGAAGATGTGATCCGGGTCAAGACGTCGCTCGTCAACTCGCCCGTGCTGGTGATTGGCCGCGACGGCAAGTTCGTTCCCAACCTCCGGCGGGAAGATTTTCAGGTGTTTGAGAATGGTGTCAAACAGGAAATCGCCTATTTTGCGCGAGTCGACAATCCTTTCACAGTCGCCCTTTTGATCGATACCAGCCGTTCGACCATATTCAACCTTGCCGACATTCAGCACGCGGCGCTCGCTTTTGTCGATAGGATGCGGCCGCGCGATCGTGCGGTCGTAGTCTCGTTTTCTGATGACTTCAACGTGCTAAGCGAGGCGACGAGCGATCGCGAAACTCTGCGTCGCGCGATCGGGAGTATTCGACCGGGCGGTGGCAGTCGCGTCTACGATGCGATCCATTCACTAATCGAGGAGATGAACCGGATCGAAGGTCGCACCGCGTTGATTCTGTTTAGTGACGGTGTTGATAACGACAGCCAAAAAGCTACGCTCGAAAGTACGCTGCGGAAGGTTGAACGAAGCGACACGTTGATCTATCCGGTTCAGTTCAGCACTTACGACAGGATGAAGTCGCGAGCTCCCGCGCAAAGTAAACTGCCGGCAGAAGGGACAGGGTTTAGCGAACAGGATTACCGGCGTGCTGGAGCGTACTTACGAAGACTCGCAGACACGACGAGCGCCGGAGTCTATCCGGCTGCTGAAATTAGCGACTTAGACCACGCAATCTCGAGCATCGTCGACGAATTGCACAACGAATACAGCATTGGCTACTACCCGAGTAACAGAGGCCGCGCTGGTGAACAGCGACGCGTCGAGGTGCGTGTGAATCGTCCGCAACTGGTTGTTCGTGCACGCACCGGTTATGTAGTTGATCAATCGGGAGCGGTAGTTAGAACAGCGAACATGCAGCGCGCGTTACCGCCGACGACGGTCGAGAGTGACGCATCGCTGCCCGTGAGGCGGACCGATGACGTTGGTAAGACGACGAACGAAGGGCGATGGATATGCAAGAGTACGAATCCACCGATCAATATGGTTATCGTGAAGGAAGGGTTTGTTTCACATTGCCCGAAGAGCCTGCGCGGGAGTGAAACGAATGCGTGGTTCATCAAGAAGCCCGGGGGCAGCGAGACGATGTGCAAAGCTTTTCTGGCCTGGAAAGATCGTGAAGTCGCGGCGGCGCCGCTGCCGGAAGGCTATGTCGTGAGCGGCGAAGTAAAGTCACCTGCGTGTGGAAACAGCAGCAATCCGGAAATCACTACAAACGCGTGGGAGATCCGTTTGCCGGGCCCGAGTGAAATCGTTTGCATGGGATTTCCGCTACCGCGTGGTTACGTCATGATCGGCGAGCGGTTCCTCGCCAAATGTCCCGTCAGGGCCACCGACACAAACGCCTGGCTAATCCGCGCGAAATAAACTACCGGTTAGTTCTGTTCTTGCCCAACGGCCGCATCGCCGGTGTCGATGGACGGTTCGTACTCGGCGTCACCGCATCGCCTCCGATGTGTTGCTCTGAAGCGTCAGCAAACATGCGATTGCCTTTCTTTCTGACACCGCGCAAAGCCGGAGTCTCTTCCATCTTTTCTCGGTTTTGATCGGGATGCCCGGCAAATCCGGTTTGCTGTCCACGTGGTTTCTGGGGCGTGCCGACTTTGTGCTGGTCCTTGCGTGTTCCCATTTCTTAATCCTTCCTCTTGCTCGTCCCGCTCTTCCGTCCTAATGACCACTTCAACATCGGTGGTGTGATCAACGTCGTAATAATAACCATGATCACAACAGCCCCGAAGGTCGCGGGACTGATCACCGGTTCATTCATACCACCGGGCGACGGCAACATCAACGTCGCTCCAATTCCAGCAAAGATCAAACCAACTTCACCGCGCGGAATCATTCCCAGTCCGACTGCCAGACGATTAACACCGCGCTCCACCACTCCCAACGCACAGATCTGCTTGCCGGCTATTGCCGCGATTGTGAGCACGGCCGCGAAACCAAGAATGTCAACGCGCGCGAAGAGTCGTAGATCGACCCTGAGCCCCATCAGCACAAAAAATATTGGCACTAACACCGTGCTAACCGGTTGCAACAGATCGTGAAGATTGCGCTCAAGGCGTCCACCGCTTGGCTTGTAGTGAACTTCGTCCAGAATCAAACCCGCGGCGAATGCACCGACGATTGGCGCTAATCCAACCTTTGCCGCCGCCCACGCGAGAAATAAACAAAACGAGATCGCGAGCGTTAGCAAAACTCCTCGCGATTCCAATCGACCGGCGCCACGCAACAAACGCGGCATCAATAGGTGACCAATCGCGATCGAGGCGATCAAGAACGCGATCGACTTGACCGCGATCAACCCAACGTCAACTCCGGAAAGAGAGCCACCCACTGCGGCCGCCCTGATCGCACCGGAAACAACCGCAAGAATCAGCAGACCCATCACGTCGTCGATCACTGCCGCGCCGAGAACGATCCGCGCTTCACGCGTCGCCAGCTTTCCGAGATCCCGGAAAACTCGTGCCGTGATTCCGACGCTCGTCGCGCAGAGGATCGCGCCGATGAAGACGTGCGTTAGAGTTGCCACGTCGGGAAGGAAATACGCAGACACGACCCACCCGAGCAGAAACGGGGCGACCACTCCTAAAGTCGCGACCAGCAGGGAGGACCACCCGACTTCCATCATCTGCCGCAGATCAGATTCAAGCCCGACTTCAAACAACAGAATAATCACGCCAAGCTCGGCCAGCGCGGCGATCGTTTCGTTTGTCTTCAGCGGTTCGATGCTGGTGAAACCGAAAATCACGAGGTTGCCGAGCAGAACACCCGCCAGCAGTTCACCCAAAACAGCCGGCTGCCGTACTCGCTCAAAAACTTCGCCAGCAATTTTTGCCGCCACCAGCATGACAGCCACGCCGATTAGAACAGCCGGATCGAGTCCATGATTCATCGCTTCTCAAGATAGCATCTAAATCGCTTATAGATTTGCTTCCCGGCGGGCAGGTCTCTATAATGCGCCCCACTTAAACGCGCTTCGCCCCGGCAGGTTGGCGCTACTCAAACGATAAGATGGCGACTCCGATTCGATGGAACCAGCGTAGACGTGTCACGTCCTATAACGGTTCCAATAGACCCGAAACTCCCCTACGGTCTCTGGCTGTTAGCCTGACGCACGTCGCCCGGGCTGCGCTTACCGAGCCTTACATGCTCACGATCGAGCATGAACGCATCCACCTGGGTCGTCTTCCCAAAGCTTTCGACGGTTTTCGCATAGTTCAACTCTCGGACGTCCACCACGGTCCGTTTTCAGACCGCGAACAGATCGAACGGGCCGTAGAAACCGCAAACCGGCTGAAACCTGACATTATCGCCCTAACCGGTGACTATATCTCGAAGGAGCGTCGTTACGCTGCTCCGTGCGCAGAGATGTTAGGTCGTCTGAAGGCGCGCTACGGCGTTTACGCTGTGCTCGGAAATCACGACCATTGGACCGATGCGGCGCTGATCACGGACCTTTTCCGCGCTGAAGGGATGACGGTCCTGATTAACGAAGGCGTCCACTTTGAGCTCGACGGCGAAAGTATCTGGCTGGCGGGCGTAGACGATACGATGGTCGGTCTTGAAGACCTGTCGCTGGCTCTCGCGGGCGCGCGTAGCGACGAGATGAAACTTCTGTTGGCGCACAATCCGGTCATACTCAGGCGTGCCGTTCGCGCTTCGGTTGATCTCGTGCTGAGCGGTCATACGCATGGTGGCCAGGTCGCAATTCGAGGTGAGCGGAGTGCCTCGGGCCGTCCGCGCCGCCGCATGTTGAAAGGGCTTTGGCGCCAGGGAAATACTCAGATTTACGTCAACCGCGGTCTCGGCACCGTGGTGCTTCCTATCAGGTACGGATGCCCTCCTGAAGTCTCTTTGTTGGAACTCCGCAGCAGCAAGTAATCGCAGCGCAGATCGAACGAGTATCACGGATATCTAAATGTCCGCACGCATCATTACTGTTCCCAATCTTCTAACCGTTTTCCGGATGGTTTTGATTCCCGTATTCGTTTCTCTGCTTTTCTATCAGAAATTCGTGTACGCACTGGCCGTTTTCGTCTTAGCCGGAGTAACGGACGGGTTGGACGGTCTACTGGCCAGACGATTTGACCAGAAATCCCAACTCGGCACGATTCTCGACCCTATCGCCGACAAGATGCTCCTGGTTACCGCTTTTGTCGTGCTCTCAATGCGTTCGGTTTTCCCTCCTCCGGTGCCGTCCCACCTGCCGGTGCCGTTCTGGGTGACAGTGGCGGTTATAAGCCGCGATGTGTTCATTCTGGTGGGCGCGGCGGCAATTAATATCGTGACCGGATTCCGTCGTTTTCGCCCGTCAATGCTGGGAAAAATCAACACAACGGTCCAGATTGTCGCGATCGGGCTGATCATGTTCGCCGCCAGCGTCCCCTACGGAACCGGCTACTACCTTCCTACTGTCTACGCGACGGTCTTCGGCTTTTCCGTCCTCTCCGGCGCCCACTACGTCTTCTTCGTCTCCAAGCTCGTAAACGAAGACAGATCCGGACTCAAATAAACTTGACAATAACCCACTCAGGTCTTATATTGTCCGGGCGTTCAACTGTAGTTTATTGGAGACTAAGACAACATGAGCAAGATTATTGGAATTGACCTCGGAACTACCAATTCGGTCGTGGCGGTGATGGAGGGCGGTGAGCCCACGGTAATCACAAACTCCGAAGGCGGCCGCACCACGCCATCAGTCGTGGCCTTCACCAAAGATGGCAGTCGCCTCGTGGGACAGGTCGCCAAGCGCCAGGCGGTTACCAATCCCGAAAACACTGTCTATTCAATCAAGCGATTTATGGGACGTCGCTATAACGAGGTTACGGAAGAGATTAAACAAGTCCCCTATAAAGTGCAGGGCGCCGGTAACGGCGACGTGCGTATCTCGGCGGGCGGCAAAGAATGGAGCCCACCGGAGATTTCGGCCATCATTCTGCAAAAGATGAAGCAGTCGGCCGAAGACTATCTCGGTCAGAAGGTCGACAAGGCGGTAATCACCGTACCTGCTTATTTCAACGACTCCCAACGTCAAGCCACCAAAGACGCCGGCAGAATCGCCGGTCTCGAAGTGATGCGTATCGTCAATGAGCCGACGGCAGCAGCCCTCGCATATGGTCTCGACAAGAAGAAAGACGAAACCATCGCAGTGTTTGACTTTGGCGGAGGCACTTTCGACGTCTCGATTCTCGAAGTCGGCGAAGGCGTGGTCGAAGTGAAGTCGACGAACGGCGACACGCACCTCGGCGGTGACGACATCGACGAACGGTTAATCGAGTGGATTATCGAGGAGTTTAAGAAAGACCAGGGTATCGATCTTTCGAACGACAAGATGGCTTTGCAGCGGCTTAAGGAAGCCGCGGAGAAGGCGAAGATCGAGCTCTCGAGCACGATGGAGACTGAAGTCAATCTGCCGTTCGTCACGGCGGACCAGTCAGGTCCGAAACACCTGGCGATGAAACTCACGCGCGCTCGTTTCGAGCAGTTAGTCGATCCGATCCTGACGAGACTTCGCGGTCCAGTTGAGCGAGCGCTGAAAGATGCGCAACTCGACGCGAATAAGATCGACGAGGTGGTTCTCGTCGGCGGTTCGACTCGTATTCCGAAAGTGCAGGAGATCGTGAAGGAGATGTTTGGCAAGGAGCCAAACAAGAGCGTGAATCCTGACGAAGTGGTGGCAATTGGCGCGGCCGTTCAGGCCGGTGTTCTTTCGGGCGAGAAGACAGACATCCTGTTGCTCGACGTTACGCCGCTCAGTCTGGGTATCGAAACGCTCGGTGGAGTTTTCACCAAGCTGATCGAGCGCAACACCACGATCCCGACGCGCAAATCGGAGATTTTCTCGACTGCCTCTGACAACCAGACTTCAGTGGAAGTTCACGTTTTGCAGGGCGAGCGACCGATGGCTGCGGACAATCGCACGCTCGGCAAGTTTCATCTCGTCGGCATTCCGCCGGCACCCCGTGGCATGCCGCAGGTGGAAGTTACTTTCGACCTTGATGCTAACGGTATCGTGAACGTTTCGGCGAAAGATATGGGCACTGGTCGTGAACAGAAGATCACGATCACGGCTTCTTCGGGTCTGGCGAAGGAAGAGATCGACCGGATGATGAAGGACGCCGAATCGCACTCTGCTGACGACGCGCGCAAGCGTGAAGAGATCGAAGCTCGTAATCGTCTCGACGGTCTCGTCTACCAGATGGAGAAGACGCTCTCCGAGAATCGCGACAAGGTTGGAGCGGTTGCATCGGATGTTGAGTCGGCCATCGCGGAAGCGAAGAAGGCGTTGGCTGAAGGCGGCGTTGATAAGTTGAACAACGCTTTCAATCAACTTCAGAGTGCGTCGCACAAACTTGCGGAAGCGCTGTATCAACAAGCACCGCAAGGAGCACCGGCTGAAGATCAAGCTTCGGCAGCAGGGGCGTCGTCCTCGTCGAGCAGTTCGGGTGACGACAACGTGATCGACGCTGAATACGTCGACGTTGAGGAAAACAAATAGCGCCGGTCTCAGTAAGGTCGGTTGGCTCGTGAAAAGGGGCGGAGATGGTAGTAGCTCCGCCCTTTCAAGCGTAACGAATGGCTAATAAGCAGGACTATTACGAAATACTCGGCATCAAGCGCGACGCCAAGCCTGAGGAGATCAAGAAGGCTTACCGGCGCTTGGCGCGCAAGTATCACCCTGATGTGAATCCGGGTGACAAAGCGGCCGAGGAACGCTTCAAGCTGATGTCTGAAGCGCACGACGTATTGTCGGATCCCAAGAAGCGAAGTGTTTACGATCGTTTCGGCCAGTATTCCGACAATCTCGCCGACGCCGCAGCCAGAGGCGCTGGTCCATCGAGCGGACGTTCGTCGCCGGGTTTCGATTTCACAGGGTTTGATTGGGGCAGCGCTACTTCTTCCGGAGCGGGCGGTTCTGGAAGTTCCTTTCGCGACATCTTCGCGGACTTGTTCGGTGGCGGAGCTGCGAAAGAAAAGGAACCGCCGCGTCCACAACCTCAACGGGGCGCCGACATCGAGATGCCGTTGGCGCTCTCGTTTGAGGAAGCAATCAATGGCTTGACTACAAACATCACCGTCAATCGTTCCGAACAATGTTCGCGGTGCAACGGTGCGGGCGACATCGGTGGTCCAGTTGTCGTTTGTCCGACGTGCAAAGGCTCGGGCCAGGTGCAGCGCGCCGGCGGGCGTTTGCGTTTCGCGCAGGAATGTCCTGACTGTGGTGGGACTGGACGTCGTCGTACACCGTGTTCGTTGTGCAAAGGCAAAGGCACGATGCCGAAGACGGAGACGGTTAAAGTACGTATTCCCGCGGGCGTGGAGACGGGTTCGCGAGTAAAAGTTCCGGGCAAGGGCGAAGGTGGCCGCATGGGCGCGCCGGCCGGAGATCTTCACATTATTACGAACGTCGGTCCGCACAGGTATTTCACGCGCAAGGGCGACAATATTTATGTGACTGTTCCGATCACGGTTCCCGAAGCGGCACTCGGTGCGAAGATTGAAGTGCCGACTGTTGATGGAAAGACGCAGTTGCGCATTCCACCGGGAACGCAGTCGGGACAGAAGTTTCGGTTGCGCGATCGCGGTGCGCCGTCGCTGCGAAATCCAGGCGCCAAGGGTCACCAGTTCGTCGAAGTGCAGGTGACGTTGCCGAAGGTTATTTCGGAAGAGACGAAAGAGTTGTTGCGCGAGTATTCAAAATTGAACTCGACGAACCCACGCGTCGAGATGGGGCTGGAATAGTGCTTTGTGCTTTGTGCTTGGTTTTTAGTGCTTTTCGATTTTGGTGGCTCGTTGCGTGAGGCGAACAAAGTACAAAGAACAAAGCTCGTGTTAAGGTTATGAGTAGAAAGCCGAAAACTTACACGATCAGTGCAGTGGCGGAGCAGTATGGGATACATCCGCAGACGTTGCGTTTGTATGAGCGCGAGGGTTTGTTAAAGCCTTCGCGGTCCGAAGGTAACACACGGCTTTATACGGATCCTGATCTCGAGCGGTTGGAGTTGATCCTTTCGTTGACGCGCGACCTCGGCGTTAACCTCGCGGGTGTGGAGATAATTCTCAACATGCGCGAGAAGATGGACGCAATGCAGCATGAGTTTGAGCGGTTCTTTCAGTATTTGCAGTCGCATGCGGAAGAGTTGACGAATTTCGATGTAGCGCCTGAGGGGAGCGATGCGTTGGTCCCACTCACCCGCGCCGCGGCTTTGCGTCGACGTAGTTCTGGAAGGTAGTTGATCTTTGAATTCCTGAGGTGTTAAAGTGCGCGGCGCTTTAACCTCACTACTCAGGAGTTTGCGAAATGACCTCACGTCTCACTCTTCTTCTACTTCTCTTTCTATCTCAATCTGTTCAGGCACAGGATCTTGACACCGTCGTCATCTATGGCCGGGTTGTGGACCAGAATGGCGCTGTCATTCCTGGCGCTGAAATTAAAGCCGGGACTCGAACAACCACAACTGACGAGCAGGGTCGCTATCGACTGATCCAGTTGGAGCCACGGATCTATTCAATCCGTGTTTCGTGTTCTGGTTTTGCAACTCAGGAATTTACACAGATCACGACTGCTTCGGGGCAGAGTTTGCAGTTCGATGTCACGCTGTTTCCTTCCACCGTCGTTGCTGAGCCAGTTGTCGTTACGACGGCTGACACTCCGATCGTCGATACGAAGCGAACAGTGGTTGGCGCGACGCTTACTGCTCGGGAAACGCAGTTGTTACCACTGCCATCGCGTTCCGTGTTGGATCTGATCTTCACTTTGCCGGGCGTCACCGAGGAACCGCTATCGACACGCGATCTCGCCGAGGATCGAAACGCAAGTCATGCATCGACGCCTGAAGAGGCGGGTCTGTTCTCGCTCGCGGGCTCGCCTGCGTACTCGAACAATCTCACAATAGATGGCCTTGATAACAACGACGACCGCGCGGCTCGTGAACGTTTCCAGCCTGCGCTCGAAGCCGTCGCGGAAGTTCAGGTGATCACAAACCAGTTTTCCGCCGAATATGGGCGAGCCTCGGGTGGACGCGTCAATTTACGCACCCGCAGCGGATCGCGCGAATTCCACGGCAGCGCGTTCTTTTTCTTCCGTGACGAAGCTCTCAATGCAAATAGCTTCCGCAACAATTCGCTCGGTCTATCCCGCTTGCCGCTTCAGGACCATGTGGCCGGTTTCACACTTGGTGGACCACTGTTTAAGCGGTCCGTGTTCTTTGCATCGTACGAATTCAGCAAAGCCCTCGACAGCGCGCTGATCGATACACTGGTTCCGGTTCAACAGAATCCGCTGTTTCCTTTGCCTCGTCCGACAAATCCCGAGCTCACGCGTCTCGAAGATGTGAATCCGCCGGCGCTCGCTGCGGAGGTCGCGCCATTCATCGCGTCTGTAAGCACGCCGCTGAAGAATACAAGCCTCATCACACGTGTGGATCATCCGTTCAATGATGTTCATAACGTTTCGGTTGTTTACCAGGCTGGGCGGCTGTTGAATCTGCGGCAGTTTGGCGGCGGTAATCGCCTTGCAGAATCGCTTCAGGGGCGAAGACGGAACTCAGACGCGCTTTCCGCGTCGGACAACTATGTCTTTTCAGATCGAGTTGTTAATCAGTTGCGGATGCAGTACTCGCGACTGTCGCCGTCATTCCAAACGCAAGCGGGTGACAAACCGGTGGTGCTGATCGCGTTGAACGATCCGTTGATTGAGGGAACCCTCGTGGCCGGATCTTCTACATCGGGTGGCAGCGATCGGCGGGAAGATCGGTTTCAGTTACAAAACATTCTTTCGGTCGTCAGTGGAAATCATTCACTCAAGTTTGGCGCGGACATTCATCAGGTGCGATCGACGTTCATCGATCTGCAGGATCTGAGCGGGACTTTCAATTTCGCGAGCGCAGGTGATTTTCTTGCTAACCGCCCCAGTCGGTTTCGGCAGAACTTTGCGAGCCAATCGACGCAAACAAATCGTTACGTCAGTTTCTTCGCGCAGGATGAGTGGCAGGTGCTGCCGCAACTGCTCGTCAGTTACGGTCTGCGGTACGAGCGCGAGACTATCTTGCGCGACCGCAACAACTTTGGACCACGATTGTCGGTTGCCTACAGCCCGCTGGCTTCGGGGAAGCTCGTCGTGCGGTTCGGTAGCGGAATCTTTTTCAACCGTGCGTTGTTGAGGACCATCGACGACTTCACCCTCGGTCAGCAGCAGCTCTTCTTCGATACGAATGCTCTTCAAGATTCGTCGACGGGCAAACTTATGACCGCTGAGCAGCGGCGGGCTTTTATCGATGCGCACGTTCGCTTTCCGGGAACCACGGATTTAAGGCAATTTGCGGTCTCGAACACGGAGTTTTTGCGACGGCTCGATCCGCAGTTACGAATTCCTGAGAGTTATCAGGTCAATACCGGCGTTGAACGTGATCTGGGGCGAGGGTATGCGATCGAAGCGAATTTCAGTTTCACCCGAGGGATTCATTTGTGGCGCGAGTTCAATGCGAATGCGCCGTTTCTGCCGGCGGGTTATGCAAACTTCTCGCAGTTCCTGGCGTCGCGTGATTTTGCGAACTTTGTTAGTACGGCGACGAGGGTTCGGCCGCTGCACAATACATCGACGGCTGGTGAGCTTGTTAGGTTTGTTTTTGGTGCTGTGGACCAGTCCGCTGTTAGTCGGTTGGTCGAGTTTGGGGTGCCGGTTTCGGTTGTTAACCTGAACGTGCCGTCATCTACCACCGCGATCGATATCGCACTCGCGGCGCTGAATCATCTGCGGCCGGATCCGGCGCGCGGTGAGATTGAACAACTCATCTCTGCGGGGAATAGTTTCTATCGCGGGGTTACGATCGAGCTCCG
>Ga0209486_10000174_pt1 | contig 30190 bp, 24 predicted proteins | sample NCCompost_FD_187518 | JGI IMG/M metagenome (GOLD analysis project Ga0209486, IMG submission 187518) | Agricultural soil microbial communities from Utah to study Nitrogen management - NC Compost (SPAdes) (version 2) | ecosystem: Environmental > Terrestrial > Soil > Agricultural land | place...
TCGACGTCGCTGGCGACCTTCCGGCAGCGACGGTCCGCGGATTGGCGAGAGCCGGGACACAAGCCCGCATCGTAGTCATCGCGGCTGGCCGTGACATGATCGAGGAAATTCATTGGGGACTCACGCCATTCGAACGCGAGCTCGTGTGGTTCGATACGAGCTGGATCTGGGGTCCGCCCGAGGATGACTTCGCCCACCTGATTCGCACGATAGGCGCGTCGCGGTTCGTCTACGGCACGGGCTGGCCGCTGCGCCTGGCGCAGGTCAGCCGCGCGAACCTGGCGTTGCTTCCACCAGACCTATCAGGTGCGGCACTGGCAGATCCAGCGACGTGGAGGGTTGGCTGACGCGCTCAACTCTTGTCCACGCCGTCTCTTGCGCGATCGGTGATCCCACCGCATTTTCCCTCGCGGGTACTTTGTGAAATTGTTCACAAGCACTCGTATTGGCCCCGAACAACTCCCATAAATGAGCCAACGGCGGTCGTGGGCGCTTGCTTCCGGGTTTTTCGCCATCGCCGTCGCCGCGTTAGGCCTGTCGGCGTACAGTGGCGCCTCGTCGTCCCAGGGATACGCGCCCCCCCAACCGGTGAACTTCCCGCATCCGCGCCACGTGAAGCAGCTGGGGATGAATTGCCTCTACTGCCACTACACCGCGAATCGATCCCCTGACCCCGGGCTGCCGGCGGTTGGCACCTGCATGGGTTGCCACCAGGTCGTTCGTGGCCCACGTCAGGCGATCCAGGGCATAGCCGACCGCGACACGGCCGCGCTCAATCAGTTGCTGTCATACGCGAAGGGAACGTCGGACCAGTGGAAGCCGATTCCGTGGATTCGCATCCACAAGCTTCCTGAGTACGTGCACTTCCCGCACTTCCGTCACGTGAATGCGGGTGTGACCTGCCAGACCTGCCACGGCCCGGTTCCGGAAATGCAGCGCGTCTACCAGTACGCGTCCCTCAACATGGGTTGGTGCGTGAACTGTCACGTGAAGGGCTACAAGCTCGCCGATGGGCTGCTCGCCGCCGGCGACACGGCCGGCGCCCGGGCGGCAGCGAACGTCGAACCGAAGAAAGCGCGATACGACTGCTCCGTCTGCCACTTCTAGGACATGACTCAGCCCCCTAAGACGGTCGTCAAGCGACGCGAGTTCCTGAAGGTCCTCGGGTCGACCGGCGCCGCCGCGACGGCGGTCGGATGCAGCATGGAGCGCGTCGAGCAGCTGATTCCGTATGTCGTGTCGCCGGATCACACCGTCCCCGGCGTGTCGACGAACTACGCGACGATCTGCCGCGAGTGCGCGGCGGCGTGCGGCGTGATCGCCGAGGTGCGCGACGGACGTGCGATCAAGCTCGAGGGAAATCCGGACCATCCGGTGAATCGCGGCGCGTTATGCGCCCGAGGCCAGGCGGCCCTGCAGGGTCTCTACAATCCGGATCGGTATCGCGGTCCGATGATCCGCCGCGACAATCGACTGCAGCCGGCGACCTGGGATGAGGCGCTCGCTCGCGTCAGGCAGGGACTCGATGAGGCGCGCGCCGCCAACGCGGCCAGCGGTGTGCGTTTCGTCAGCCAACATGAAAATGGCTCATTCCCCGGCTTTGTCGATCAATGGATGGCGGCGGGAGGTTTCGGGGCGCACATCGCGTTCGATGCCGAAGCCGATCTCGCGGCCCGTGCCGCCAATCAGGCCGAATACGGGTCGGCCTGGCCGGCGCTCGACTTCACCGCGGCGCACCTGATCGTCTCGATCGGCGCGGATTTCCTCGATGGATGGGGATCTTCCGTCGCACACCAGCTGTCGTTCGCCGACGCGCGCGCGAAACTCGGCGCAGCGCCGCGGTTCGTGTACATCGGCGCCAGGCGATCCCTCACAGGCCTGAATGCCGATGAATGGATCGCCTGCCGTCCGGGAAGCGAGCTGGCCATCGCTGAAGGATTGTTAGGCGCGGTAGGCGGCACCAGCACTGGTACCATGGCTGTTGCGGCCACCGCCAGCGGCGTGACCGAAGCGGCGCTGCAGCGCCTGGCCGACGAACTCCGGGCCGCGAGGCCCAGTCTTGTACTCGGCGGTGTGAACACGCCTGACGCGTACCTCGTGTCACAGGCCGCGGCGCGGATCAACAGGGCCGCCGGCAACGTCGGCGTCACGGTGAAGCCGGACCAAGGCTCGACCATCGGGGGCGCCGACGGCGCACGGGCCCTGGCGGCGCTGGCGACCGAGATGAATGCCGGCACGGTGCGCGTCCTGTTCGTGCGCGGCGCGAATCCCGTCTACACGCTCCCCAAGGCGGCGCAATTCGCCGAGGGGATGGCGAAGGTGCCGCTCAAGGTGTCGTTCTCGTCGTATCCGGACGAGACGAGCGAGCTGTGCGACGTGGTCCTGCCCGATCACCACGCCCTCGAGTCGTGGGGCGACTCGGAGCCGGTGCGCGGCACGTTAGGCCTGCAGCAGCCGGTGATGGACCCGTTGTTCAATACCCGCGCCACGGCCGACGTGCTCATCGCGATGGCGCGGGCCGATACCGCCATGGCCGCGCGATACACGAATGCGATGTACCGCGACGCCCTGACGTCCCGGTACGGCGGCGGGCAGGGCGCGTTCACCGCGGCGCTGTCGACGGGGCTCGGGCAGGGGTCGGCGCTCGCCCGCTCGACAGCGGCATCGAGCGCCGCGGCGCCTGCTGCGCCGACCGCGGCCCCCCAGGCGATCGCCGGGGACGGCGAGTTCTTCCTGGTCGTGCACCCCTCGCCGGCGTTAGGCGCCGGCGCGGGCGCGAACAAGCCCTGGTTGCAGGAGTTGCCCGATCCGGTCAGCAAGATCGCCTGGCAATCCTGGGTGGAAATTCACCCGTCGACCGCGGCCCGGCTCGGGGTCCATGCCGGCGACCACCTCACGGTCACGACCGCCGCCGGTTCGGTCACGGCGCCCGCCTACCTCTACCTCGGCATTCACCCGGAGGCGGTCGCGGTCTCGCTGGGCCAGGGCCACACCGCCTATGGTCGTTATGCGCAGGGACTGGGTGTCAACGCGGTGGACACGTTAGGCGCGACGTACGATGGCGGGGGCCGGCTGGCCTGGACGCAGGCGAAGGCGCGTGTCGCGAAAGCGGCCGGGCATTCACGGCTGGTGTCCACGGAAGGATCCGCCCGCCAGCATGGCCGTGGCATCGCGCAGGCGCTGACCGCCGCGCAGCTCGCGGCCGGCGAGACGGGTGGAGCGCATCACGAGTTCATCGGCGATGCATCGCATGAGTTCCTCCCCGGTCTCCGTGCACCGGTCGCGAATGACGCGCAGGGCGACCTTGGTAGTCAGAGCTCGACGAAGAAGGGGATGTACGCCGACGACCACTGGAGCGGCATGGCGTCGCGCCGGTGGGCGATGACGATTGACCTCTCGCGCTGCACGGGGTGTTCGGCCTGCGTCACCGCCTGTTACGCCGAAAACAACATCCCCACGGTGGGTGCGCGCTGGCAGGGACGGTCATTGCGTCCGTTCCACACGGCCGATGGCGCCGGTTGGGACTCCACACCCGGGGCGAACATCCTCAAGGGTCGCGAGATGGCGTGGCTGCGCATCGAGCGGTACTTCGAGGGCGGAGAAAGCGGCGAGACGGACTTCGAGACGCGTTTCGTGCCCATGCTCTGCCAGCATTGCGGCAACGCGCCGTGCGAATCCGTCTGCCCGGTGTTCGCGACCTACCACGCGCCGGACGGGCTGAACGTGCAGGTCTACAACCGTTGCGTCGGCACGCGGTACTGCTCGAACGCCTGTCCCTACAAGGTGCGCTACTTCAACTGGCACGGGTACGGCGAGGCCGAGCGCCGGCAGTTCGCGTTCCCGGATCCGCTGCACCTGCAGCTCAACCCCGATGTCACGGTGCGAGGCAAGGGCGTCATGGAGAAGTGCACGTTCTGCGTGCAACGCATCCGCGACGCCGAAAACCGCGCCACCGCGGAAGGCCGGTCGGTGGAGGGTGACGAGTTCACGACTGCGTGTGCCCAGGCCTGCCCGTCGCGCGCGATTGTGTTCGGCGACGCCGCGAGTGAGGAGTGGTCGGTCGCTCGCCAGGTCGAGGATCCACGCGCCTACCACGTGTTCGAGGAACTCAACACCTACACCGCAGTGGTCTATCTGAAGAAGGTGAACCATCCGGGAGGGCCGCGCTGATGGCGACTCTCGTCGAACCATTGGATCAGCGTCCTAACGTCGCGACGGCCAACATCCAGCTCCCGGCCGTCGAGAGTTACGAGCAGGTCGACCGCGAGATTGCGGGCACGCTCGTTCCGACAACGGGCTGGTTCGCGCTGTTAGGCATCTCGATCGCGTTTTTCCTGTGGGGCGCCGGCGCCTGGGTCTACCAGATCTACTGGGGACTGGGCAACGCGGGGTACAACCCGCCGGTGATGTGGGGCGTCTACATCATCTCCTTCGTCTTCTGGGTCGGTATCGGTCACGCGGGCACGCTGATCTCGGCGATTCTGTACCTGTTCCGCGCCGGATTCCGGACGACGATCTACCGATGTGCGGAGGCCATGACGGTCTTCGCGGTCATGACGGCCGGGCTCTTCCCGATCATCCACATAGGCAGGCCATGGAAGTTCTTCTGGCTGGTGCCGTATCCGAACTGGCGCCTCATCTGGCCGAACTTCAAGAGCCCGCTCGTCTGGGACGTCTTCGCTATCTCGACGTACCTGACCGTGTCCGCCACCTTCCTCTACGTCGGACTCATCCCGGACATCGCGGTCCTGCGCGACCGGGCGACGAACCCGGTGAAGAAGCGCATCCTGGCGGTCATGTCGTTAGGGTGGCGGAACTCGGAGCCCGAGTGGCGTCACTTTGCGCGGATGTACCTGTTCCTGGCGGCGTTCAGCACGCCGCTGGTGCTGTCGGTGCACTCGGTCGTGTCGTTCGACTTCGCCATGGCCGTCACGCCGGGCTGGCACGCGACCATCTTCCCGCCGTACTTCGTCGCCGGAGCCATCTTCTCGGGCATCGGGATGGTCTTCACGATCATCATCCCGATCCGGAAGTTCTTCCGGTTGCAGCACATCGTCACGATCAACCACCTCGACGCCGCGGCCAAGCTGGCGCTGTTCACGTCGATGGTAGTGGGGTGCGCGTACCTGATCGAGTTCTGGGTCGCCTGGTACAGCGCGAACGAATTCGAGCAGGCGTACTTCTGGAATCGTGTCTTTGGCCAGTGGTGGTGGGCGGCGTGGATCATGCTCAGCTGCAACATGATCTTCCCGCTGTCGCTCTTCTCGCAAAAGCTCCGGCGCAATCCGACGTGGCTCTTCATCCTCTCCATCCTGATCAACATCGGGATGTGGTACGAGCGCTTCGTGATCATCGTGCCGTCGCTGTCGCATGAGTTCGAGCCGTGGCAGTGGTCTGGTTACGTGCCGAGCTGGGTGGATGTGTCGATTCTCGCCGGCAGCTTCGGCTGGTTCTTCATGTGGTTCCTGCTGTTCATCAAGAACCTGCCGGTCATTGCCATCGCCGAGGTGAAGGAGATCATCCCACCGCGGTTGCGGTCACACGCACCGGTTGCGGACATCGACGTCACCGGACATCACGTCGATTACTCACCCGAGACCCCGGGAGAACGCGAATGACACGGGGACTCGTCGCCGCCTATCGAGAGCTCGACGCGCTGATCGACGCCATCGAGGCGCTGCAACACAGGAAGTTCACCAGGTTCACGGTCTACACGCCGACGCCACGGCACGAAATCGATCATGCGCTCAAGCCGCCGACGAGCAAGATCCGGCTCTTTACGCTGATCGGTGGGCTCTGCGGCGTCACGTTCGGCTACTGGATCGCGATCTGGACGTCGGACTACTGGCCCATGGTCGTCGGCGGCAAGGCGATCGCAAGCTGGATTCCCTACACGATTATCGGGTTCGAGGTGATGGTGCTGGTCGGCGCGCTGAGCACGGTCTACGGCATGTTCATCCTCTCTCGCGTCCCGAAGATCACGCAGACCATTGGGTTCGATCCGCGGTTCACCGGCGGCGATTTCGGGATCTATGTCGAGACTACTCCCGAGCGCCTGAAGGAAGCCGAAGACGCATTGCGAGAGGCGGGTGCGGTGGAGGTGACCAATGAACGTTAGGGCATGGCGCACGGGGCTCGGGGCATGGGGCGGCGTTAGGCAGAATTCATTGTTCGAGCCATCCCGGGTGCCGCGTCGCAGCTCACGAATTCGGGTCGCCAGACCCCATGCCCCGTGCCCGGTGTGGGGATCCGTCCGTCACATGGTCGCTCTCGGGGGGTTACTGATCGCCACCACCGGCTGCGAGTGGTTCACCGACTTCAAGCGCCAACCGCACGTCGTGACGTGGGAATCGTGGCGCGCCGATTCGCTCGGGGTGCGTGGTGCGCCGCAGGGTTCCGTGCCGATCGGCGGGACCGCGGTCCCTGGATGGATGGTTTCGTATTCGCCGACCCTTGCGACGATCGATTCCATGGCCGGCATCCCGAATCCAGTGCCTGTTACTGATACATCGCTGGCCAACGGACGGAAGTACTTCGAGATCAACTGCGCGGTCTGTCACGGGAGCAATGGCGATGGCGTGACGCCGAACACGCGGTACGGCATCATTTCCATTCCGCTGACGGGCCAGATCTCGAGGGACAGGACCGACGGCTACATCTTCGGCATGATTCGCAACGGACGGAACACGATGCCGTCGTACAACCGCATCGAGGAACGCGATCGCTGGGACGTCGTCAATTATGTGCGCGCGCTCCAGGGGCTGGTGACCAACGTTGCGTTCGAAAAGGGTCCGCTGGCGCTGCCGGGTGTGACCGGAGACAAGGTGCCCGGGCCGACCATGCTCGGCCCCAACCGCGCCATCCCGCATCGTCCGGCGACTCCCGATAGTGCACGGGGCACTGGAGGCCAGCGATGAGCCATCATGACCTTCATGTCCCGTCGCGCGAGGAGCTGACGGCGCTGATCACCCGGCCGATCGCGCCGCGACTGAAGCAGATCTCGCTGCTGCTCGCGCTGCTCGGCGTGGTCGTGTTCGTGATCGGGGCGGCCACCGGCAACGAGCGCGCGTGGCAGGCCTGGCACGTCAACTGGCTGTTCTTCACCGTCATCGCCTCGGCCGGCGTCGTGCTTTCCGCCGTGCAGCGCATAACGACGGCCCGCTGGTCGCGCGCGGTGATTCGCATTTCCGAGGCCAACGTTGCGTTCCTGCCGGTGGCGTTCGTGATGTTGCTCGTCACGGTGATCGGGAAGGGCCACATCTTCCACTGGGTGCACGAGCCGCCCACGCAGGCGGAGAAGGCGCTCTGGCTCGAGCCGACGTTCTGGTCGGTGCGTGTCGCGGTGACGTTTGCCATCATCACGGCGCTGAGCGTGTGGTACGTGTACCGCGCGGTGCGCCTCGATGTCGGGGTGCTTCCCGAGTGGGGAGCCAACTGGGCGAAGAACATCCGCGCGCGGATGCGGGCCGGTTTCGGCGACGAGCGGCGCGAGCTGCACTCGACGCACTCGATGCAGGGCCGGCTGGCGGTGTTCCTCGCCCTGGCGTTCGGCTTCGGGTGGGTGATGCTCTCGTGGGACCTGTCGATGTCGATGGACCCGCACTTTCAGAGCACCATGTACGGCTGGCAGTTCTTCATGGGCGGCTGGTTGTGCAACCTCATGTTGCTGGCGATCCTGTCCCGCCTGTGGCGGAACCAGATGGGCGCGCATCACGTGATCACCGAGTCGCACTTCCATGACATCGGGAAGCTCGCCTTCGGCTTCACGGCGTTCTGGGGTTACCTCACGTTCAGCCAGCTGCTCGTCATCTGGTACGGCAACCTGGCCGAAGAGACGCATTTCTTCCGCCTTCGTTTGATCGATCCGTGGACTCCGTTGACGGTGGCGGTCGGCATCCTCACGTTCGTTCTGCCGTTCTTCGGCCTGTTAGGCAAGTTCCCGAAGATCTTCACGCCGACGATGACGTTCTTCGCGACGACCAGCCTGCTCGGCATCTGGTTGCACCGGTATCTGGAGATTTATCCGGTCATCTATCAGCAGACGGTGAGCGCGGTGCCGATCGGCCTCTGGGAGATCGCGATCTTTCTCGGATATCTGGGCACCTGGGGATTCTGCTACCTGTCGTTCATGGACGCGTTCCCGCGCATGCGAGTCTTCCTGATGACGTCACTGTACCGGGATGAGGTTCAGGTGCCGTGTGATCCGAAGACGATGGAACCGCTTCCGGCGCATGAATAATTAGCAGGAAGCAGGAAGCAGGAAGCAGGGAATGACTGAGGGCTCGCGGCTTACGCTCGCGGGCCCTCAAGATTTCAAACGGCTTCGTTCCTTCGCTGCTTCCTGCTTCCTGCTCCTATTGGTTCAACAGCTTCTCGAGCTGTGCATAGGGAACAGCGCCAGTGACTCGCGCCGATTCCCGGCCTTCGCGAAACACAATCGTCGTCGGAATCCCCCGCACGTTGAATCGCTGCGACGTCGCCTGGGCGAGATCCGTATTCAGCTTGGCAACGAGCGCGCCCCCCGTTTTCGCCGCCGCGAGGCGATCGACGTCAGGCGCCATCATTTTGCAGGGGCCGCACCAGTCGGCGTAAAAATCCACCAGCACCGGGACGTCGGTTTCGGCGATCGTCCGGTCGAATGAGTCCTGCGTCAGGACCCAGGGCCGGTCGAGCAGGATTGGCCGGCTGCAGTTGCCGCATTTGGGCCGGTCCGCCGCGCGCGCGGCATCGATACGATTCCACGTATCGCAGAACTGGCAACGCAGCGTGAGGCGCTTGGTATCGTCCGGCATGAGGCAGTGAAGTGCTGGTCCTGTTACCTTATAATCGTAATCGCTCGTGTTCTCCGGTGGTTGGTCGCGGGTCGCCGATCGCTGGTCGCTGCAGTAATTCGGGGCGGTAGCTCAGCTGGGAGAGCACCTGGTTTGCAACCAGGGGGTCGCCGGTTCGATCCCGGTCCGCTCCATTGTGAAGGGCGAGGAAGCAGCAGGCAGGAAGCAGGAAGCAGGGAATGATCGAGGGCCCTCGCGAACGCTTGGGCCCTCAAGATTTCAACCGTTTCGATCCTCCGCTGCTTTCTGCCTTCTGCTCCCTGCCTCCTCGACATGAAATCCCTCGCCGTCATTGCCGACATCACGTCCCGTCTCGCGGAAGGCGGCGAAATTGTCGTCACGGTCGGGGACGTGATGCAGCAGTTGCAGCAGGCACTCGACGCGACTGAGGTCAGCCTCTGGCTGCACGCGAGCGGAGGACTTCGCCGCTCGGCCGCGGCCGGGAACCCCTCGTTGTCTGTGGACGAGGTACGGAACGCGGTTGAGCAGAACAGCACCAACGGCGTCATCGCACGACGCCTGGTCGCCATGGGACAGCGCGTCGGCGTGCTCGCCGTGCGTGGCAGCGGTTCGTTGACCGAAGACGACCAGGAAGTGCTCGCGATCGTCGCGAACCTGCTCGCTCCCGAACTGTCGCACGCCGAAGACGTCCACCGGCTCACTGGCGAGGTCGCGCGGACGACGCAGCAGGTCGAGGTGGAACGGCGGCTGACGGCGCGCATCATCGACTCGCTGCCGCTCGGCCTCTACGTCATCGATCGCGACTACCGTGTGCAGGCCTGGAACAGCAACCGCGAAATGGGCCACCAGGGCGTTTCGCGCGGCGTCGCGATGGGGAAGGTGATCTTCGACGTTCTCCATCGCCAACCGGCCGAGGCGCTCCGCGCCGAGTTCGACGAGATCTTCACGTCCGGGCGCATGCAGCAGTTCAACATCGAGTCCGACGCGTCAGGCACGCCGCGTACGTTCCGGATCACGAAGATCCCCATGCGCGACAACGGCGTCGTCACGCACGTGATTTCGATTGGCGAAGACATCACCGAATGGGCCACGGCGCAGGAACGCTGGGCGCAATCGGAGAAACTGGCGGCGATCGGCCAGCTGGCGGCCGGCGTTATGCACGAGATCAACAATCCGCTGGCCACCGTTGCGGCCTGCGCCGAAGGGCTGTCGCTGCGCATCGACGAAATGCGACGCGCCGGCGCCCGCGTGCCGGAGAACACCGACGAGTACACGAAGATCATCGACCAGGAAGTGCAGCGCTGCAAGCGCATTATCGACAGCCTGCTGACATTCTCGCGTCCCCGGTCCGGCGACAGGAAGCCGACCGCGGTCAACGCGGTGATCGAGCAGTCGCTCTTCCTCCTCAAGCATCACGCACACTTCAAGCGGGTCAAGCTGCAGACGATCCTCGATCCGGAGCTCGAGGACGTTCCGGCAAACGCCGAGCAACTGATCCAGGTGTTCATCGCCCTCCTCATCAATGCCGCGGACGCGATGAACGAGCAGGGTGTGATCACGGTGCGCACGCGCCGGGGGATATCCGACAACGAGGCGGTGGTGGCCGAGGTGATCGACGAAGGATCGGGGATTGCGCGGAGCGAGTTGACGAAGATCTTCGAGCCGTTCTACACAACGAAGCCGCCCGGACGCGGCACCGGATTGGGACTCTCGGTGTGCTACTCCATCATTGCGTCCCACGGCGGCCGGATCGAGGTGGACAGTGCCGTGGGGGCGGGGACCACGTTCCGCATCCTCCTGCCTAACGCGAAGGCGCCGGCGCCGCCGGCGGGAGGCCCGACATGAACGTGCTGGTCATCGAGGACGACCCGACCGTCGGGGGCTTTATCCGCCGCGGGCTCGAGGAACAGCGATACCGCGTGTCCCTCGTCACGAACGGCGAGGAAGGGGAGCGCATCGCCGCCTCGGAGTCGTTTGACGTGGTGATCCTCGACATGCGGCTTCCGGGGAAGTCAGGGCTGGACGTGCTGCAGTCGCTCCGCGCGCGCGGGTTCGAAACGCCGGTCCTCGTGCTGACGGCGCAGGACGCGGTGGACGCCAAGGTCCGCACCTTCCGCGCCGGCGCCGATGATTACGTCACCAAGCCGTTCGCGTTCGAGGAACTCCTGGCGCGCGTCGAAGCATTGTCACGGCGGCCGAAGGTCATGGCATCACCGGTCCTCAAGGTTGCGGACCTCGAGGTGAACCGGGATACCCGCGAAGTCCACCGCGATGGCCAGCCGATCGAGTTGACCCCGAAGGAGTTCGCGGTCCTCGAGTACCTGATGCGGCACGCGGGCCGCGTCATGAGCCGCACGCTGATCACCGAATACGCCTGGGGGTACCACTTCGACCCGGGAACCAACATCGTGGATGTGGTGATCAATCACCTCCGCAAGAAGATCGATGCCGGGCGGGCGAAGAAACTCATCACCACGGTGCGTGGGGTTGGTTATGTCGTCAAATAGCAGCGAGCAGGGAATAGCGAGCAGGGAGCAGCAAGGGAGCACCGAGCAGCGAGCAGCGAACAGCGAAAGGCTTAACAATCGCGGCTCCCGTGTGGCTTGCTCCTCCTCGCTACTCGGTACTCGCCGCCCGCTGGCTACTCCCTGCCCGCTGCGCTCTGCTCGCTGATGTCATTACGCGCCTGGCTCGCCGCTCGCTTCTCGATCCTCCTGGTCGCGGTGATGGTCGTGTTCATCTTCGCGATCTACATCGCTCGTCAGGCAGGAGCGTACGGAGAGGCGGCGGAGCTCGCGCAGGAGCGCGCCCGGCTCGCGCAGCTCATCCTGCGGCAGGTCGCTGTCGCCGGCGCGCCGATCACCGTCCGCGAGCGCCGGGAGGATACGCTCCCGTCATTCATCACGACGCGCATCCAGCTCGAGCCACGCGTCCGCGAGCTGCTCAACATCATCGAAGGGTACCTCTGGGTTCTTGGTGAGCGCAGCGGAGACTCGATCCTGTACGCGTCGATTCACGCGCGACAGCTCGACAGCGCCACGCTCGATCGGGTAAACGTCGCCCTCCGCGCGTTGCGCGGCGCCCAGGCGCCGTCGCAGCCCGTTACGCTCGGACCGCAGGGCATCTTTGCCCGGCGTGGCGTCATGGTCGAGCGGCTGGAAACGCTGCCTAACGGGACGCTGCTCCGCGTCGTGGCGGCGATGCCGCTCTCCGAGGTGTCGCTGTCGCCAAGGGAAATCCTCGGCGCCGCGCTGGTCGTCCTTCCGCTCATCCTCGGCCTGTCGGTCGGTGGTGCATTCCTCATTGCGTCGCGGGCCACGGAGCCGCTCGAACGCATCACAAAGGAAGTCGTCGAGATCACAGACGGCCGGAGCCTCCACCGGCGACTCCACCCCGAGGAGAGCAGTGTTGAATTGTCGCGACTCACCGCGCAGCTCAACGAAATGATCGGCCGGCTCGAAATGTCGTTCCTCGCGCTCCGTCGGTTTACCGCCGACGCCAGCCACGAGCTCAAGACGCCGCTGGCGGTACTCCGCGCCGATGTGGAGCGTGCGATGCACGCCAACGCGCACAGCACGGAGCAGATGATCGCACTCGAGGAAGCACTTCACGAAACGACGCGGATGGCGGATCTCGTCGAAAGCCTGCTGACACTGGCGCGCGCGGATGAGGGCCGGTTCGACCTGATGCGTGAGCGCGTCGATCTCGAGCCGCTCGCGCATGACGTGTTCGAGACCGCGTTGATCCTCGGCGAAGACGCGGGGCTCACGGTGACCATGCCGCGGGCGGACGCCTGCGCGGTACACGGAGACAAGACGCGGCTGCGCCAGTTGTTCCTGAACCTCATCACCAACGCGATCAAGTACACGCCGCGCGGTGGGGAGGTGGAGTTGCAGCTCGTCGCAATGGAACAGGAGGCGTCGTTCAGCGTTCGGGACACGGGCATCGGCATCGCGGCCATCGATCTCCCCAACATCTTCGATCGGTTCTACCGCGCCGACCGCGTGCGCTCGCGCCAGTCGGAACGGGGCGGCTTCGGGCTCGGCTTGTCGATCAGCCAGTGGATCGCCCAGGCACACGGCGGGACGCTTACGGTGCAGTCCCGTCTCCACCGGGGCAGCACGTTCACGGTGACCTTGCCGCTGCTCACCGCGGCGCCCCCGGCCCCGGCAGCCGACCGGCCGCCCCGACAATCGCAGCCGGCCGCGGTCGGCTGACGCCGTTCATCCAGCATTAATCCAAGCCACACGTCGCGGTAACGCGACGGTCACCAGCCGCTCATCCGTGATGCCTAACGTGGGTAAAACGAGGTGGCAGGAAGCTGGACGCGGCAACTGGGAAGGAACGAAGCGCCCTGAGTGAAAACGTTTCGATCCACCCCTGTTTCCCGCTTCCTGTCTCCTGCTTCCGCTCATCCAGGGAGGCGTCATGTTCACGCAGCTGGTGGAATCGAAGCCTGCAGGGAAACGCAGCAGCATGGGGACGGCGGTTTCATTCGCCGCGCACTACGGCCTGATCCTCGTCGTGCTCTATACGTCAGCGGAAGCGGCGGACGTCGACGCGAAGCCTCGACCGGAGAAAATCAACTTCGTGCAGCCGGAAAAGGCGGAACCGCGGGAAACGCGTCCTCCCGAACCGGAGCTCATTGTCGCGCCGCCGCCGCCGAAAACCGTGCCTGTCCTGACGGCGCCGATCGACATTCCGAACACGCTTCCGGAAATCGATCTGACAAAAGCTCCCACCGATCCCAACGCATATTCGGGAGCCAATCGGAGCTCAGGAAACTCGAGCGGAACGCAGCCAGAAGCCGAGCCCGCACCGCGAGCAGACAAAGATTATTTGGCGTTCGAGGTCGAGAAGCCCGTTGTTCAGGCACCCAATTCAGCTGCGCCCGCTTACCCGGACATGCTCAGGCAAGCCGGCGTGGAAGGGGAAGCGATCGTGTCATTTGTCGTCGATACGCTCGGCCGTGTCGACCTCGCCACGTTCAAGGTCATCCACAAGACGCATGAGCTCTTTGCAACCGCGGTGAAAAATGCGTTGCCCCGGATGCGATTTATTCCGGCCGAAACTTCACGTGGAAGGGTACGACAGCTGGTTCAGCAGCCGTTTTCATTCACAATTGTGAAATAACGCGAAGGGTGCAGAGGGTGCAGTGGGTGCTCAGGGCGCACGTAGGAACGATCGTTAAGGGGACGCCGCACCCTCTGAACCCTCTGCACCCTCCAACCCTCCAAGTGCTTGGGGCAGCCAGCTTTCCGTCGGGGTTAATCGGACGCAACAGTGTGGTTTCATCGAAACGTAATCTCGACACCATTCCGTGATTAAAACGAAGGCGTACTATCACCCCGTCCAGCAACCCGTGCTTACCGATACGGTCGAGGACCATGTTCAACAATCTCGTTGAGTCGAAGCCGAAAAAGACGCGCAAACTGGGAGGAACGATCTTCTCCTTCGTTGCGCACTACGGACTCATCCTGTTCGTGATTTACACGTCCGCGCAGGCGGCCACGCAGGATGATGGTCCGAAACAGGAAAAGGTCGACTTCGTCGAAGTGAAGAAGGAAGAGGTGGTGAAGAAAGAGGAGCCACCACCGCCGGAGCTCGTGGCTGCTCCGCCGCCACCAAAGGGATTCCAGGTGCTTACTGCGCCTGTTGAAATCCCCAATGTGCTTCCCGACATCGATCTCACGCGCCGCGTGACGAACGAAGCGGACTTCACCGGCAAGGGTGCAGTCGGCGGGTTCTCGACCGGCGTGGAGACCAAGACCCCGGTTCGCGAAGACAACACGTACTTCGAGTTCCAGGTCGAGAAGCCGGTGATGCAGGCGCCGAATTCGCCGACGCCGCAGTACCCGGACATCCTCCGTCAGGCCGGCGTCGAAGGTGAAGCCCTCGTGTCATTTGTCGTCGACACGACTGGCCGCGCCGACGTCGGGTCCTTCAAGGTCATTCGCACCACGCACGAGCTCTTTGCCACGGCGGTAAAGAACGCACTCCCGCGCATGCGCTTCATTCCGGCCGAAGTGGGTGACAAGAAAGTGCGCCAGCTGGTGCAGCAGCCGTTCTCCTTTGCGATCACGAAGTAGTTCCCCATTTCCCCAACCGTGGTGGAGTGAGTTATGAATCTGGACTTCGCGAACATTTGGGCGCACACGCCGTTCTTCGGCAAGTTCCTCTGGGCGGTACTGCTGTTCATGTCCGTCTGGTCGTTGTCCGTGTCCATCGGTAAGTGGTGGAACCTCCGCAAGGCGCAGAAGGAAACGATCAAGTTCGCGCCCGAGTTCTCGCAGTTCCTCGAGGAGGACAACCTCGGCGAGGCCATCAAGCTGGCGGAGAGCTACAAGAAGTCGCACGTCGCCCGTGTGCTCGGTGGCGCGCTGGCCGAAGTGAAGCCGTTGATCATGGACGGCTCGGTCACGGTCTCCGACATCAACACGGCTGAACGCGCGGTCGAGCGCGAAATGCTCATGGAGCTCGTGCAGCTGAAGCGCGGCCTCGCCATTCTCGCCACGGTCGGCGCCACTGCGCCGTTCGTCGGTCTGCTCGGCACGGTGTTCGGCATCATCAACGCGTTCGTGGGCATGGCCACGTCAGGCGGCGCCGGTATCGCCGCGATCTCGGCCGGTATCGCCGAGGCGCTGATCGCGACGGGCTTCGGCCTCATCGTCGCCATCCCGGCCGTGTGGTTCTACAACTACTTCACGACCAAGATCGACAACCTGACCGCCGAGATGACGTACACGTCGAAGGAAATGATCGACTACCTCATCAAGGGCGTGTCGGGCGAATTTGGCCGGTCGCGGTTCACCCGTGAGTTCAACGCGCAGATGGGCTCTGGCGGCCCGGTTGCCCAGTAACAGAGCCTAACTCACCGCGGAGATCCTCATGGAAGTATCAACCGGTGCGAGTGCGGTAAAAAGCGAGCCGAACGTCGTTCCCATGATCGACGTCATGCTGGTGCTGCTCATCATCTTCATGGTGGTGCTGCCAGCTCTGACGGCCGGCTTTACCGCCAACCCGCCCCAGGGCATCAACCTGAAGTCGCATCCCGAAGAGGATACGGACCAGGTGCTCGGTATCGACAAGGAAGGCAATTACTACATCAACAAACGGCCAGTCCCGCTGGATTCAATCGGCCCGATGCTGAAAGCGATCTACGCCAACCGCGACGACTACGTGCTGTATGTCAAGGCGGACAAGGACCTGCCGTACTCGAAGGTCATCGACGCCATGGACATCGCCTCCAAGAACGGGGTGCGCGTGGTCGGCGCTGTGTCCGAGCAGCAGCCCGGGACGCAGTCCACGGTCGAAGGTGACATCCTGAACGATCCAAAAAAGAAACCGTAGCCGCGGAGCGATTGATATGGCAGGAATGGAAGGCAAAGCTGGCGGACTACGGAACGAGCCTAACGTCGTTCCGATGATCGACGTGCTCCTGGTGCTGCTCATCATCTTCATGATCACGATCCCGCTGTCCCGGGTCGCGATCGACCTGCAGCTCCCGGATCCGAAGCCGCCCGAAAACCAGGACGACCAGAAGCCACCCGATCAGATCGTGCTCGAGGTGCTGCCTGGTCCGCAGTTCCTGATCAACAAGACGGCGTACTCCAAGGAACAGCTGCCGGCGCAGTTCAAGCAGATTTACGATCCGCGGCCCGACAAGATCCTGTTCGTGAAGGGTGACCCGAACGTGAAGTACCAGGAGATCATCTGGTCGATGGACGTGGCTCGAGGCGGGGGGGTCAAGGTGATCGGCATCCCGCCCAAGGCGGCGCCCACAACTCCCTGATCTGCTCCAACAACACAATTGCGGGCGCGGCGGGTGAACCTCCAAGGTTCATCCGCCGTAGTACTTCATGGGGCGAAATTAGGGGTCAGACACCTAATCGAACCACGCGCCGCAAGCGGCTGATCTCTCGCAATTAGGTGTCTGACCCCTGATTCTTGACCATCGTCAGTGGGAAGCATGACCGAATCCGAAGGCAGGAACCACAGACCGTACCGACCACCGATCGGGATCCCCTCGACGGGTGAGCCGCGGGCGCAGGCCACTGCGGCCGCACTTGCGCTGCACCTGCTCCTGATCCTGCTCGTTCTCGCACCCACCATCTTCATCAGCCAACAGCTGATTGAGTTCACCCAGCAGGGTGCTGGTGGCCCCGGGCCGGTAGGTGGTGGCGGTGGTGGAGCGCAGTCGTTCCCCGGGCGGATCAAGTACATCCCGGAACGGGTCGATTTCCTGAAGCTGGAGACCAAGGCGGTCTCTGTTCCCAAACAGGAAGTGGTCAAGCCGAAGGAGGAGATCAAACCTCCACCACCGCCGCCACCGACTCCTCCGCCTCCAACACCACCCGCGGCCGTGGCCACGGATTCTGCGACCGCGGTGCGAGTTGATTCGACCAGTGTGCTGGTTGGAGCCGGACGCGGAACCGGAAACGATGGGACGGCCGGTACCGGTCCAGGACGCGGGGGAGGTGTGGGATCCGGGATCGGAACGGGGCGGGGATCCGGCACTGGTCCGGGCACAGGCGGCGGTGATGGAACGGTCTACCCTCCCACCGTAGTAGCCCTGCCGATCCTTCCACTTCCGATACCCGCGAAGGTCCGGCCATACAAGCTCGTTGCGCAGTTCGAAGTCGATAGCGTCGGCAAGGCGACACTTCTTGCGTGGAATCAGTCGCGCGATTCGGGCTACAACAAGCGCATCCGTGAGATGCTGCTCGAGATCCGGTTCCGGCCCGCGGTTACCACAGACGGACGCCCGGTAAAGGCCATCGCGGTAGTGACCGCGGAAGCGCTGTAAACCAAGGAGCCGCAAGGGTCTGGCCATTCCTCCCCGGCCAGCATATCTTGACGCCGGTTTTTGCAGCCCGTCCCACGTCCCCCGGCAGTTCTGCCCGTCGGCGACTCCTCACAAAGTCATTCTGATCGCACCTTCGGCACCGCGCAGGTTGTTTCCCGCGCAGGCCAAATCATGCTGGCGAATGGTCATCTCGCGACGTGGCCTCCCCATTCCAGAGAGTGAAACGATGAAACGGTTGCTCCACCGAACGCTGTTCCTCTTCCTTGGACTCGCCTTCCTGGGCGCAGGCGCATCGCTGTTTGCGCCACACGCGCACGCGGTCCAGGTGCCCGCGGCCACGACCCAAGAGCAGACCGCACAGCCGGAACACCGGCCCGGTGGCGAAGTGAACATCCACCTGCCCGACCTGAGGCAGGGTGACTTCTTCGGCATGACCGGCCACCAGATCCTGATGTTCGGGCTCGGCGTGTGCGTGCTGGGATTGCTCTTCGGCATGACGTCTTACACGGCGGTGAAAAAGCTCCCCGTGCATCAATCGATGGCTGAGGTCTCTGAGCTGATTTACGAGACGTGCAAGGCGTACCTCGCCAAGCAGGGACGATTCCTGCTGATCCTGTTCGCGTTCATCGGCAGCATCATCGTCTTCTACTTCCTGCTGACCGGACTCTCGATCCCGAAGATTGCGATCATCCTGTTGTTCGGCCTGATCGGGATGGGCGGCAGTTTCGGGGTGGCGGCATACGGAATCCGGATCAACACGCTCGCCAACTCCCGCACCGCGTTCGCTGGTCTCGCCGGGAAGGCGTATCCAGTCTGCGAAATTCCGCTGCGTGCCGGCATGAGCGTCGGCATGATGCTCATCTCGGTCGAACTGCTGTTCATGCTCGCCATTCTGCTCTTCATTCCGGCCGACGTCGCGGGGGCCTGCTTCCTCGGCTTCGCGATTGGTGAGTCGTTAGGTGCCGCCGCGCTCCGTATCGCCGGCGGCATTTTCACGAAGATTGCCGATATCGGGTCCGACCTGATGAAGGTGGTCTTCAAGATCAAGGAAGACGACGCCAGGAACCCGGGCGTGATCGCGGACTGCGTTGGCGACAACGCTGGTGACTCGGTCGGCCCGACCGCCGACGGTTTCGAGACCTACGGCGTGACCGGCGTGGCGCTCATCACTTTCATCGTGCTGGCCGTGACCGACCCGGCGATCCAGTCCACGCTGCTCGTCTGGATCTTCCTGATGCGCATCATGATGGTACTGGCGTCAGGGCTCTCGTATATGATCAGCAACGCCATCTCGCGCGCCAGATATGCCAGCGCCGTGAAGATGAACTTCGAGGTACCGCTGACGCAGCTGGTGTGGTTTACCTCGATCGTTTCGGTGGCCCTGACGTACCTGTTGTCGTACCTGACCATCCCGAACCTGGGCGACAATCCGGATCTGTGGTGGCAGCTCTCGACCGTCATCACGTGCGGCACGCTGGCTGGTGCGATCATCCCCGAGCTGGTGAAGGTGTTTACGTCGACGCATTCGCGCCACGTTCGCGAAGTCGTATCGTCGTCGCGTGAAGGCGGCGCCTCGCTGAACATCCTGTCCGGCCTCGTCGCTGGTAACTTCTCGGCGTATTGGCTGGGCCTGGCGATCATGGGCCTGATGGCCGCCGCGTCGTGGGTTGCGACGATGGGCGCGCTGGATGCGCTGATGAAGGCCCCTGCGATCTTCGCGTTCGGTCTCGTCGCGTTCGGTTTCCTGGGCATGGGGCCGGTCACGATCGCGGTTGACTCGTATGGTCCCGTGACCGACAACGCGCAGTCGATCTACGAGTTGTCCACCATCGAGCAGATCCCCGGCATCGAAGCCGACATCAAGAAGAACTTCGGGTTCACGCCGAATTTCTCCGTGGCCAAGGAACTGCTCGAGGAGAACGACGGCGCCGGCAACACGTTTAAGGCGACCGCCAAGCCGGTCCTCATTGGTACTGCGGTCGTTGGCGCGACGACCATGATTTTCTCGATCATCATGGCGCTGACCGGCGGCCTCACCACTGACATCGACAAGTTGTCGATCCTCCACCCGCCGTTCCTGCTCGGATTGCTCGCGGGTGGGTCGGTGATCTACTGGTTCACGGGTGCATCGATGCAGGCGGTGACCACCGGCGCCTATCGCGCTGTCGAATTCATCAAGCGCAACATCAAGCTGGAAGGCGTGACGAAGGCGTCCGTCGAGGATTCGAAGAGGGTCGTCGAGATCTGCACCGAATACGCGCAGAAGGGCATGTTCAACATCTTCCTCGCCGTCTTCTTCTCGACTCTGGCTTTTGCGTTTGTCGAGCCGTTCTTCTTCATCGGCTACCTGATCTCGATCGCGCTGTTCGGCCTCTTCCAGGCAATCTTCATGGCCAACGCCGGTGGCGCCTGGGACAACGCGAAGAAAATCGTGGAGACCGAGCTGAAGATGAAGGGCACCGAGCTCCATGACGCGTCGGTCGTGGGTGACACGGTCGGGGATCCGTTCAAGGACACTTCGTCGGTAGCCATGAACCCCGTCATCAAGTTCACCACGCTGTTCGGCCTCCTCGCTGTGGAACTCGGGGTCTATCTGGCCGCTGAGAACGGGTCCGGGTTGAGCCGTGGCCTGTCGGTGGTGTTCTTCGTGATTTCGATGTTTTTCGTGTGGCGTTCGTTCTACGGGATGCGGATCGAGTCCGGGCAGCCCGTTCACGCCTGACCCCGGAGCCCCGTGGCCAAGGGAATCTTTGCGCGAAAGTCCGTCGCCGATTTCGAATCTGATCTCGGGTTCGGCGGCGGACTGAAACGGACGCTGGGCAAGTGGCACCTGACGGCGTTAGGTGTCGGGGCCACGATCGGCGCGGGAATCTTCGCCACGACCGGCACCGCTATCGTCGGTGACCCGCTTCGTCCCGGGGCGGGCCCGGCGATTATTTTTTCCTTCCTGTTGACGGCCATAGCATGTGGGTTTGCCGCCCTCTGCTACGCCGAGTTTGCGGCGATGGTGCCGATCGCCGGTTCCGCATACACGTATTCGTACGCGGCGTTAGGCGAATTTGTCGCATGGATCATCGGCTGGGACCTGATCGTGGAGTACGCCGTCGGCAATATCGGCGTTGCCATCGGCTGGTCGGGCCACTTCCGTGAGCTCCTGAGTCACTTCGGCCTGAATTTGCCGGCGTGGTTGAGTACCGACTATCGCTCGGCGCACGATGCGTTTGAGACGCTCAACGCCGGTGGCGCGGTCGACGCCGGGACGCAATTCCTTGCGTCGGCCTGGTCAGGGGCACCGCAGCTCTTCGGCGGCCTGCCATTGATCATCAACCTGCCCGCGGCGCTTGTCGTGTTCGCGGTCACGATCATCCTCGTGATTGGCATCAAGGAATCAGCCAATACGACCAGTGCGATGGTCGTGCTGAAGGTGGGAATTATCCTCTTCTTCCTGGCGATCGGCGTGTTCCTGATCAACCCGGAGAACTGGAACAACCCGGCGACGGGTGGATTTGCGCCAAATGGCTTCAAGGGCGTCAGTGCGGCGGCCGCCATCATCTTCTTTGCGTATATCGGTTTTGACGCCGTGTCGACCGCCGCGGAGGAGACGAAAAATCCGGCCAAGGACATGCCGTTCGGCATCATCATGAGCCTGTTGATCTGCACAGTGCTGTATATCGCGCTGTCGGCGGTCATGACAGGCATGGCGCCGTGGCAGTCGCTGGGGACGCCGGAGCCGATGATCACCGCGCTGCAGCAGGCCGAGGGTCCACCGGGACTGCTCACGTTCTCCCGGTTCATCATCGCGTTAGGCGCTGTGATCGCCATGGGCAGCGTGCTCATGGTCTTCCAGCTGGGCCAGCCGCGCATCTTCTTCTCGATGTCGCGTGATGGCCTGCTGCCGAAGTTCTTCTCGAAGCTGCATCCCAGGTTCCGCACGCCGTACGTCGGCACGATTCTCACCGGGACGTTCGTCGCCACGTTTGCGGCGTTCGCGAACATCGCCGAAGTGGTGGATCTCACCAACATCGGCACGCTGTTCGCGTTCGTGCTCGTCTCGGCTGGCGTCATTTTCCTCCGCAAGTCGGATCCGGATCGGCCGCGACCGTTTCGTGTGCCGTGGGTTCCCCTCACGCCGATCATCTCGATCGTCGCCTGCCTGTACCTGATGCTGCAGCTGCCGCGGATCACATGGATCCGCTTCGGGATCTGGCTGTTGTTGGGTCTCGTGATCTACTTCTTGTACGGATACAAGCACTCCGCACTTCGCAACAAATCTTGAGCCGTAACATCGCACGCTTGTCGTCAATCGTGACCTCCCACATCCCACTTCTCACATCCCACATCCGGCGCCATGGCTGAGTCTATCGGCAACTCAGGTAAAGGCATGAAGCTCCACACGAAGATCCTGCTGGGTCTTCTCGTCGGGGCCGTGGTCGGGATTGCCGCGAACCAGATGCTGGGTGGGGATCACGCTGCCGTCGTCTGGGTCAACAAGTACCTGGCGGGTCCGATCGGGCAGATCTTCCTGCGCATGTTGTTCATGATCGTCATCCCGCTGGTCTTCGCCTCGATCGCGTTAGGCGTTGCCGGACTGGGTGATCTCGGAAAGGCAGGTCGCGTTGGCGGAAAGGCGATCGCGTACTTCTTCGCCAGCACCGCGCTGGCGGCCACGCTCGGGTTGATCATCGTGGCGATCGTACGCCCCGGCGAAAGCCTGGCGCCGGAAACGCGCGAAAGCCTGCTGCAGACCTACGCCACCGATGCGTCGAGCCGGGTGCAGGCGGCCGCGACCAGCACGTTCGGCATCGAGACCGTGGTCAACATCGTGACCCGGAATCCGGTCAAGTCCGCCGTCGACCTGGACCTGCTCGGCATCATTTTCTTTGCGCTCATGTTCGGCGCGGCCCTCACGAGAATTCCCGCCGACAAGGCGAAGCCGATGATCGGCTTTCTCGAGGCGCTGAATGAAATCGTGATCAAGATCGTGGGCTTTGCGATGCGGATCGCTCCGTATGGCGTCGCGGGACTCATCTTCGGCGTCACGTCACGCTTCGGATTTCACCTCCTGAAACCGCTGGCCGCATACATCCTGGTCGTGCTGGGCGCGCTGTTGATTCACGTCCTCGTCAACATCTCGGCGATCCTCAAGTTTCTCGTCGGGATTTCGCCAATCCTGTTCTTCAAGCGGATCCGCAGCGCACTGGTCACCGCGTTTTCGACGAGCTCCAGTAGCGGCACACTTCCGACGGCGTTGGCCGTGGCGGAGCAGAACCTCGGTATTCCTCCGCAAATCGCCGGCTTTGTGCTCCCGCTCGGGAGTACCATGTGCATGAACGGCACGGCGCTGTTTGAGGGCATTACGGTCATTTTCCTCTGCCAGGTGTTTGGCGTTGACCTGAGCATGGGACAGATGGTCGTCGTCATGATCATGTCGGTCATCACGGCGGTGGGTGCGGCAGGCGTGCCTGGAGGATCCATTCCACTGCTTGTCGGAATCCTGACGATGTTTGGGGTGCCGGGAGAGGGCATCGCCATCGTGTTAGGCGTCGATCGCATACTCGACATGTCCAGGACCACCGTGAACGTGTGGGGTGACCTCACCGCGACGGCGTTTGTCGCCAAGTCCGAGGGTGTCTGGAATGCGTCGATGGTCCCGGCTATCGAGGGACTCGACCACGCCTCGGCGGACGAGAGTCCGGGGTGGCCGGCGCCGAAGGTTCCATAGCCTGGGCATGGGGCGTGGGGCATGGGGCGTGGGGCATGGGGCAATTCCCTCATGCCCTTTTTCTTTGCGTAAGCGCGGTGCCGAGGGCAAAGCCTGAGATCGCAGGTCGTGCGCCGTCAGGGTTTTCTCGTCTCGATCATGATCACCCCCTGGCTATGGTCCACTCCCCACCGATTGATCGCCGTGGCAGCGTCGATGTAGCGGATGGAAGCGATGTCGCTGGTTGAGACTTGTCGCAACGACTGGATTCCGCCAAGCCGGCTGTTGTCGAGATAAACCTGAACTTCGCGCTGCGTCGTCAGCCCGTCCGGCCGTTCGATGAGCCAGGTCCGGCGCAACGCTTCCACAGCCTCGAGGGCGTTCCGGTAACCGCCTTCCTGGAGCTGTTCGAACGTGATGACGTTGCGGTCACCACGCGTGCCAGCGGCTCCCTGTCGCGCACCGCATCCAGTGACCGTTGTGAGTACCGCGACGAAAAGCAGTTGACGCGTGAACGGGGCCACCATGAGTCCTCACAAGACGAGTGACGTAATCATGGATCGACTGCCTCACTATCGAAAGGCTACGCACGTGCGCCCTAATTCCTCTTTTCCGAGGGGTTGAGCTTGCCGAGGACGGCCTGAATGAAGGCGGCGTGATCCCAGGCGTCGCCATAACGAGTGTGACCCAGCCGCACGATCACGGCGTCATGGGAAGGTATGATCGTGATGTATTGCCCTTCGTGCCCCGCGGCCTGAAGCGCACCCGCGCTCAAGGAAATTGCCGGCTGCCCGGGGTCCGTCGGTACACCAAGCCAGAAATGCGCACCGTAGGCGCGATTTGAATCCGCAGGGGCAGGGATGCGCGTGAAGTCCACCCAGTCCTCCGGCAGAATGCGTTCACCATTCCACGTTCCGTCGTTGAGATACAGCTGGCCGAACCGCGCCCAGTCGCGGGCGGTCGCGTACATCAATGAAGACCCCACGAACGTTCCCGCGGCGTCGGTCTCGATAACAGCGCTCGACATGCCGATGCGGTCGAACAGCGCATCGCGAGGGAAGCGAACGTACACGGTATCGTTGTCCAGCACGTTCCGGATGACGCGCGCGATGAGGACGCTCGTCCCGCTCGCATAGGCCCAGCGCGAGCCCGGAGTCGCGACGAGATCCCGCGACGCGACGAACGCTGCCATGTCGTCGTTCGCGAGCAGCATCCGGATCACGTCGGAGCGGAGGCTGGTCATGACTTCATTGAGCCGCAGACCACTGCTCATGTGCAGCAGGTGCCGCATCGTGATCGCCGCACGTGGGTCGCCGGGAGTGCTCCATTCCGGGATTGGCACCGGGGTGTCGATCGACAGTCGGCCATCGCGCACCAGGATGCCCACCAGCGCGTTCATCACGCCCTTGGTCATCGACCAGCCAAGCAGACGCGTGTCGCTTGTGATGCCGGGGGCGTAGCGCTCTCCAACGATCCGGCCGTGCTGCATAACGACGACGGCGCGGGTCCGTCGCAGGCGTGTGGTGTCCGGCTCGTCGAACGCGCGGGAAATCACCGAGTCCAGGGCGAGTCGAACCGGATCGTCAGGCGGCGCGGTGGGCAGCGGGAGTGCCGGCTTCCGTCCCCAGAGGCCCGAATCGTCCCGCACCGACGCGTGCCGCAATTCCGACCGTGTCATGCCGCGCGGCACGAGCGCACAGCCTGTGGCTCCGCGTGTTGCGGCCTCGCGCTTTACGAAGCCGAGCGCCGATGCACGAACAACGCCTTCACTGGGGTCGACCCGAGTGCGGATGAAGCGCAGCGGGGCGAGGTCATCAATCTGCAGCTCGGCCAGCACGTCCTGCGGCCGCCAATCAGACAGGAAAACGCCGGAGCAGAGCATTTTGGCCTTGAACGCGACGGCGATGCCTAACGTTTCAAGCCCGCGCTCAATCGCGAAAACGGCTCCGACGAGCATTGCGCCGGCAACTAGCAGAACAACAGGACGCAACGGCCGCCGGTTCATAGTTACAGGTTGTCAGCAGCGGATGGGACGTTCCTCGCACCGCTTACCGGAAGTGTCGGTGCAGATCAGATGTCGAAGTTTATCTCACATCCCACATCCACCATCGCGCGCTATGCGCGCACCCCAGCCTCCCTCATCGCAAACCGCACCGCACCACGTTCCGGCACGACACGTTCGGTCAGGATACTTGCTCCCGGCGCGATCGACTTGAGCCGCTGCTCCAGCCGCCGGCGCAGCAGCGATTTCGGCGCCAGCAGTCCGCCGTGCATCGCCAGCCGGAACGCGGCGCGCTCGTCGCTGAAGAGTTTCCGGGCGAGGGTCCGCACGTGAAGCGCGAGTTCTTCGACCGCCAGCGTGACGAGAGAATTCGCGCGCAGGTCGCCGGTTGCCGCGACCTCGAGTACGACCGGGGCAAGTTTGCCGAAATCGGCAGGCGCTGCCGACCCCGCCCAGGGAATCAGCTGGTCCATCGTCTCGACGCTGAGTGCCTTGAGGATGGCCTCAGTGAGTGCGCTCTCCGGTTCGCGTCCGTCATGACTGGCGGCGGCGACGCCCAGCGCACGCCGACCGATCCACGCGCCTCCACCTTCGTCGCCGATAACCGGGCCCCATCCACCACAGCGCGCCATCACGCCGGTTGGTCCTTTGCCATATGCGATCGATCCGGTGCCCGCGGTCAGCAACACACCAGGCCCGGCGCCGAACGCATCCTCGATCGCGATCTCGGCGTCCGTCAACACCGTGACGCTCCCGGCGAGACGGTCCGCGTCCAGCGCCGCTTGCAGCGTGTCGCGTTCCTCGTCCCGACCAGCGCCGGCAACTCCGACACAGATCACGCGAATCGACCGATCTCCGAGGTCAGCACAGGCCTTCTTCACCGTCTCCCTGATGACCGCCGCCGAATGAGACGCGGCACCGGGCCTGATCGCACTGCCGGGACCCTCAGCGGTCGCAACTTCCACCGATTGCTCGTCGACAACAAGCACGCGCGTATGGGTGCCGCCGCCGTCCACTCCGACAAATAGACCGTTCATGAAGGTGTTCCGGTAACCTTGGGACGCGGCAGCAGGAAGGATGACGCGATGCCGACGATCATCGTAATCGACGTTCCGATCAGAACGTACCAGGGCCAGGCGATTCGCGCGAAGGGACCAAGTGCGTCGGCCATTCCTGGAAAGGCGGTGCTGATCCGTGCCGCGAACACAACGAATGCCATCGTGACAATCCCGACCGAAAGTCCGAAGATCGCGTCGCGCTGCGCTGCCCGCTTCCAGAAGTTGCCGAGGAAAAAGACGCCGAGCAGACCGCCGTAGGTGAAGCTGGCGATGCCAAGCGCCACAACCACGACTGGAGTCCCCTGATCCTTGAATAGCAGGGCGCCTCCCGTCAGCGCGATGCCCCAGAACAACGTGAAGCGCCGCCCGGCGCGAAATGTCACGGGGTCATCCGCAGCGCGACCTGTGAGCGGCATGTAGATGTCGTGCGTCGACGCCGCGGCAAGTGAATTGATGGACCCGCTCTGCGTGCTCATAGCTGCCGCGATGATTGCGGCGACCAGCAAACCCGTAAGGCCTGTGGGCATCTGCTCGATGATGAAGCGAGGAAAAATGCTGTCTGTGGGCGTGATCGCCTGGCCGCCGAAATGAGCCCAAAGCCCCAGCCCCACGACGAGAAAGAGTGCCATCTGGAAGAAGACAACGATGCCGCTGCCGATAACCGCCCGTTGTGCTTCTCGAAGATTCCTCGATGACAAGAGCCGCTGTACGATCAGTTGATCGGCTCCGTGCGAGGCCATCGACAGGAAACCGCCGCCGATGAGGCCCGCCCACACCGTATGGGGCCGGCTGATTTCGAACGAGAAATCGACCGCGTCGAGCTTTCCCGCCGCGGCGGCCTGCGACAGTATGCCAGGCCATCCGTCCGGAACGGTATTCCCGAGGATCACGAGTGCGGAAACACCTCCAAGCAGGTACACCGTGGCCTGCAGGATCTCTGTCCAGACTACTGCCCTCATGCCGCCCTTGTACGTGTAGATGATCGTGACAGCCCCGAGAATCACGATGGACAGCTGCATCGCAGAAGTGGTAGGGGAACTTCCGCCGATGATCAACGCGACGGGTATCGCGGTGGCGAATATGCGCACCGAGTCCGCCATCGCGCGCGTCACCATGAACACAATCGACGTCATGCGCCGCGTCGCCAGTCCGAAGCGCTGCTGCAACAGCGTGTATACCGTTACGATCTCGCCCTGGTAGTACCGTGGCAGCAGTAACAGCGCGACACCTATACGACCGAGGACGTAACCCGCCACGACCTGGAGAAACCCGAGGTTGCCGGTGTACGCGAGGCCGGGGATGCTGATGAACGTGAGGGCGCTTGTTTCTGTCGCGACGATCGAGAACAGCACGGCCCACCACGGGATCTGCCGGCCGGCAACGAAATAATCCTTCGAGCCGGCTTTCTGCCGTCTCCCCACCCAGATGCCTAACGCCGTCGTCCCCAGGAGATACGCGACCAGGACGATCGCGTCGTGAATCGTGAAGCCGGCAGTCATGTCAGGAGCGCGGAATGGTGTTGCTCGCTATCTGCTGCTCGCTATTCGCTTCGCGTTCACGCGACAACATACGCCTCCATCGCGAAATATTCGGCCAGGCCGAGGCGGTCGAGGACCGCTGCCGTTTCCATGTTGCGCGCTTCGACACGCTGCCAGAACTCACGATCGTCGAGTCCGGGGAAGGGCGCCGAGTCTTTCTGCGACTGGTGCTTGAAGATCGCCTGGATCTTGAGCTTCAACTCATCCTGCGACAGCGGCACGAGCCAGGTCGCTTCGGTGATCGGCCACTCCTGCCACGCGCCACGGTACAGCCAGACCTCAGGACGCGGCGTGAAACCGGCCAGCGCGCGATCGATCGCTTCCTTGCACATGCGATGCGTGCCGTGCGGATCCGACAAATCGCCGGCCACGAAGATCAGGTCGGGACGACACTCGTCCAGCAGCTGCCTGACGATTCGAACGTCGTCGTCGCAGATCGGGTCTTTGCGGATCTGGCCGGTGCGGTAGAACGGCAGGTCGAGAAACCGTGCCTCGCGGTTCGAGAGACCGATGGTCTCGAGGCCGCTTACGGCTTCTGCTTCGCGGATGGCTCGCTTGATGTCGAGGACTTCCGCGGAATCGACATCACCCGGCCGCTTCGCGGAAAGGAACTCCAGCACTCGCTGGCGGAACGCGTCGGCGGTGGTTTCATCGACGTCATTGACCGACGACACGCGCACGAGCCAATCGAGATAGCGGCGCACCTCGTGGTCGAACACCGCGACGTTGCCGCTGGTCATGTAGGCGACCGTGATCTCGTTCTCGTTCAGCGCCAGTTTGCGAAGGATGCCGCCCATCGAGATGACGTCGTCATCGGGGTGCGGCGAGAAGCAGATGATGCGCCGTCCCGATGGAAGCTTCGAGCGCCCGCGGATTCGCGCCCCGATACGATTGAACACGAAGCCGTTCACCTCACCGGCGGTGCCGTAGCGCGCCAGCAAGGGTGACAGGTGATTGTCGGCGTAATCCTGCATCGTCAGCTTGAGGATCGCCCTCCCGGAGCGAAGGCTCAGCCACACGACCGCACGCTCGGCCGCTTCATCTGTCCACGCGACTTCATCGACCAGCCACGGCGTGGCGACCCGCGTCAATTCCGCGGAGGCAGCCCGGTCGACATGGAACGTCGTCGCCCGATGGCGCTGGAGGAACGTCGCCGCGACCTGAAGGTCAATCTCGCCCTCCACCGCGCGCCTGACGATCAGCGCCTTGTGCTCGCCGGTGGCGAGGATCGCAATCTCCCGCGCATCGAGGATCGTGGCCACGCCCATCGTGATCGCCTCACGAGGCACATTCTCCTCGCCAAAGAAATCGGCGGCAGCGTCGCGTCGCGTGATCGTGTCGAGCGTGACGAGCCGCGTGCGGCTGTCAGCCCCGGAGCCCGGCTCATTGAATCCGATATGCCCCGTCTTTCCGATCCCGAGGATCTGGAAGTCGATTCCACCGGCCTTCTGGATCGCCTGCTCGTAGGCCGCGCATTCGGCCTGGACTTTCGAGCGCTCGATGTCACCGCGCGGGATGTGCACATTTGCCCGGTCGATATCGATGTGTGAGAACAGCTGCTCCCACATGAACCGGTGGTACGAATGCGGGTTGGTCGGGTCTATCGGGTAATACTCGTCGAGATTGAAGGTCACCACATCGCGAAAACTGAGCCCTTCGTCGCGGTGCATGCGGATCAACTCTCGGTACACGCCTAATGGAGTCGACCCCGTCGCCAGTCCAAGCACCGCCCCCCGGCCACTGGCCGCTTTTTCACGAATGACTGAGGCGATCCGCTGCGCGACGGCACCAGCCAGCGCGTCGTGGTCTTCGTAAACGTGGGTGCGGATCCGCTCTTTTGATTCGGCGGCAGTGACCGATGCAGCCGGAAACGAAAGAGGCCCGCGATCCTCGGCGGGATCGCGAGCCTCGGACCCGACGGCGCTCGCGCGGCGAGCACCAGGATCCTTTACGTGCATCGTGTCGTCTTCAGGCCGAGAACGAACTTCCGCACCCGCAGCCACCGGTGGCGTTGGGGTTCTTGAACGTGAATCCGGAGCCCTGCATCGACGACACGTAATCGATCGTGATCTGGTTCAGGTACTGCGCCGAAAACGGATCGACGAAGAGCTTGAACCCGTTCTGCTGGACGATAAGGTCATCTTCGGCCGGCTGATCTTCGATCAGGAGGCCGTATTTGAATCCACTGCAGCCGCCGGGTTGCACGCTGACGCGAAGGCCGCCGACTTCGGGCGAGACGCCTTCGGCCTCCATGAAACGCATGACCTCGGCGGTGGCGCCGGCGGTCACGACG
>Ga0209486_10000175_pt1 | contig 30130 bp, 43 predicted proteins | sample NCCompost_FD_187518 | JGI IMG/M metagenome (GOLD analysis project Ga0209486, IMG submission 187518) | Agricultural soil microbial communities from Utah to study Nitrogen management - NC Compost (SPAdes) (version 2) | ecosystem: Environmental > Terrestrial > Soil > Agricultural land | place...
ATATCGCTAGCGATATAGCAACAATAGCTTTTTTTATTCTCTCGCTTTGTAAAAAAACAATGACCCAACTAATTGAAGAAGAACCTAAATTACTTGTACTCAGTGAAAGATGGACAAAGATTGCAAACATATTACCTGCCAGTGGTGGACTATCATTTGGCCATGTAGATAACCCGCATCTGTTAATTAATCCAAAACAATTTCTTGCTGTAGTACAAAAGAGCCTCAAGACTTGTGAAGAATTTTTGACAACTTTACAGGATATTGAAGACGGACTAGAAAAAAGAATTAGAGGTATTACTAGCTATTATTCGATAGTAGTGGCTATTGAAAGAGATACTTCTTATCAACAATATGGTGGCCTTCCAGTAAGTGTTAGTGGTGCAACTGTATCATTAAATTTAGCCAGTACTAATGATGGAGCATATGCCATGGTGGCGAACTCTGACTACGAACGTCCACAAAGAAAACCACAAACAAAAAAACAGGTAACTAAAACAGAATCAGCTATCTTTGAAAGACATGGTGACGCAATAATATACAATCATAGAATGCTATCCGACCCAGAAATCATATCCTTCAATATGGCGCTGAATATTCTGACAAAGCTATACAGCATGCGCAAAATAATAATGGAATCAATTGCAAAATTTGGTTCCGTTGAAGAAGTATTATCGGCTGGTGATGTCTTTAGCACTACAACAAAAATTGACTATTATGAAGAACATGCATTACAAACAAGTGTTACACGAGAATTAATACCAATTGACTCATATTGGTCGACTTTGTCTTCAGTAAATCGTATGAGAGCGCTCAATGATAAACTAAAGCCACACTTACAGAACTTGCTTCCAAAAACAAAAAAGAAGAATTAAGGGAACGGCAACGTTCCATTTATATACAATGTGATAGAAAGTACTAGTAGATTGATTGCGCTTATAATTCTCGGTGTCGTATTGCTCGTACTTGGTATTGTCTTAGGACATTTCTTCCCTAACCGATATTGGATAGCTTTAATCGCTTTGGGTATAGTATTAATGATAATAGGAGTTATATTTTTGCTTTTACCATCGGTAGGCTCACTTGATGTAGATATGATACTGCCACGTGCATTATCAAACTAAACTATTTTATTTTTTAAAAACTCTGGAAAAATACCATTCTTCATACACCAGACCCATAGTATTCTATCAACCTCTTTTTTCTGTTTGTTAGTTAATTTCATTTCTTATGACACCCGCACTTACATTTTGATGTCCAGAATTGATTTTCTGACTCGTGTCCACACTTATCACACTTAGACAATTATCACTTCAGCTTTGGGATGATATTCTTTAAACTTTCTTATAGTATAATTTGTGCCACCTGTTTGGTGTGTTACAGTCATCGGGTCAACACAGGCTATTAGAATATCAGCGTCTTTAGCTATTCTATCATTTCTTTCTCGATACAACCAAGGATTGTATCCATTTGAAAAATCAGGAGTGTAGCTTTTATCATCAAATTCCACGCCGTATTTTTCAGCTATCCTCTTTGCAAATTTATCACCGCCTTTTTTGGCGCCACCTGAAATTATCTTAGCGTCTGGACTTTGTAGATTAAGAAACGCATTTTCTACTAGAAGATAGTCTTCATGAGAATTTCTAGTTCTAGCTCCGACTATTGCTACTATCATTTTTTCTCTTTCCATAATCTTACTATCTCTAATTTTAAATCATTCAATTCTTTTATAACAGAGAATTTTATTTCTGGATTTTCTTGGATTTTACTTATCATGCCCATTAGATACCCAGCTTCAAAGGCATTCATTTTTTCTTAGGAAACTCCGCTTCAGTGTACACCTTTTGTTTAGCTTCGGGATACTTTACTTTATCCCAGTGTTCTCCATGCTTGCCCCGCTTTACACTTCTTAGCGCGTAATTACAAAAACTACAATACTTTAACGGAGAATCTATTGGAAATACAGCCCTGCATCCATTACAGTATTTTGTTTTTGTATACACTGGTCTTCCATGATGGTCTTCATATTTTCTTCGATTCTCAAATTTTAGTATTTCAGTATGACACTTTGGACATAATCTTGGTATATGGCCAGGATTTCTAGTAATCCACTGATGGTCACAAACATTGCATTTTAACATATAATGTTTTGTTGGTTCTAGCTGGAACTCTTGCTTTGGCTCTGACTTCTTTTCTAAATCTAAATAAGTCGGGCCACAGGGAACGTAATCATCTTTATTATAAAGCGCGCGCATTTTTCTAACCCTAGCTCCATGTAAAACGGCATCTTGCCCGTAGTCTGGCTTTGGTATATCACTTGGTACATCATTCCATCTTCTTGATTTACATTTAGCGCAGTGAAGTGGCGGGCTTTCTGCTGTGCGATTATTTCCTTTATCTGGAACCCAAATATGCCCGCACCTATTGCACATAAAGGCATAGTCGTAAGACTTGATGTAGTTAGTGATTATGGCCATACTTCATCTAAATCTGCCCAGTAATCTTTTTGATTATCTTGTCTCTGTCATTTCCACACATTCTGGCAATCTGGACGCAGTCTCTTATGTTCGGGTTGCTTATTGTATCAAAGACACATTCTCCGATAAACTCTGCAATCTCTTCTGTCACATTCTCTGTCTTTAGCTTTAACACTGTGATGTCCACAAATTCATCTCTTTGATATTCTTTCATCCTGATTATCCAGAATCTTGATAGTAGTGCTGGTAGAATCCCTTTTGTGTTATTGGATGTAGCAATTACAGTTGTCTTAATCTCCATAGTTCCTCTCTTCTTTTTGTACAGAGTTTCTGATACCATGCCACCTTCACATATGGATAGTAACAAAGTCTGGTCTTTTCTTGGCATCGTTTCAAGCTCATCAATTCCCAGAAATTCCAAGTTCGGGTTTTTGATTAACATATCACCAAGTCCAGCTCTTGATGTTCTACCACCTATGGCCAAGTGAAATTGTTTGCCATAGAATCTCTGCATATCTAACAGGAACTGTGTCTTTGCTATTGATACGGGTCCGACTAACAGTATATGTACTGGCTTTGGTGCATTGATAGCATCCATTATAGTTTCCTTTATTGCGTCGTGACCAATTATGTTGTCAAACAGTTTTGCTTTTGGCTCTCCACCAAACGCATTTTTCACAAGTTGTCTTAGATTCATATTCTATTCTACAGCTCCTCTCTCTTCGAAATACTTAAGGTGTTGGTAAAATTGTTCTGTGTCAATTCTCCATGTGTGGATTTAGACGGGGATATATTATGCATGATGAGACGACCGATTATTCTGCAAGAAACAATGGCCAATTCATATATCCCCATTGTCTACCACCTTCATCGTATAGTACTCGGTCGTTCTTAGCTCAAACAGATGTTTGTTACAAACAGCTTTGCCCTTGTAAGATGAATCAGCTTTGCGCTTGCATCTCTGTCCACTCTCTGCAAACTTGCAAGTTGTCATTTTGGAAACATGCCCTCCCTTTCTTTTGTCCTAAGTGCTTCACATTCCTTAGCATATGGACAGTATCTGCACTGCCAGTTGTATTCTTCTTCATAGGCAATATGTCTTGCAATATTCGGGTCTTTGCGTTCGATAGCTTGCTTTAGTAATATTGCATCAGCCGTTAGCTTTGCTAACGTCTGTTCTCTCTGTGCCTTTGTCATTGTATGATTAAACTCTAAGAACGGTGTGTCACCAAAGTGTAACAAGCACTGTACGAGTATCTTACCCTTATCGCTGTCTGTCATTGCCATGTAAGCTTCAAGCTGACGAACGAAGTGAATCTTGGACTTCTTTTTATCTGGATTTCGACCGAATAAGTCTTCTTCCTTCAAGTCTGCAATCCTGGCCGATTTGGCTTCAATTGGCATCCCTAATTCTTTATCGAAGATATCAATGTGAGCTTCAAGTTCTCCAAGTTTTACTTCTTTCTCAATTTCAAACCTGTGCGGATATTTTTTAACCAAAGTCTGTAAAGCTCCATGTATAGCCTTTCCACTGGTAAAGAAGTTCAACTGTACATTATTCAACGGTAGCGGGTCAATCTTTTCATAGCATTTTTTCCTTGGACATAATAGTACATCTGATACATGAGTACCCTCTCTCGGTCTGTCGTACTCTTCATAAAGAGCATTGTACAGAATATTTAATAATTCCATTTGTGTTTCTTGCATTATTCTCTATAACCCCGCACTAATAAATAGGATTTTTGTAAGATTGTTCTAGTACTGTGTTTCATAGCCAGACACCAATTCCAATTCCCAACATTATACCTGATAGCATGTACAGTATTCTCATTCTATACTCTGTCAATATTTAACAGCCTCCGCATAGCAATAACGGCATAAGGGTTTTCCCTTTTTGTCGTATAATGCTTCATTTTTTCCTACTTCTGTTTCAAGCTCAATCTTGCATTTAGAGCATTTTGTCTTTGTCATTATTCCCAAATCTCCCAAGTTTCATTCACGCCATCCCATCTCATAACTATGGTATTGTGACCATCCAAGATGATTTTCTCAAGTGCTGTGCCACACCAGTTACATGCTGTTTGATACTGTTCGTATAGTTTTGAGCAGTGTTGGCATCTATAAAATGTTAAAGTCATTCTATAACATTCCCCTCTTCATCAGTAAACGTTCCCTGACAAGTCATTATTTTTTGCCATTGCTCCCAGCATGAGGCCCACATTTCGTTTGTATGTTCATCGGCTGGTCTATCACAATTTGCACAAGTAGGTATAGCGTTCATAGCAATTCACTTTTCTCCAACAAGAATGTTTCTTCTGTTTGTGCATCATCAATAAACAAGCCCCAAGCTAATCTTATGTGTCTGTACGCTTCTCTCTTGCCTTCTATTTTCTCGCCACAACACTTACAGGTAAATATTGAATCTTCTTTACTCATTTTATTCTCCCCCTACCTTAAAGCCGTGTTTTGTGATGTTAATACTCAAAGTCGCTGTAAACTCACACTGACACTGTGTACAAATAAAGTCCTGACCGACATTGTCGTCAAGCTTTGTGGGCCAGAAACACAAGTTCTCGCACTCTGGACAAGGTAATGTTGTCATCTATCTTATCACCAAAAGAAAGTTTAGTCCTGCACTCTCGGTGCTAGGTAGAAGTGTATTGTGCCGACATTGTTGTATCTTACTTCTATTTTCATTGGCATCTTTGTGCTGTATTCTATGGCAAGTGTGTCATATTTGTGGCTCATTACTGGCTTTATTGCTGTTATGAACTTCTTTAGATATTCATTTGAGTAGGTAGACATTGAGTTTTCTTTTATCTGCAACTGGTCTAGATAATTATAGGTTTCAAATTTGTTTTCTACTTCTCCTGAATCATCTTTTGAGCTTAGAGTCACTACGTTTTCGTTTGTGTCAATACGAACATAGTCCTTAAGTGCTAGGAATTTCAGTATTTTCTTGATTCCTTCAGCGTTCAAGTTCATTTTGGCATTAAAGTTCAATTTTGGCAGTGGTGTCGTACCTCCCATAGCTTCAAGTAATCTTATACTTGCTTTTTGACCTTCTTGCTTCAAGTGAAGCATGCCTTGTTCAAATACGAATTTTATTTCTTGTTTTTGCTCAAAGGTTCTTAGAATCTTACAAAGTTCGTCGAGATTGATTCCAAATTTTAATTCTCTGTCTACTTGTGTATAGTCATAAAAGGCATTGTATGGTATAGACACGTCAATTAAAGCAACGTGACTTGGGTCCATAGTCCTTATGTGCATTCCTTCGCTGTCAATTACGATGGTAGCTTCTTCGACCAGTGTACTTGTGGCTTGAAAAACGGCAAGTATTTCACTTGTGGTCTTTGCTACGAACATAGGTACCTGAATTATACAAGCTGAACTATTTTGTGCTTGTAGTTGTTGGTCATTGTTGTTTATTTCTTGCATTAACTAGTTATGAACTAGTTTAAAATATAAAGTTTGTGGAGTTTAACCCTGTATCATTTTTCTGTATCATTCTTCTAGTATTGTGACTCTGACTTTTTTTCCAATTAAGGCTTTTGGAGCTGGTATATAGCCACTTGTCGACAATTTTCTAACTCTGGACAGATATTCCATTCCTTTAAATTTTATAAGAAATTCTATAGGTTTTTCCTGTCCTTTTTCTTTCACTGTTTTACTGTTTATCTGCATTTTTATTTTATCACTGATATAAATAACGACTAGGTTAAATATAAATAACTATGGAAGAATCTTCTATATGATGTAATTTGACTTTATCACTGCGCAATTGAACTTTATCACTGCCGTTCATAGTAGTTTATCACTGCGGGCCTTGTCTATCAGTGTCAATATCTCGCATAAACCGTCCATTCTACCAAGTTCGTAAGCCGTGGCGGGGTTGGTGTCTGCATCTTTGAATGTACTAAGTCGTTTATATCGCTCTATCTTGTCTGCAACTAGCTTTCTTAACGTCTTTTTGGTATTTGTCAAAGTCTTTTCATGCGCTCCAGCACCTTTTGATAAGCCTCAAGCCGTGCTTTTGGTATCAAACAAGCCTCTCCGACTTCAAATTCAATATCACTTTTTGCGTCTTCGACTTGTTTTTCTAACCATTCTTCTAAATCTTTCAACACTAGCATCATATCTTTTATAATATTTCTAAGTCCTACCGAATTAATAAAGACTAAGTCTGTATATACTGAAAGATTATCCAGGTACCTGGATATAGAACAATGTTCTATATTGCGATATAGGGCAGTACGACAAGTTCTACTCGCCTGAATACAATAAGAGCGGTAGATTAATGTCTTATCGTACTGTTTCCCTTCGCTTTGCGGGGCGGACTTTGTCATTTTTCGAATAGTTCCTCTATTGTCGGCGCTTCTCTTACACTTCTTATCAATATAGACAAGTAGCGCATCTTAAACAAGTCTGGATTTTTTTTCCTAGCTTCGTTTTTTAGTTGTCTTTCTAAGTCACATAAAGGTATCCATCTAGTCATTTTTATTCCAAGCCCTCAAACTCTAATGACTTTGACAAATTTACTTCAATGTTCTTTGGTGTCGAAAAATCTACATCTGCATAAGATTCTACTCTGTGTGCTACTACTGACTTTAAACAGTCTTTGCAAATTGGTGTGCGTCCGACATAATCGAAGGATAAATCTACTAAGTGAGTAAATACGTCGTTCTTTCCTTTTTGATTCTCTAGACACCAAATACAGTGCTTATGATAGCAATTTTTACAGAGGTTTTCTTCTGTTTTTCCAATTATGACCAGCTCAAAGCCCAGTTCTTTATTGTCAAAGTCACCATGTGCCCCGCACTCTACGCAAGTACAAGTCGCTTTTATTACGTGCTTGACCGTTTTTTCTTCAAATATCTGGTATTGGTCAATTCCCTGTATCATATCCAAAGTACTGCCTGAATCCCATTGTACTGCTATATTGATACTGTCTAAGTTTCTGTATCTAAAGCGTACTGTGCCCAAGTCACCTTCCCTTAGCTTTGTGTATTTGTCGTTAGTATGGATAAGTCTTATTCGCTTACCTGCTAGCGAATAATCAAATCCTTCAAATCTATCTGTCAATTTTCATCAAGCCCCAAATCTGATAATATTACTTCGGTTGTAGGGAACCCAGCTCTTATATCTGGATATTGTGTACAGTCTTCGTATTTTACTATGACATCTTTTGGAATTTCTTTTAGCCCGAATCTTGCTTTTACTTTGTCAGTCACATATTTGGTATAGTCTTTTGAGCTCATTTCATCGGCATAATGAGGATAAAATTCCTCACTAATTGAATCCTGTACATATTTTCCGTCAATTTCGACTATTACGTAACCTGTGTACTCGGCTTCTCCGTCAAAATCTACATAGCGCTTATCGACTTTAATTCCTACTAGTTTTTTGTCTGTCATTTTTGTGCTATCTCCCATTCAATTATAGGTATTTGAACTGCCGTTATGGTGGAATTGATTCTACGAACGGCGGGGCTGGCTATCCCGTATTTTTGTTCAAGCTCTTCCTTATGTTTTTCTAGCTTTGCTTCCACTTCCTTAAGTGTTTCAATGTCTGTGTCTTTATTGACTCTGTAAAAGTATCTAAATTGCTTATCTCCGAGTAGTGATGTATATTTAGTCTTGTGGCTTCCTTCCATATGGACGGCTAAATCTATGTATTGACCGTTTATTCCTACTGGTATTTCCATCAGACACTTTTTACAGATAAAAATCTCTTCTGTCAATTTCTAAGGTCCTCCAATATTTCCAAGCCTTTTTTCAATCCATCCAATTTTGCGACTGCTAGCTGATATGTCAGTGTCTGTTTTTCTTCTTTAGTGCACAAGTTCAAAAATGTGCTTATGTCTAATGCTATTTGTCCAAGTCTGTAATACGCTATTTCTATTTTCTCTTGCTTCATTTCTGTTCTAGCTCTCCCTTATTTGCTCCAAGTTCTGATTCTATTGTTTCGGGCATTGATTCTTTAGTACTTACATAAGTCTGTACCAAAAATCCTTCGTAGCTCTCGTTAGTATGCCCAAAGTATAGATAATCTCCCTTCTCTGATTCAAAATTAAGCCCGCACCATAAAGCGCACTCAACTTTATTTTGAATGTCTATATGTTCGATTAGATTATTTGGATTTTTTGAGTCCAGTATGTTGTAGAGCACGTCGACGGCTCGGCTAATTTTGACATTATTTTCTAATTCTTTGTAACATTCTTTGCATATTGCGACGTCTTCATTATCTTGCTCTGTATAAGTTACAAAGTCTTTTGAACACTCTCGGCAGATATAGTTAAATCTGTTTTTCGGACCCGCTTTTGTCAATTCTTAACCCCCATTCTTATTCTATGCCATTGTGAGCACTTGTTGCACCAAAATTCACTAATGAAATAAGACGGCTCTATATGTGGCGTGCCTTTTGTTGTATGTATGTATAGATAAGCCAAGATTTTCTTCATATATGGACATCTAATCGGAATTTTTACTGCCAATTATAATCCAAGCTCCTCTTTTAGTATCTGTCCTAGCTGGTCACAATAGACGTCGTTTATTTCCTTCACTTGCTTTGAATATATGTACGGCTCTTTGTCGTAGACTCCAACAATCCAGAATTCTATGTCGTACAAGTCCATTCCATTGAGTTTTATTATCACTTTCCCGTCTAGCTTTGGTGTCTGGACTCTGAACATTATACTATTTTCGTCGTAGACATATTGACTTGCGTTTGCTATCTGAAAGAAGTTAAGTTTTTTATCACCGTACTTGACTGCTTCGTCTAAACTTAGTTCTTCACTGAATGTATAGAGTACTTGCTCCATTATTGTCTGTGCTACTTCTGGACTAGCTGTCATTATTTATCACGCTCTCCTGATTCTTCGACAATTTCAGACATCGCTCGAATAATCATCGCATCATTAACGATGTATTCCCGTCTTAGCTGTGTCATGAAATCTTTAAAGAGTCGTTTTAATACTTCGTTCGCACTTTTTTTATCACGGATCCTGCCCGTAGGGGCAGATATTTGTGACTTTGTCAAATCTTATAGCCCTCCTGTCGTGCTCCCGTCTTCTTACTTCTAAAGTAAAGCCAATAGTCACCGTTATTGTCTTGGACTAAGTACCTTATCGACTTGTCGAAGTACTCACGAGCTAATAACTTAGTCAATTTTGAACGCTCCTATTGAATAGCTTTATGAGCTCGTGCTTTTCTCGGACTTTGTCATAAAATGAAGTGTTGGACTTAGTCAATTTCTAGCTCCCCCTATCTTCATTAATTCGGCTACTAGTCCAAGGATAGTTATGCGCTCGGCTAGTGTTGTATCGCTCCAGTCTTTTAGGCTATTGTACATATATTGACTTGTGTTTAAGTCAATAATTTGACTAGCAAACCACAGACTATTTTTTGTTAAAAGTTGTGTTTGGTCAAAAAATCCCAAGTCTAACTTTTTGTATAGCTCGGCTTTGTCGGCTTCGGACTTGTCTAATAATTTGGCTTTTGTGCGCTCGATAGCGTCTAAGAAGGTTTTAAATTCCATCATTTTAAAACCCCCCTTCGTTAAGCTTTGATTCTAACAATTCGAACGCTTCGGTACCTTGACGGAATTTTAAGACGGCTTCGGCTTTTTGTGCTTCGGTAGCTTGTGGATTTTTTGCGTTAAATCTGTCGGGGTGAAATAACAAAGCTATTTCACGATATGCTTTTTTGATAGCTTGGAACTTCTCGGCTTTTGGTAGCTCGTGTATTGAATCATAGTTTAAGTTCAATCTTGCGAGCGCTTCGACTACGCTTAACGACTCGTTATAATATTGGTGTTTGTACTCTTCACGTCGTTTATTATTTTCTTTCCATCTTTCGTCGTACTCACGTCTATTGTATTTGTTATAACTGTCTTTATAGCCGTACTTGTATCTATAGCGTCCGTAGCCAAACCACCATCGGCGGGCTTTGTCACTTCGGGCTTTTCTGTACTCGTCACTTTGTTTATATCCTTCACGTGCTCCCTTATCGCAAATATGCGCCGTACCGTCTACATTAAAGCGCTTAGGAACCTTTTTGCCTTTTTTGTTTGTTTCGTACTCGTTAGTCTTAAAAATAATCTCGGCGCCACAAGTATAACACTTAAACACTTTTGGCGCTTTGACTTGAATTGTAGACAATTAAGCTAAGCTCTCCCTAGCTTCTATCGGTTCCGAGTCAATAAGTAGCTCCACAATTGGCATCATAAAGACGGCAGTACTGACGGTATGAAATAGTTCCTTGGCTGGTATTGTGTCCACTAGCTTATAATTCTCGAAGACTTTGACGGTTTCCTTATCTTTATTTTTAATGAAGCCTAGCGTTAAGCCACTAAGTGCGTCGTGAACTTGAACGGCACTAGCGCACTCAACTTTAATCCTAAGCTCTTCGACTTGTTGAGAGTTCAAGCTGAAACCCCCTTCACGACTAGTCTAGTACTGTTGTTTAAAAAATCCAGTACTCGGCTAGTGCGTCTATTTTTTCTAAGTACATAGTTTGTATTCATTCTAACCTATTTTACAACTAGTTTTTATTTAAATATTATGCAAGGGTACACTAGAAGAAGGTATAGTATACAATCTTCTAGTACCTGGATATTAGTATAAGGATATAGTAGAATCGCCAGGTACAGTATACTAGGTCCATGAACTAGAACATTATTCTAGTAGAATGTTCAGGCCCGCAGTAGAAATGGTGGTGGTGGGGCCTTGTCTTCCACTCCAATAGTTCTATAGTATTATTCTGTATCAAACACTAGGTACTATCTACTAGTTCAATCTACTAGTACTAGAACCTAGAACAATCTTCTAGTATTCCTCTCCACAAAATATATATAAAAACTAGTCCTAATCTATATTAGAATGAATACAACACACTACGAAGACGTAGATATTAAAGTAACTAGCTGGACTAACGTAGAGCTAGGAACTACGCACGGTTATAGATTCCCGTGCGGTGCGTGCTTTCCTTCGGAATTTTTCACAAGAACCGAAGCCGTGGAGCGCCACAATACGAATAAGTGCTTAAGGTGCGACAAGATAAACCGAGACTTAAGACAAGCAAATAACGCATTTAATGGATTATCTGGAGATTTTAGGAGCGCTTAAAATGACTTATACAATATCTCTTAAGTTCGACATCGTATTAAACGCCGAGGATAGCGCCGAAGCACTAGACAAAGCTAACGCGTACATTAACGCTATAACCTACGGAAACCCACAAAGTAAAACGCTAGTCGAGCGCTTCGACATTGAGGATATAGACGTGGACGTTATAGACTCGGAGAGCGCTTAAAATGTCCGAAGACAAGATTTTATTAGATATGTTAAAGTGCGCGGGAGCTAATAAGCCACATCACGCCGTCGATTTTTCTAGTGTGATGTGTCCTCAATGTGGTGACTTTATGAATAGCGCTAACTGTGACAACAATAAGCCAAGCTTTCAAGACTGGTTTAAGTGCGTTAACTGCTATAACGAAGCTAAGCGCTTTGATTTATTCAAACAAACCTTAGACTTAGAGAATAACTACGACGTAGTACGCGCTATTCTATTTACTGAAGATTCAGAGATTAACCCAAGCGCCGAACTAACTACACGGATTAATAACGCCGTCGACGCTTTGATTAATCGGGGTTTAAGTGAAGACAAAGCCGAAGACATCGTATTAAGTGAAGCTAGGTGCTACACGTGCGGGCTTGACAACACACTAGACAATTTAACGCTAACTTTTGACTACACGAGCTTAAAACCCTTCTATGTCTGCAAGCACGACGTTTGGATGATAGGGGGATTTTAAAATGGCAGACAAGATTATTCAAGTTACGGCTTACGAAGTCTTTACGTGTTGTGAGTGCAACAAGAATTTTAAGCTTGAAGAATTGTGCTCTCATGCTCCAGACATAATTAAGCGCAATATAGAATTAAGCTTCGATGGATTCTATGCCAAGGACATAAATGTTATGTGCGTCAACTGTTGCGATAATCCTAAAACTTGGGAGATTGAAGAATAAATGAATCAGGAAATTATAGACAAAGCCGAACAATTCCCATATATGGAGAGCGTCCAAGACTACGGCGAAACTTTGACAATACGGCTTAAAGATTTTTGCCGAGTCGTGGATATTGACGCACTTAGAGAATTTTGGACTATAGATTCAAAGCTTACAATATCCTACAATAGAAGTACTAATTCAATAGTTATCGGCTCGGACTTTGTTAGTAGGTGAATAATGAAATATGACAAAGTCAGCCCCGCCGAACTTAGAAGGTTATTGCCCGAAGTGCGGGGAGCTCTTAGAGTTAATAGAGCGTGATGTCGTTCATAGATATTATGTCTATAATCCAAGTCTGGAAATATGGGAAGACTCGGATAATTCCCAAGTCAACACGTCTTTAAGCTCTGACTTTAAATGTACTAAATGCAATTTCTTTAAGCATAATAATACTATGCGTCCACAAGATAAACGAGCACTTAGACGCTTCATTAATGGAGCGCCGTTAAAATGACAAAGCCAAAATATTGCAAAGCTTGCGATATGTACGTATCTAATCCCGAACTACATTTTAAAACAAAAGTACATCAAAAAAATATGCTTAGGGGTTTAAGAGCTCACAATTTCTTTTTTAGTTCTTAATTTATTATCGGCGCCGTAACTAGCGCTATTTTTGTAATTTTTTCCATAAGCTCATTATATCGGCGTGCATATAAGCCGTTAAAGGTATCTTGCAATATTCCAAGTAATTCCTTTTTAGAAATATTTTTTAAAATCACTTCGTTATTATTAGCACAGACAAGATTAAAGCGTCTTTGATAACTATTACTTTGTTTTACTACTCTTAACTTTAAGCCGTACTTATCGTATAGCTTACCTAATTCCCAGAATAATAACAAGTCGAGCTTTAATAGATTCAATACTAGATATTTTATAGCATAATTATTATATAAATTACTAAGTAAGATTTAGCTGTAACAATATTCTATATCTATCTCCCGGGATTTTCTACTAGTACCTGGCACTAGTATAATCTTTTTATTGCCGAGCGTCGGCGTCTGTCGTGTCTTCTGTGTTGACTAAATGAGTAGTTCATAACGGCTTCAAAGATATTGCGTCCATCACTTCCAAAGTAATTAACTAATTCGTCCGAAATCATATCTTCAATGTCGTGCAAGAACATAGCCTGTATTCCTTTAGAGCCCGCCATTTGATAGCCGAGAATCACGTTAGAAAACGCGTCATGGTTATATTTGCGGTGTCCGTAGGGGCGTGGAATTGTTTTTGCGCGTAGGGCCCGTGATAAAGTCTTATCGCTCGTTGTAGGGTTATCCTTTCGTTGATTAATTTGGTCAACTATTGTATAAGGTAAGCTATTTCCCATTAACATCCTTGTTAAATTGTTGTGACTCTTACGAAATAGCACTAACTTATCACCTTACCAGCATTGATTCCTGTATTGTTTTTTCTTTGTACCGTCTGGATTACAGTATTGCCGTCCTACTGCTGTTCCGTAATGTGTTCGACAAAAAGAACCGCACCTGTGGAACCTGTGAACGTCTGCATTATCATGCCCGCACCACTTACAAGTCTTCCGTACCTTCTCATGAGTTCTTTTGGAACCGATGTATTTATTGACTCTGCGTCTAGAACCTGATAAACTTCTATTTGCCAATCTACTAAAACAATTTATACTAACATTGTTTTATAGTTTATGAATAGTATTGGCTAAAAAAGGAAATCCGTTTGCATTATGTAATTGGCTTGCAAAAAAACACCACTGGAAGAAGGCAAAGAAAGAAAGATGTATTCTAAATGTCAAAAAAGCACAGAGACGCAGACATCATAAAGCCAAGCGTCGATAATCAGGTCCGAAATGCGTGATAAGGTACGCAATTTTTTCTATATTATTCACAAAACTAGTGATAAAGTCCTAATATCTTAGTAATACTAGTGATAAAGTACATCTGTCTTTAATATTATTGTGATAAGTACAAAATTATAGTGATAAGTAATAAAAAAGAGTGATAAGTTAGTTTGGCATTCGTAAAAATACTTCTTTGTCGTATTCGTACGCATCAATGCAAACTTTTCTTAATGAATCTAGGTTCTGTACACATACTTCTGACTCATACGGTGCATCTCCTCTAAAATAATAGTCGAAGTATAGGATATTATCACGTGTACTAGCCTTCTGTGCCCACTTAGATACATCAAACTTCAGTTTTACATCATTAACGCTCACTTTTCCATCGTCAAAGTAACTAAGTGGCTTTGAACCGTAGTAAACATAGATGTCCAGTTGCGGTCTCCCTTCGTATTTTTCCTTAACGCTCGTTTTTTCATGATTATGTTCATGACTCTTTGCCAGTACTGGGCTAACGCTAGCCAAAATAGCCATAGTGGCTAAGATTCCTACCAAAGTTAACATTTTGTTCATTAATTTACAATGTTTGTTGAAATATTTAAGGTGAAAGTAAGAATTTGATAGAACTTTTTACTAGTAGATTTATCGATGACCCTAACCGTAGATGAGTTTGCTTGTTCTGGGAATTTTAGCCTTTAAAAACCCTGATTTACAGAGCTTTAAAAAATAAAATCAATTATTCAAAATTGAGGGGTCGGTTTATAAAATCGCACAAAGTCGGTTCAATTATACCTTGGAACTATATACTAGAGATATGTTAATTAATATTGATATAGAAGATAGTTCCATGGTTAGAGAAGACGCTGGAACTACCGAAGGCAGAGAAGTTATCCAGACTGAAGAGCAACGACTTGATGCAGAATTCTTTCTTAAACAACTTGTCAAAGAGCCAAATATTCCTATTGAAACGTTAGCAAGTGAGATAGACCCACCTATACCCGTAAAGACGGCTGAAGGTATACTTGAGGACTGTGCAAAATTACTGGTAGGAACTGTTAAAGACGCTGATTATCCTGAACGTGTTAGAAGTTTTTATAATAATGGCGCTAATCCTGAAGACCAGCTTACGCCACAGGATATGATGACTTTGCTTGATGTCGTGGCCAACAAGTATCATTCGAAATTAATGACAAAGAAACATGCTGATAGAGTAGGCGCCAAAATGAGAAAAATGGGATTACCTACAACTAGAGAACCCTCAGAAGAAGCTATGCAAGAAGTGCCCCCTAACTCTGGTGTAATACCCCCTGCTCCTACTCCAGTGACAGCTTCAGGACAGCCTTTTCCACCTCAAACTACAGCATCAGGACAGCCATCTAATACTGTATGGGTAGCCACAGATAATCGAGCGTCGGTTCCCTATACTCCGCCACAACCACAACAATCAGGACCTCAAGCACAGCAAATATACGAAAATGAAGACTCTTTGATGAAATTCCTACTTGAAGTAAATCATGCCATAAATCCACAGCAATTATCAAAGATACCCTACTTTATGATGATGTTCAGAACTACTAAATGGCAGTGGATGAAAAACCCATCGAAATTACTTATGTTTCTAAAGAGTACTTTCGGTCCTGTGCCTGGCGAAACAATATACGTTCAGTTTATGGATATGAAGTCTCAGGTATCATCCGACCCTCAGAATCTATATAGGTTAACTGGAGCGTCTGAATATACCCCGTTAAATCCAGTAGAAAACCTCATGCCCAATATGGGTGGAATGAACCCAATGCAGGGTATGATGAACATGATGAATGAGTCACAAGAAGGTTACGATGGATATGAAAGTGCTCGCGAAAGACGGATGGACAGACTCATGGAACGCATGCTCAAAGCCAAATATATGACTATAATGGAGCAAATGGGTACAAACCAGAACGCCAATGGTAACAATCAAAATCAGTTCTTTAATCCCTATGAATATGATGTCTTTGAAGACTACGATAAAGACGGCCGAGTAATCGCCAAGCGATATGTAAGAAAGCTCAATCCCTACGGTCAACCAATGACGAACGGTGAAAACAATGGAGGTGGTATGACTCAGACAATGCTCGAACTATTCAAACTAATGCACGGCCAGAGTCAAGCACAAAACAACCTCTTACTGGAGAAGGTGTTAACCAATAGCAGTGGAAGTAATAACGGTATCAATGACCTGTTACAGACGGTTCTAAAGCAGACCATGGGAGCTATTACCCAGCAAACCGACCCGTTAGCACAGTTCAATAGAACACTTGACTTGGGTGAGCGTATATACCAGATAAGAAACCAGAATCAGCGTCCACAGTCAATAGAAGAAAAGAAGCTCGAGCTTGACTTCTTATTGGCCAAAAAGGAGTTAGAATCAGCCGAAGGTAAGGAGCAAAGAGAATGGACACGACAGCAACAAGAGTCAGAGAATGCTAATAGAAATGTTGACACCGTAATAAAAGAAGTAGGTGGCGCTGTTAAAGAAATAGCTGGACCAATACTTAACACAGTTGCGGCCGCCTATGGTAGAGGGTTAGCTGGAACGGGTGGTGCACCTCAGATGGACCCAAGAATGCAGAGACCGCCGCAACCTCAACAGGTAATCATACAGCAACAACCACAGCCACAAGGTCAACCATCAACAATATCAGAGATGATGGCCGAAGAAGATAGAAGGGCAGAAGCAAGCAGACGTGCAGAAGAAGAATACAGGGCAAGACAGAATATGCCACAAGGTCAACCACAGCAAGAATACATAGACAACCGACCCGTTGAAGAACAATTGAAAGATTATGATGATGACCAGTTAGATGAAATGGCTTACCGTGGTGAAGTCACATTACAAGAACATGAACGTATATTTAATCAGGTAATGAAAGAGCGTGCAAGAAGAAAAGGTATGGGAGTTCCAGTGCCACAGAGAAAATACATAAGTCCTGTGGTTAATGAAATAGCCCAGCACGAACAACAAAGGTATGCACAGCAACCGACCCCAGAGTCAATCGAGTCAAAATATGATGTATTTGCCCCAGAAGAGCAAGATGTTAACATGAGTGAACCAAAGCCATCAGCACTCGACACATCAATACCAGATGATGAACGTATCTCAATGAGCACACAGGAACGAGAAGCAATGCAGTTATCTGGTGAAATTGAAACACGTAGAGAGGGTTCAAGCTTCGGTACACCAGCAACCGAGAATATAGCACCAGAAGCCAGAGACGATGTGGAAGAACAACTAGAGGAAGTACATGAAGAATCTCAACCTGAGCCAGAAAAAGCCGTGGTTGAAGTAATCGAAGACGAAGCTATCGAAGAACCAGTATACGAAGAAGTAGTCGACGAATCATAGTAAGTGCGGTCGTTCTATCTCTCCGTTCATATAGCACCTGAATATCAAGTCACTTGACTTTGATATGTTTATTACCTTATGAAAGTCACCTTTATCGACAAAAACAAAGTCACCAGCTTTCACAAATAAAGAGAGCTTTCTTACAATCATGATTCCCTGACCTTCGACAAACTCGTATACTTCTGTCTCATTTCCGTGCATATGCCCTGAAGTCTGCATTGCTGGATGTAAAACTGTGACACTGACGGTAAATACGATACGACCCTTTGTATTTTGTATATTCAAGTCAGTTATCTGATAGGTCTTGTCATTTCTCTTTAGTTTAGCTTCATCAAATGTGAATACCCTAGGGTCTGGGTTAATCTTCTTTTGAACGGGCACGGACATATAGTTACAGTAAAGTTTTCTATAAAAAAAGGTAATGTTAATGATATGTTTTTTAATTCTATCTTAATCTCATAGAACTATGTCCGATAACACTGGGAAGACAGTATTACTTGTAGGTGCAGGGTTCCTTGGCAAGTTCTTTTTATCCGAATGGCTCGGTAATCCCTATAACAAGCTAATAGTGATGGATAAGCAAAGAAAGGGAGACTTCTTTGGCCATCCTCTTTTACAAAACTATGAGAAAGACGATAGGATAACATATGTCTGGGGTTCATCAGGTGACCCGCAACAGTTAGAGAAATTCTTTAAAGAAGACAAGATAGACCATATTGTCTATACTGCGGCCATTGCTGACGTGCCATATGCAAGAACAAACCCTAGAGATACACAGATAACAAATATTGACAATCTGGGTATATTTCTCAACTACATCGGCGACCAGCATTTTACAGGTAAAATTGTGCTAATGAGCTCTGAATCAGTATATGCCAAAAAGCCAGAAGGCACACCAGAAGAAGATATCCCGTTTAAAGAAACCGACTCGACTGAAGGACATTCTATATACGGTAAGAGCAAGCTTGGACAGGAAGAACAGGTGCATTTGGCCGAAAAGAAGTACGAGTTCCTTAATGCCACAATCATAAGAAGTGCTACCATGTATGGCATGTTTGCCCGTGCCGAACAGGTTATTCCTACTTTCATAAGACAGGTACTGACAAAAGAGCAGATAACGTTATTCGGCGATGGTAAGCAAACATCACGAGACTTTATTCATGTAACAGATACGGTTAACGGTATTATAGCGATTCTAAACGCTAATGACTCTGTAACAAGTGGACAGACATTTAATATAGCCTCTGGACGCGAAACATTCCTTCTAAATCTGGCCAATGCGATTAAAACACTTGTAGGACAGCCCACAGAAGCATTTGACGCAAAGAAAGGAATTCCAGCAAGTGGATTTGTGCCGATAAAGTTCTTAGACTTTCTGCCTGGCGAAAAAGGCGCGCGTATGGTTCTGAATATTGAAAAAGCCAAAAAGAATCTAAAGATGATAGACCATGGTAAGGAAGTTGCGTGGGAACCGCAGGTAGACCTGATAAACGGCCTGCGAAGTACAATATTCTGGACTTGTAGTGTAATAGGCTATGATGAACAACAGATGGAAGAAGTAGAGCGCGTAATATACCCTGAGCACTTTAAAGGACGTTCAGAAACAAATCCGCTTGGCAATAGAGCGTAGGTAACGTCTATGGCGTGGGAATTCCGTGGCTACAGAAATCCAGATGAAACTGATATTGTTATCTGTATTCCACATACTGGGAATGTAAGATTTGACTGGGCTTTATCGTACAAACATTTGGATATGCCACCAAATCATCATTTTATCTCCAGTGGAAATCAAGGTCAGCCAATACATATAGCAAGGAATATCTTTGTGACGCAAGCCTTACAGAGAAAAGCAAAGTACATTTTCTTCTTGGACTCTGACGTGGAAATGCCACATGATGGACTCGTAAGGTTACAGCAATCAAAAAAACCTATCATAGCTGGTATCTATTCTACAAGAAGTCCGCCGTACGGACTATCGGCCAATATTAACAGAAGACCATTAATGCCAGATATCCTAGAGAAATATCCAGACAGAAATATTGATGTTCATGAGATAGGTATGGGATGCGCTCTTATCGATATGAGAGTTATAGAGCGAATAGCACGGGATTTAAAACTACAGTGGTATTGTATGAAGCCACATGGTAAGGAATTAGGATTAAAGACAGAGAACCAAACAACGCCAAAGGAAATAATGGTATATACCAACGACGAAGCAGTAAATCAACAATGGCACTGTAAAATCTGCAATTCATCGATTATAGCCGACTTTTTCAAATATACTGTAGGCACTGGCCTATCGGCAATAGAAGGCGCATATTCTGAGGACTATTATTTTTGCCATCTTGCCAAAAAGGTTGGCTTTCCTATTTTCATTCACACAGGTGTATTCTGTACTCACGAGTTATCGAACATGAAGATTACCAGAGAAGGACTGGTTAATCCAGTAGCGAGTGCGATGGAGATATGAGTTTTTCAATAGATGAACCAGAAAAGAAACTACTAACAGAGTTAGAACACTGGCTAGACAAAAGGCGGTACAAGTACGTGGAGCGCTGGAATTTCAATCAGGATGACTTGGTAAACGAAGCAAAACTAGCTGAGGATGTTGCAATTCTAAGTAAAATTGACAAGTTGAGAAGGGAGTTTAGGATAAAATGAAAATCTGTATTATATCAAGTTCTGCAATTCCAGCATTTCCAGACCCGAACTTATATAGCGGACTTGAAGTGGTCGTTTCTAATCTGGCGGCCGAACTTGCTAAAAGAAAACATCAGGTATATCTTATTTCATCGAAAGGAACAACGATGCCTGGCACTTGGGAATATGAAGACGAAGCTACAAAAGAAAAACTCGGAACACTCGAAGTAAGAGAAACAGTTGACTCAACATGGGATGGCATGGGAGAGATAAATCATTTCATTGCATACAAAGACTGGGTTATAGAAAACTTCGGCGATGGTGACGGAATAGTATTAGATTCTACATGGCAGATGTTTGGTTACTTGCTGGTCAGTGGATATGATGATAAAATACTTAGTGGAAAACTAACGGTTAAACCAAATCCGAAAATGAAGATATTACACTTACATCATGGCGTACCTAACGCGACTTCAAAGCCACCAGTAAAATGGCCACGCATGTTAGGACTGTCAAAAACACATGCTTTGTGGCTATCATCAATAATGAGAACTCCAGCACGCTATCAATGGAACGGAATTCCATTACCCGATATAAAACCAGAAGAGATAGTGGATGATGGATATTTCCTATCACTAAACAGAATCACAGAAGAAAAGGGTATACATGACTCAATTGATGTGGCCGTCCAAAACAACATGCCGATAATAGTAGCAGGTGACGATATTCATGTCAGCAGTCAGGATTATGTTTCACAGATATTAGAGCAATGTCGTAATTCTGGCGGACTTGCAAAATACGTCGGTTCAATTGACAATCATACAAAGGCTGATTTACTAAGACGCTGTCATGCGGTTATATCATGTCCTGTTAATCAGGGGCCAAGAGCATGGATAGAAGGATTTGGACTCAATGTAGTTGAAGGATTATCATACTACAAGCCGTTTATCGGCACTGCTAACGGTGGACATCTGGACATTATAGAACATGGTAAACAGGGGTTCTTGGGTATGACACCTGCCGAAGTAGCCACATTTGTGCCGAAAATCGGCGAAATAGACCCAAATGAATGCAGAAAACGGGTAGAGGCTGAGTTCACGATAGAGCGTATGGGTGAACGGTATGAAACAATGTTTCAAAAAATTGCAAATGACGACTTAGATTCACGCTGGTAGACGCAAAGTAAATAAGCGATGTTATGCATTTCATGCTTAAATGGCAAAGAAAAAAAGTACCAAAAGTAAGAGCAAAACAGAAAAAGCAGAGTCAAAAGAACAAGAGAGATATGAAACATCCACAGAAAAAGGAGACCAAACACATGCCGAACAGGAAAGAGCAGAAGCCAGAGTACATGATAAAAGTGAACCAGAAGATGTTAAGGAAGTCGTATTAGATGCAATAAATGATACATCAGTTCCATTTTCCGACCTTGGTCATTCAGTATCGCAGTTGTTCACAATGACCTATGACGAAAGGCTAGCAATATTAGGTCCAGAAAGAAACAAGACGTTTGAAAAGAAGTACATGAGCCAAAAAGTCAGCTAAGAAAATCCACAATACACTTTTTCACCATAGCTCGGACGTACTTGTAGACTTCGCTAGGTGAATCCTTTCTTTTTATTATTTCTTCTTTATTAATTCTGATTAAGACGGCGTCGGGTTTTGTGAATCTTAACCACTTCTCAAATTCTTGGTCATTGCCTTTTTGTTTCTTGTAAACATACTTAGAGGAATTCAACGGTGGATGTTTTGAACCGTCTACATCAACATATTCATGACGTGTATCTTCCCCATCAAACTCGATGAATATTTCTTCTGTAAGTCCAGTGCTATGTCGTTTTCTACACCATAAATCGCATTCATGATAGTATTCTTCACCGATGTCTGAGTTTAGCATCTTGGCTGGTTGCCTACCGTAATTCCATTTTATCCGCAAGTAATATCCAGCTTCGACTTCATATCCTTCTTCAATCATTACATCTGTCGTGATAATACGTGCATTAAGATGACTAACGGACTCTATCTCTTCCGATAACATACCCTAGAACATTCTTCCTAAGAATTTATAACTATCGGTGTCAATTCAAAATTTGACATATATGTCACAACAAACATCATATTGGAGACAATCCAAAAAAGACCCAAACAAATGGTTTGCCAGTCCAAAGGACTTTTTAGCGGACTCAACCATTCCACAAAACATCAGGAACTCATATCAAGAATTCATCAACAATACCAACCCTGCAAACCTAAAGAAGAATCCAAAATCAGGGTGGTATACAACAGGATGGACAGAAGAAGACAAAGGAATCAATTCAATGTATACGTGCACATACGACGAGAAGTTTTACTGGGGAATAATGAAAGACCCACTGAAGAAACAATCACAACCAAAGGTAGATGAAGGACAAACAGTGATACCAGCCTCAGCCGATTACACAGAAGTTGTAAACGAGCTTAGAGAAATTAAGGGCTTGCTTGAAGCACTTGTGCAAATACAGGGTGGACCGATGCCCATAAACACACCGCAAGTAGAAGACCGTGTATACTAAATTCTGGAATTCTAAGAATCTAAGAATCTGGGAATTACAGAATCACTTTATTTTTTTTCCGATAAATTCTATAATTCCAGGAATTACAGAATTACCAAGCATTTTGTATCTTTGAGTGTCACTAATATCTCCAACCTTAGTCCAGTTATCTGGAAAACCCATAAGTCTTTCACATTCTAATGGTGTGAGTTTTCTAATCTTTTCATGCTCAATTATCTTTGGCTGTGCGCGTCCGCCCGCGGGTGTGACTAGAGAAGGTGATAATCCGTTCTTATCGTAGACTCTATCACGTGAAGAACCACAATCAACAATCGCCATTAGGTCACCACTTGTATCAAGTGACCAAGTGCTATCTCTATCCTGAATTCTTTTTTTAATATTTGCTTTTGAATGTGACATTAGAATCATTGTTCTGGAACCGCCACCTTTCCAGTAGTTGTAATCGATTGTTCGAGTATATGGACTCCGAATCCGTGACCCATCTGTTTGTGTTTGTGATAATGTGCTATCATCGACTTGATAGCCGTCGGTGATAGGAAATACTGGCGCGGTGGGTTTTTCTCTAAGATGTCCAATAATGAAGACTCTCTCACGGCTCTGCGGAACAAAATATTTCCCGTTGATAACTTGCCATTCGACATCGTACCCCAAGTCATAAAGCGTATTGAGGATTGTTCCGAATGTTTTTCCGTTATCGTGTCCAAGTAATCCTTTAACGTTTTCAAGGAATAGGATGCTAGGTCGTTTTTCTCGCGCAATCCTAGCAATCTCAAAAAATAACGTTCCTCTCGTGTCATTGAAGCCCAGTCTTTGTCCAGCAACAGAGAAAGATTGACAGGGGAATCCAGCGGTGAGGATGTCGAATTCTGGCAAACTTGTGGCATCCAGTTTTCTAACGTCGTTTGGTCTGTTACTCTCTCTGAAGTTGTGATTGTAAACACCTACGCAATATCTATCTATTTCACAACTAGAAATACATTTGTGTCCGCATCTTTCTAACCCTAATCTAAAACCACCAATACCAGCAAAAAGGTCAAAGAACTTCATAACTTCGTGTAAATATTCAAAGCTCTTATCTCATTATTTGGAACCACTGTTATCAGTATGAGACCAATTCTTTTCAGTGTTGGCGGACAGTGTTGATAATTCTGCGTGCATAGTAAGAATAACAAAGATTTTCGTTTAACAACACGGGCTCCAGCTTTTAGTAATTTCATAAGAGAAGGTAATTCACATTGATAGTATTCTTTGGCAGTCTTTTCATTATATGGTGGGTCACATCTCCATCTTTTGAAACTGTTATCGTCTATATGTTCTAGAATTTGGGCATCTCCCAGTAATAGAGGACTGTTATTTGCTTCACTATCTACAGTGAAAGCTCCGTCTTTAACAGTACCACTGCATACTTCTATTACATCAGAAGCTGGAAGTTTTCCGAATACCGCATCAATCATTTCCAGATATTTGTGTGGATAAGCGCCACCGCGTCTTCCCAAAAGACGAACATGACCGCTGATAAAATTATTAATTACATAGATGATACCAATTGCTGGCTCAGCTCTTATTACATAATATTCAGTAATTGGTATTGGTGTCTTTTTAATAAAATCTAATACTTGCACCAAATAAAGAAAAAAGGGTTAGTATTTAGCTTTTACGGCTTTGGTAGTATAGCTATTCCTGCATCAACTGCTACAGTTACGTTTGCACTTTGGTTCTGGTTTGCTGGTGCGAATATCGCTGTGCCATTTCCTACTGGTACACTGAATGTTTGATTAACTGTTGTTGGCCCACAGTCTTCATCAATTAGACCATCCAAGTCGTCATCTATGTCATTACCACATATTTCTACTGGTGGAGGTGGCGGAGGTGGACAGTTTTCATCTATCTGACCGTTTCCATTATCATCTATTCCGTTACCACATACTTCATTTGCTGGCGGTGGAATTGGAGCAGTTATCTCAAAGCTGTATTGCTTTGATTTAGCATCAGTGTAAATATCTGCTTTAATGTGTTTCTTTGTCATATCTAGTGTGAGAATCATAAAGCCGTTTACGCTATCATTTCCGAACAATAGAGGATAAGTCTTGAATGAATTACCATCTATTTCATAGAGATTGCTTCCTTCGTCATGATGTCCTCTACCGCTTATAGTGTAATATACGCCGTCAATTTTGAAAACCTGTTCGTTGTGGTTATGTGCCTGCAGTACCATTGATACATTGTTCTTTGCAATTATTGGATGATATGTCTCAAAGAATCCATTAGCTCCATGTTCTGACCTTGCAGTTACAAAAGGCTGATGAATTATTACGAATTTATACATGGCTTTTGAGGTTTCAGCCCAAGTCTTGAATGCCTTGTATTGGTTTGAAGTTGTGCTTAAACTAGTATCTCCTTGAAGTAAGAATGCTTCTATCTTACCATTAAAGAATGATTTTACACCCCAACAGTTAGACATTTTCATAAAGTTCTTTGTTGTATCACATGAATCGTGATTTCCATCGGCAATTGCACTGTTATTAGCCTTAAAACCCCGTGCTGTTAAATCGTTAAGAACACATGAAGCGCCGTTATATGCATAGTCTCCAGGAACGAAAAACAATTGAATCAAAAATGATTTCATAGCGTTATACTGTGTAGTTTGTTTCGGTCTGTCAGTCTTACAATCAATATCGCCGACTACGCCGATTACAACTTTCGATGGTACCTGCTGTGCATTAATATTTTGATTTTGTAGAGCGAAAGTACCTACTGATAAAATTAAAGTTACTGCCATGAATGTCGTTAAGAGAATCATTCTATCGTGATTCATTATATTATACTAAAATGTCCTCACTAAAAAAGTATAAGGTAAAATATCAGTAAGAATGTTCTATATATGATGGCCACAACGCTTGACTATGAAGATAAAAACATTATTGGAAATGCTAGCTGGAAGGTATTACACGCATATTCAAAACAATACCCAGAGAATCCAGCTCAAGCGGATAAGAAAGAGTTCCATACACTATTGAAGTCAGTATTAAGAACAATACCAGACGATGATTGTAAATGTCGAACTCATGCCGTAAATTATATTCAAAAATACCCGCCAAAGATAGCCAATAGAGATGACTTGGTACAATGGGTCTGTTCATTTCATAATGACGTTAATAGAAGGTTAGGAAAACATGAATTTGACTGCAAGATTCTCTTTGAAAAGAAGCCGTGTAAGACATGTAAACCAACACAAGTAATTCAGGATAAAGACGCCCAGTTGAAAACCGTTATGGGTGATTATAAATCACTATCAATAAAAGTCTTCGAAGAAATATGTAAGAGGGAAGCTCTTCCTACGCCTACAATAGTTTTTGCGCCGTGTCCTACCGCCACTCATACATCATGTACAACTATGGTCGTAAATAAAAACACACAGGATGTTAACCTAAAACAAAAACCAGTAGTATACATCAATCCATCTAATTTTGGCTTACGCGTACTTGGTCACGAAGCATTCCATTATATCAAAAAAATGAAGAATGAAAATCATCTGGCCATCGACGAAGACGAAATTGAAAAGCTCACACAAGAGATTATTACAAAATATTTCCCTGCCGATACTTACGATAAAAACACGAAACAACTGATTCAACCAATGGTGATGAAAGATAGTCTACTAGTAGCAAAGCAAGAAAAGCCCACAGTTGAACCTATGCATAATTTCGAAAAGAGCTTTAACACCAAGAACTTTAGACGCAGATATAGAGAAGCAATTCCAGAAACATTTCCAATGTACAGCAAATTCAGACAAAAACATGGTAATAATATCGGCGATGAACCTGACGAAGAAGGCACTCATGATGATACAAGTGTTCCTAGAGGCGGAATACTATCTTATTTTGACGGAATATTCGAACCATTTGCAAAATTATTACACATCCCTGCGCGAGAAGTTAACATAGCAAATACACCTAACATATTTTCAGGTGGTGTAAATGTTTTCATAAATGGCAATATGAGTCCATTTGGTTCGGTAGTAACTACAACATTACTGGGTCTGGGTTTGTTTACAGCAATTGCAATTAACAAAGAAGGAATTGGTTTTGAAGACAGACGTCTGTTAACAGAATTGGGTGGATTATTCCTATGGTCAGGATTAGCACATGTAAATGATAAAACCGTACAACAAGATGCACGAACAGCGGGTAGTGCACTTGCAGTGATGGACTTTGATACTGTAAAACAATTGATGGGTAAACAAAGCATGGTGACTCAGGCAGAAGCTGGAATACAAGCACGACAGCAACAAAGAAGTAGCATAGGTGCTGGTAGAAGCAGTGGAGGTACAGTAGGTGGTATTGGCCGTGCAGTTGCACAAAGACAGTTAGAAAAAGACGCTGGTGTGAGTACAAGACCAGAAGGTGGCGGAATATACAAAAACTTTGGCAGTGGCGCAGGTGTAGCAACACCAAGAAATAGTGGTACTGGTGGAGTAGGATTTAGTTATTCTCCAATAATTGATAACATTGGATTATCGCCAGAAGAAAAAGAATTGTTAGAGAGTCAGGGTTCACCCACTGAATCTCTGTATTACGGTGATGCAGAAGATTTAGTCTAATAATCTCCTGTGGCACACTTTTGTATCTCGTAGTCGGCTAGGTGTTCGTCTCCATCATCATCTGGGAGTTCAAATCTATCTTTTAGACAATCTTGGACGTTTTCAGTTGTTCCGAGATATACAGTGGTTTCTTTAAAGTCAGACCAGTCATCTACAGAACCCGTTACTTCCATATGGTCTATTGCTTCTGCTAACTTACAGATTCCTACTGAATCATCATTTAGCATTTTTTTGAATTTCTTTTCAGATGGGTCGTTGTCTCCATGAGATTCTGACCCCCACTTCTCTACACCTGTTATGTCTTCACATCTTTCTGCATTTGCAGTGTTACTATTACCTGCTACTAGTAATATACTAGTCATTAGTATAGACAATGCAATTACCTTCATAGTTGATTTCATAAACATTAGTTTAAGAACTTAATCCATCTATTATAAATGTTAAGATTTACAACAAATCGATTATCTTTATATAAATTTTATATTTCTGATATATCAAAAAATATGCTAATTTTATTAAGAGAGTCTTGGCGATATCTTTTTTAAGTAAGAATTTTAGATAATAAATGTGAAAAGAAGGTCTACTAAGAACAAGAAAAAGGCTCAACCAGCTCCAATTCCACCACAGCAAGTAGATGAAGCAGATACTATGAGTTATCAAATAGGCTCAGTAATCAAAGACAAAAGACACAGAATTACTCATGTAAGAATTGGTAACAATATCTATGATACGCCGACATTATACAAACTACATAAAGACTCTGGATACAAATTCTATACGAGTGATGACGGAGTAATCAAACGTGATGTTTTGAGAATTGAGAAGAAAAGTGGTAAATATCACTTTGCTACAGAAGCTGACTGGAAGAAAGAAAATAATCTAGATTATCTACCTACCGCACAGTTAGATTAATCTGAACGTACTTGTTCTTCAACCATACGTCGGCCGTCCTGTACTGCGAGTACTAGAACATGATTTTTAGGTATTTCTAACTCAGTCTTTTGATGTTCTGGATGATGGATTACTACTTTATTGGCTATTACAGACCAGTAGTTTGTTCTGAAAGATACAGTTGGGTCAACCTGATGAGTAGCTATCACACCCCTTGCGGCCAAACGATGTCTACCTAAATCTTCTAGGCTTAATTCTATAGAGTCTGAATCTGGATTCTGAATTTTATCAAATTCTTCCTTTTGAATTAGATGTGGGCTACTAAATCTACTCACGTTGTATGTATAATATGTAGCACTGTCTTTTTCAAGTGGAATCATCTTGTACAGAATATCACCCTGTAATCTGCCGTAGAATCCATCATATTTACGATTGACCCAGTCAACAATATTTCTAAGACTTTCTTTCGAAGCATCGCCAACGAAGGTTTCAAGTGGATGAACAAAGTAAAATCCCTCATCATTGATTCCAGCAAGCGCGTATGTCGCGGTATAGCTTAATGATTGTCTTGTTCTACGATTATCATCTATCTTATTCAAACGATTCTTTTTTACAAGTGCGTACATCCTACCCTCTATTTCTTGCACGTCAAGTACTTCCCACGGTTCTTTTCTCAATTCAACTGCTAACGCTTTTTGTGCTTCAGCCAAAGGGCCACTTACTTTAACACTGTTTACATCATCATGCAGAAATTCTGCGACTTCTTGTTGTGCTTCACCAGAAGTGTGAAGATGCATTTCATTAAAGATTTGTTTACCTGTCATTCCTTTTCTAAGTTTAAAATCATCCCATATCGGACTCATTCTATGTTGCGGACCAAATGCCCATCTAAATCCATATGGTTGTATTACCAATGGTATAAAGAAAGCTAATCCCGCTATCAGAAATACTAAAGATGTTCTACCGCCACCGAATTTAAGTACAAGAATAGCGAACATGAAACACAATGCCGAAAAGAACAGACCTGACCAAAACATCACACCTCTATCTTGTTCTCTACCGTTAATCCACGCACTCCAATCATTTACCATGGTTTAATTTACAATAAAGCGTATTATTAAACACATAGGAAAAGTGTAATAGAACAATATTCACGGAATATCAGCACCTGAATTGTACAGCTCTGCCAGCTCTTCATATTTTCTAGCATAATCGTCTACACTAAATTTATTCTCTGGTTTTAGTTCAGAATAAGAATCAAAGTGTTCTACCGTGCGTTTGAGTGAATAATATCCGTCAATATAGATAGCGTCTTTATTTTCTATCCATAATTCTCGAGTACTTGGTGAATCTGTGATAATAAGTGGGGTTCCTACAGCGCAAGCAATTCCATTAAGCACTCCCCATCCTTCTATGTAGTTTGGGTAATCAAATGGTGAAAGAAACGCGGTTGCACCTCTTACTAATTCTCTGAGATATTCATGATGTTGTGGATTTAGTGGAATATCTACAAATTGCAGATTGTTAAGACCAAGCCCCGCTCTTTTAGCTTCGATTAATGACCTCTGATGTTCTGCTATTGTCGCGTTACCAGCAATGACTATTTTTTTATCTGGCAATTCTTTTGCCAGTCTGATTATCTTATCTATACCCTTATCCTTTGTGGGTCTGTGTAAAAATAAGAAATATTCTTTTGGGCTTAGGTTATA
>Ga0209486_10000176_pt1 | contig 30027 bp, 19 predicted proteins | sample NCCompost_FD_187518 | JGI IMG/M metagenome (GOLD analysis project Ga0209486, IMG submission 187518) | Agricultural soil microbial communities from Utah to study Nitrogen management - NC Compost (SPAdes) (version 2) | ecosystem: Environmental > Terrestrial > Soil > Agricultural land | place...
CGTTCGGAGCAAGTCGACCTCGCAAAGGGGGTAAGTAGCAATTACGCTTGCCAGAATTGTTGCCCCGACTCGTTCGACAGTGGTTGGGTCGATCCGGGCGGTGGCTTCGGCTTCGTCGGCGATTGGTCATCGTTTGGAAGAAACGAGGTTGTGAGTAAACAGTTGCATCGCAGACTTGTTGAAATGAGTTTGGTAGCTTTGGAATGACGAAAATCCTAAACGGGTCACGTCAATTCGGCAAACCCGTCAAGAAGTCGTCAACTGAAATCAGCGAATCTGCAAACAAAAATAGTCTTCTACTCCTCGCTCAAGCAATAACTTCAGCCACCGCGGCGATTTCCACACAATCATCGAGGTTCACTACGCGTGGCCATATTCATAAAAGCGGAAGGGCGTGGCAGAGGCAACAAGTTGGGACGTTCTTCGGCAAACTGCTCAGCACTTTCGGCAAGGTTTAGCTTCCAATTTGCACTTTCGGCAATTTAATGGTTCCAAAAACACGAATCGCATGCAAGGTGGAGATGCGAAATCTCTAGGTTTTGATTGAACTTGCGGCAAGTAATTGGTTCCAGTCGCGGCAAAGAATTGGTTCAAGTCACAACTCTGCGATGTAACTTCCAAAAGCGCCCGGCAATTTATTGGTTTCATTTTTTGAAGAGTACAAGTGTTTTGAAATTCCTCTGTAATTGTTGTGGCTACCTTTTGACGGTTGTGTTAGCAACCGACGTACACAATCGCAGACCTAGCATCTACAACCGAAACGCGATAGCCCCTTTAAAGAAATAAATAAAAACAACGAACGTGCTGGGCTGGTATTCGATCAGTCGTATCCGGGATGAGTCGTGTCCGGGATGTTGCTGTTTGCTTGACACCGGAATTTCTAAACGAGTATAGTCCGCATTTCATGAAATTGAAAACCATTTTCAACTAATTCCCTTATTCCAACAGACGTGCTCGAAAGGACATTGTGTATGCGGCGCCTGCGCTTCTCCTGCTTCTTGGCATTAACGGTGGTTGTGTTATCAGCCTGGCTTCCAGTAATGGCCCAATCTACTCAAGCGTCCGTGACTGGACGAGTTGTGGATCAGAATAAGGCCACGATCACAGGAGCGGAGGTGACATTGCGTACGAAAGGCGCAGACAGGGGAACAACCTTGATCACCAATGCGGATGGTGGGTATCGCTTTGACGAGCTTCTGCCGGGTGAGTACGAACTGACAGCGGTCGCCAGAGGTTTTTCAGTTGCGAATCAGAGTGTCTTGCTCAAGTCTGGTGAAATTGGTGCTGTCGATCTGACCCTGCACCCCTCTTCGCTCGCGGAAACGGTGGTCGTCACTGCCAACCACTTGTTAATAAATGCTGAAACGGTGGAACGCACTCCAGGGTCCGTCGACATCATAGATAACAACACTCTGGAATCGAGTCGTGTGCTCAGTTCCTCTGAGGCATTGCGCAAGGTCGCGGGTCTAAACGTCCGTGATGAAGAAGGCTTTGGTCTTCGTCCTAACATTGGTATTCGCGGGCTGAATCCAACTCGTTCTACAAAAGTGCTCCTGCTTGAGGATGGTCTGCCTCTGACTTACGCACCTTACGGCGATAACGCCTCGTACTATCATCCACCCATTGACCGCTTTGAGAGTGTTGAAATAGTGAAGGGGTCAGGACAGATTCTTTATGGTCCAACAACGGTCGGCGGCGTCATCAATTACGTAACCCCGGCTCCGCCAATTAGCCCTTCTGGTTTTCTAACTCTCATGGGCGGGAACCGCGATTATTTCAATGGTCATATCAACTACGGCGGGACCTGGAGAAATACAGGTCTGCTCTTTGATTACACGCGGAAACAAGGCGAACTGGCGCGCCAGGATCAGCGATCGGGCATCAACGATCTGAATTTCAAATCAGTTTCTGCGTTCGGCATGAAGCATGCGCTGACGTTAAAGGCGAACTATTACGGAGAACGTTCGAATATCACCTACTCTGGTCTTACAGAGACGGAGTATCGGGCCAATCCGCGCCAGAGCATTTTCAGGAATGATTTCTTCGATGGTGATCGTTTCGGCGGCTCAATTACCCACGCCTACGTTCCCAGCAATGACATAACACTCACCACGAATATTTACGGATCGATTTTCTATCGCGACTGGTGGAGACAGTCGAGCAACTCTGGTGAACGCCCTAACCGGTTGAACACGCTGGCCGGTGGTGATCCGGATTGCCGGAGCATGGCCGATCTTCACAGCACTTGCGGTAATCAAGGGAGACTCCGCAAATACTATGTGCGAGGAGTAGAGTCGCGTCTTCGCGCGAATTTTGCTTTCCTGGGCATTAATAACGAAGCCGACTTCGGAGGACGCATTCACTTTGAAACGCAGGACCGACAGCAGCAAAATGGAGACACGCCAAACGCAAGAAGTGGCGTTGTCGTCGAAAACAACGAACGAAAGAATTCGGCCTATTCGGTTTTCTTTCAAAACCGCTTTCTCCTTCGCGACTGGACCATTACGCCCGGTGTTCGTGTCGAACACATCAAGTTTCAGCGCACAAATCGTCTGGCCAACGGGGGCCTCGGTGTAACTGGTCGCACCGAGTTGACCCAAGTCGTGCCCGGCATTGGGGTCTCTTACCACCCAACAAGCAGGCTCACAGTATTCGCCGGTGTGCATAGAGGATTCGCGCCTCCGCGTACTGAGGACATTATTAACAATGCGACCGGCGGCAGCGTGGATCTGGATTCAGAACTGAGCTGGAATTATGAGGTGGGAATGCGCAGTGTGCCTGCAAAAGGTATTCAGTTAGACGCGACACTATTTCGGATGGATTATGAGAACCAAATAGTTCCGGCGAGTCTTGCTGGCGGCGTTGGCTCGGCGTTTACTAATGGTGGTGAAACACTTCATCAGGGAATCGAAGTCACAGGCCGTGTAGACTCTGGCACGATCCTCAGCTCGCCTCATAACTTCTACTTGAGAACTGCGTTCACGTATTTACCAATCGCTAAGTTCAGCGGTACACGCTTCAGCAATGTGAGTGGCTTTAGTACCGTCAGCATTAATGGAAACCGTCTCCCGTATGCTCCTGAGGAACTTCTAAACTTAAGTTTGGGGTATTCTCACTCAAAGGGCGTGAACACTTTTCTCGAGGGCGTGTATGTTGGTCGCCAGTTTGGTGATGACTTAAATACGGTTAATCCAACGGCGAATGGCCAGCGTGGTGCAATCCCGAGTTATACAGTGTGGAATGCGACGTTTAACTACAGGGCCGAAGCACTCCGCTCAACCTTCTTTGTTACCATGAAAAATCTTTTCGATCGCACGTACATCGTCGATCGCTCACGAGGCATACTGCCGAGCAGCCCGCGGCTGATACAGGCGGGAATTAAATTCTATCTCTAACCCCGGTCGTTAGCGTTGCGCTTCTTCTAAACGAACAAACGGAATCAATGAGTAGCCACCATTCCGCCCAAGCTCTATCCAGCCGCTGTTTCCGCTGCCAGTCGGGATGTATTCATCTGATGTGCGGCAATGTCACTCTAACCTTGACGCCCGTCGAGTTTTTGGTGCTTGCGGAAGAAGTCGGCGCGATGTGCCACCAGCTCAGAGAAGAGAGCAGAGTTGCGAGAGAAGAATCGCCTGAGCCTCACTCGTCATTTACTATGTAGCTGCTTGAAAAAAGGGTTCACCTCAAAACGTTGTGCTTGCAATGCGAATCATGGATCGTTAGGCACCGTCGATCTCAAGACACCGCAAAAGCGGAAACAACGAGAGAAGGCGATGGACTCCTACTTAACCATTCCGGCCCCATCGGGCGACCACTAACATTTCTCGTCGTCAATTTCTTTCGTCGCAACTAGAGACGAGAGATCGCCCACTCTGAGAATGATCCGGCTCGTGGCGGCCGGGGAGTAATCTATGAGACGAGCCCTTTGGTTCTGCCGCAAACCAAGCTCGGCAAGGTGCTGTACGCCGATGGTGGAAGAGGGTATTAAAATTGCCCGATTAATGTGAACTTGCGGCAAGTAATTGCTTCCAGCAGCGGCAAGGAATTGCTTCAAGTCACAATTCTTATAACTTGAACCCTTGAACCATTTAAAACTCGACTGCATCGTTCTAAATGTTTGATGTAGCGAAAGCCATGGTGTTGGCATCCTTCCCGGAGGGGCTTACGGATATCGAAATCAAAGCGCGTTTGTGCGGGCAGCTGTACGGCAATGAGATCGACGCCGATGCTTTTCTTCAACACCTGAGAAACCTCAGTCGAACACGACAGAAGAATTCAAGCACGGAATAGGTGAGAACACGCATTTACGAACGACGGGTCAATCGATTATGCTTTGACGGCTTTCGTTTGAAACTCGTGCGCACTGCATAACAAAAATCGAATGTCCCCTCGCTCGTACCCCGCTCGCGCCGCCCTCGTGGTGGCGCATCCAAGTCATGAACTGCGTTTGCATGGATGGTTGGAACAGGCCCAACCCTACGTCTGCGTCTTAACCGACGGCGGCGGCCGGTCAGGTGAACCGCGACTGGAAAGAACAACCGAGGTGTTGTTGCGTGCCGGTGCGACGCAAGGCGCCATCTATGGTCGACTCTCAGATTTAGATGTTTATGCCGCAATCCTCAATGGTGATGCGGATTTCTTCGCCGCAATTGTGGAAGAGTTGGCCCAGAAGTTTGTCGAGCGGCGCATCGAGTATGTCGTCGGCGATGCTGCCGAGGGTTACAGTGTGACTCACGACATCTGTCGCGTGATGATCGCCGCGGCAGTCGACATAGCGGAACGTCGCTACAGTCATTGCGTTGAGAATTTCGACTTCGTCGTAGTTGGACCACCGGAAGAATGTCCTGACGATCTGCGCGATGAAGCCATTTGGCTAAAGCTGGACGACGAGGCCTTCGGCCGCAAAGTTAAAGCGGCGTTGGGTTACACGCCGAAACTCGCGAAAGACGTCGAAGCCGCATTAGCGGGCGAGCCGTTTCGTGGTGTCTTGCGGTTTTCGCAACCGCAACTGGCCGGTGATGTCGATGTCGAGGTGATCACATCAGTGCGTGCCGGAGTGGCCTCGCATCCGGAGCTTAAGAAGCAACATCAGCAGCTCGTCGACGGATTACCTTTGGATGCGTATCGCGTCGAATGCCTGCGACCCGTCGACAACCAGGCGGGGACGCATTGGACCACCAACAATCGTCCGTTCTACGAGTTGTACGGCGAGAAACTGGTAGCCGCCGGACGTTACGAGAAAGTCATACGATACGAGGAGCACATGTTGCCTCTCGCCCAGGCAATTCGTGCAAAAGCGGAAAGAGAAGAACATTGCGTGGGCGCCGCATCCTGATCACGAACCACTTCCTGCGCGGGCGAACCGGATCGGAGCTTTACGTCTGCGAGTTAGCGACGAACCTGCTTCGCCGCGGCCACAGCCCCATCGTTTACAGTCCGCAACTGGGCCACACCGCACGCGAACTTCGCGCGGCGACTGTGCCCGTCGTCGATAACCTCGACGCGATCGGATCTGCGCCCGACCTTATTCACGGTCAACATCACGTCGAAACGATGTCGGCGCTACTTCATTTCCCAAGCACGCCCGCGGTCTTCTTTTGTCACGGCTGGTTGCCGTTTGAAGAGACGCCGCCAAAACATCCACGCATCCTGCGCTACGTTGCCGTCGACGACACGTGTCTTGATCGACTCGTTTCGGAAAGCGGCATTGCGGAAGAGCGGGTTGAAGTGATCTTGAATTCGGTGGATCTTGAACAGTTTCTTCCGCGCGCGCCTTTGCCTGCGCAGCCGGCGCGCGCGCTGGTCTTTAGTAACAACGCTAAAGAGACAACGCACCTTGGCGCGATTCGTGAAGCGTGCCGCAGACGTGGTCTGACTGTAGACGTCATTGGATCGGATGCCGGCAACGTTGCCTCGCGCCCGCAGGATGTGTTGGGCCAATACGACATTGTGTTTGCGAAGGGCCGTTGCGCACTCGAGGCGATGGCGATCGGATCGGTGGTGATCGTTTGTGATTTCCTGGGTGCCGGTCCAATGGTGACAACGAGCGAGTTGGATCGACTTCGGCGGTTGAATTTCGGCCTTCGCACTCAGCGTGAGAGATTAGATGCCGACGTGTTGGAAAAGGAGATCGGACGTTACGATCCCACAGACGCGGCGACCGTTTCGCAGCGCATTCGCAGCACCGCCGGACGTGATTCCGCAATCGATCAGATCGTCGCGACGTACGAAGAGGTGATTAGCGAGTTTGAAGCCGGTGGTCCACGGGATCACGATGCCGAAGGTCGTGCGGAGGCGGCTTATCTATGCCAGCTCAACCAGCACTACGAAACTGAACGCAATTCCATTTTGCAGTCGCGCACGTTCGTCTGGCGCAAGCGGATGCTCCACTTGCCCGTTGCGGGTCCAGTGTTACGCGCGATCGCCCGCCGTTTTTGGGAATAGCCCTTCAGAGATCCGACAACTTCCAAAGTCCGAGTATCTTCCCGAAAAACTGCCCCTGCTCCTCCGGAAACTTTTCCCCGATCTGTTTGAGTGGCGACGGAAAGTTGAACGGCGGCAGCGTGAGGTTTATTGGGCGGAAGTCTCCTGTGCGTATGTTTTCGTTCTTGCTCCACGACGGGTAACTGTTCGTCAACAGATACGTCGAACCGCTTCGTTTGAAGTTTTTAATCGCGGCGGCGATGTGCCGGTACGAGAAATGAATCAGGCAGTCGCGACACAGGATCACATCCGCGAGCGGAAGTTTGTCGCGAGTTAAGTCGAGCAAGAGAAACTGCGTTTCATCGTTGCCGTGGAGTTTCTGGTTGCGCGTGATGAGATCGGAAATGATGTCGACGCCGATGTACCGCTCGACGCCGAGCCTCGTGTCCTTCATCCAGTTGAAATCACCGCAGGGCGCGTCGAGAAGCGTGTGCGCGCCGATCTCTTGCAACAGATCCGGCAATTCGCGTCTCAGTTTTGCAGTACGCGTCAGGCTGGATCCGGGTCCTGAGACTGACTCGTCGTCGCCCCAACGGTTCTCCGTATAAAACGGCGCAAACGTCGCCTCCATGTGCGCCCGTGGTCGCAACACACGGCGTGCGAACTGTTTAGCGGAACGAGCGAATGTCTTGAGTTTTGACGGCATCGCTAACGGGGGGTGTAACTCTTATTCAACCCCTGCGTAGCTCTGCCTTCCTCGGCGTTTCGGCGGTAAATATGTAGTAAAAGCGGCAACCGCACAGTCGCAGAGGAACGCAGAGATGCGCAGAGAAGACTTCCAGAGTTAAGGCCCCACATAAACGGAAACATCTTACCGAACGTTCCCGCTTCGTAGTACACTCTCCGACGACTTGCCCAGGCTGTAGATCACGCAGGAGGCTTCCCCACTTGAAAAATAAGTTCCGCCTTATGTCCGCCTTGATGTTCGTTCTTCTAGTCGTTGGTTCATCCGCTGTCATTAACACAACCGCGACGCAGGATCAGCCAACCATTGCGAAAGACTCGATTCAGATCAGAGCGTTTACATTCAATGTTTACAAAGGCAACTACGATGTGTGGAGTTGGGTGCCCGAAATGAAGTTTCGCGTAAATGGCCCGATTGCCAGCGGTAGTCAGCTTTACGTTGAATACACGCTGCCCACCGGTGCGTGGGTGAAGTTTGATTGCGAGACAAACAACATCGAAAAGGGTTACTGGTGGAAGACAGAATGTGGCGGCAGGCAGATACCCGAAGAAAAAGGCAGCCTCTACACCGGTCCAGTGAGTTTCACGATCAAGATGCGCAACGAGCTACAAGGTTCGGATACAACGATGTTCACCGGAAAGATGAAAGTTGCGAAAGCCAAGACGAACGAAGTTGGACCGAAGGCTGCGCAAAAGTTTGTCTACTTCGTGGACCACGATTGGAACCTTCCTATCGGCTACGTTTATCTGACGGCGAGCGATGTCTTTGGTTGGAAACTGCCTGACTTTCACGTGGCCTTCTGGGTACGCGGCGAGGCAACGCGTTTTGATCCCCACCTGTTCTACCAGGGCAAGGAAGTCGGCAAGGTGTTTAAGTACGGTACCGAGGTTGGCAAGCCTGGTTGCGATGTCGAAGCCGAGATCAACCCGACGCATTACGTCGAAGACTCTATGCCTCAGAAGGCAAAATGGGCGCGCGTTGAATGCGACTTCTACAACATTAAAGGCAGCAACACGACAAACGACTCGACGACCGCTGACTTGTTCACGCTCGCTGCGAATCCCGGCGAGTACGAGGTCAAGGTGCTGTGGAACAACAAGCTGGCGCGGTCGATCAAGTTCACCGTTCAGCCGGGTGGAAAATTTGACAACGGCATTGCCACGAGCAATGCGCTTGGTAGCGATCGCGTGATTTTTCCGGTGCAGATCATTGGCGATCAGGATGGCGCGTGGAACAAGACTGCCTGGCAGAGCGAAGCGTTTTACGGCAATCCGCTGAAAGGTTTTGCTGCGTTACCGTGAACTCAAAAATAGAGAGCACGAATTTAGTTCAACGTCGTCCGGTCCACCGTCACGAGGAGATCGCGAACAGCGTCAGTCACGGACTGGCGCTGGCGCTCGCGGTGGCTGCGTTGCCGGTGTTGATCTTGTCTGCCGCGCGAATCGGCAACACGAGGTTTACATTCGGAGTCGTGGTGTTTGGCGCGACGATTATCGTTTTGTATTTAGCGTCGACGTTGTATCACTCGTTGACGCATGAGCGGGCGAAGCAGTTTTTCCGCCATGTGGACCACTGCGCGATCTTTCTGCTGATCGCGGGATCGTACACGCCGTTCACGCTAGGTGTGTTGCGTGGCCCATGGGGCTGGACGTTGCTGACGATCATTTGGGTGCTGGCAGTGGCGGGGATCGCGATGAAGATATTCACCGGTCACCGCCACTGGTGGGTTTCGATGGTGCTTTACATCGTGATGGGTTGGTTAGCGATCGTGGCGATCAAGCCGATCCTGACGCTGGTTCCGTTGCCGGGAATCCTGTTGATCCTGGCCGGCGGAATTGCGTACTCAGGCGGTCTCGCCTTCTTCGCGGCGCATCGACTTCGCTACAACCATTTCATCTGGCACCTCTTCGTCATCGCCGGAACGATCTGCCACTACCTCGCCGTCCTTTGGTACGGTCACTCCACCACTTAGTACTCAGGATCGACTCGCGATCGTCGCTGTCATCGCCTCTGCCGCCCGATGTGCGGCGGGGCTTCGCCGCGCCGCGAAGCCAACTCAGTCCGCGAAGCCGCTCCGCTCGGATCACTTCGCTTTGTAATTGAACGAGATCCGCGTCTCCTCATCCATCACTAACGTGCGAACGAAGCGGTAAGACCGCCCACTCTTCGGTACGTCGATACGGACCGGAAGTATGCCCGCAACGCGACGCTGCAAGTTGGTTACGTTTGCCGACGGAGTCTGCAATTGCGCCGCCCGGTTCTGCCGGGCTTGCTCTTCCAACCTTCTCACGCCATCAATGGTGATGTTGTTGCCGGTGCCCGCGGCCGTCACGCTGACAACTTCGCTAACCTGGCCGATCTCTAGCGTTGTTCCGATCAAGCCCGGTTGAACTCCGGCGAGATTCATTTCGTGTTGCATTTTCTTGAACCCCGGCGCATCGACGGTGACGCGCGTCGGACCAGGCGATGCATTCGCAATAACCCAACGCCCGTCCGAATCAGATCGCGTCGACAAACTAGCACCAGTCTGATTATTAACAACGGTGACGAGGGCGTTCGGAACCACAACTCCGTTCGGATCCGTCACGATGCCGCCAACCTGTCCCGGCTGCAAGTCACTGAGCTCAATTTCGTTTTGAGTTGTGAAGGTTGAAGCCGTGTCGTCGAAGTTTTCGAAATTGGTAGCCAGCATGTCCTGCGTAGCAGCGGGCAAGGACTCCGCGGCAGTCGCATTACCCGCAAACTGTTTCACCTCGAGCCGATCCGGAAGCGACACTTCCCACGTCAACAAGTTGATCGGGATGTCGAGCTTGGGTAGAGCCATGTCGTACTTGCCGTTCTTTGTGAATCGGGTTCCGGTGTGTTGATAAACGAACGACACCGTGTAGGCACGTGAAGAGTCAAGCCCGGCGCGAAGCAACGGCACACGACTACCGTCAGCACCCAGCACCGGCTTCACGCGTTCGCCTTCAACTTCGGTGGAGAGCAGTTGCGCCCCGGGCGCCAACTCGATCTTCACAAACGGTTGCGCATGATTGCGGACGCGCAGTGTTACTTCCGTTAGCGACTTTCCTTCCACTGTCGTAAGCGTCGTGACCGTCGCGCGCTCAGCAACTGCCGACAAGATGCTGGCATCGGGAAACTGCGTCCATTCGAGATTCAGTTTTGGAGTGTCAGTCGCTCGACGGTTGTAACGAAACGCCGCTTGCAACGGGAAATGCGCGAGGGATCGCGTAATCGCTGCAGCTTCACGCACGTCCATTCGCCGCAAACCACCTGACTCCTTCGCAACCAACTCCATCGCGCCGACTCCTTCAATCAACAACTCACCTGTCTCTCGTTGCGCCCCATCGAACGCAAGCAACGGCGCTTCGACCTTCGGATCGCGGTTGGTTTTTTCGATGGCGACCAGAAACTGATGATTCCGCTTCGCGGGATCGTGAACTCTCAACGTCAATATCCCATTCACGACCTCGTGAGATTCGAGCGTCGTACCTGAGGCGGCGGTCAAGTCATAGCCGTCGGGCAATGCCATCTTGAACTCCGCGGCTTCACCCTGGATCACTGTTATGTCGCCGTAAGCAGTGAGCCGAACTTGTGAATCGCCCACCGAAACGACGGTTTTGACGTCAGATAAGAAGCGGACTTCTCGTTGAGCAACCGGCGCCGCGATTTCTCTCGTGGTCCACCAAACGCGTGCGGGTTTGCCGGGCTCGAGCGCCGCTTCGACGATCGTATTTCCATTCACCGACGTGCGACTGGTAACAAGACCGGGCTCGACGCGAACATTTGCATGGTTACCCGGCAGTTCGAGTGTTAACAGCGAAGTGCTTGCGAGTGGGACGGGCAAAACAAATGACGCGCGCCCGGCGTCGATTGTCAGAGCCGATGCGATACCGATCAATACTCCGAACGGACCTGGTCCACTCAGGATTGCTGCATGCGCTGGTCCTTCCTGAATCAACGGCAACGGATTCCCCGGCTGATTTCCTGATCGTCGTGCTTCGAGAATCGTGAGACCCGTGGTAAGCGGCGCTTTCACATTCCCCTCTTGCAGTAACGAGCCATCGATCTCGACCGTGCCGACAAGAGTTTGATTAACGAGTTTGAGTTTGAACGAAGCGCGCGTGAGAACAAACGGCAACGGCGCGGCATCAGCTGTTTTTGGTTTACGCGATGCGAGATCGACGAGCCGATCGTATTCAGCGAGTGAAAGCGTTACGGTGCCGGTGCTGCCCGGCGCCGGTAGTACCGCGTCAATTGTCGAATTACGGTGTTGACCGTAAGCCGTGATCGTCAGAAACAGAATCAGAATCAATGATGCTTTCATCACTCGCCTCTCTTTCTGTTGCGGGAGAAATCAAGTTCGATCGTGGGTATCTGGTTCTCGCTGGTCAGCTCCGAAATGAGAAAGATGGAAGGACCAAAGTGCGGGAACGCGAAACGCAGTGGAAGGTTGCGTGCCGGTCTGGCGCTCTGTTTCTGAACCGGCAGTTTCGAAACGAGGTTCTGAGTCAGAGACGTCATTTCTTCGGGTCGTCGTTCGGCCTGCGACTGAACAGGACGCGGGTTGGAACGCAGCGCCTCGGATTCGGCTTCTACGAACTCAGCAACACGAAAACTTCCTGACAACCCGGGCACGGTCGATAAACGAAACAGCGGTGGGTGATGGACCAGCAAGCGCGACTTCGAGATTGGAAGATCAACGGAGACGAGCGCGAGACGCGTCCGTCCCTTGTCAGACCACGAAGGCGCGCGATCGAGATAAGAGATCTCGACGACGAAAGCCGGCGCCTCTTCTCCACTTTTCGACTTTTCGAGCGGCAACAAAAGCGAACCGTCGGCTCCACGTCCGGGTCGAATCGGACGACCCGCAACCATGGCGCTCCACAACACCGCCGTCGGGGGCAAGTTCAGTTTCAAAAAGTTTCGCTGATTGTTTCTGACGGCGAAGCGCGATTGAACCAACACCTTCCCATCCACCGCGATTAGTGCGTTGTACTCAGCCTCGTCCACGTTAGCGGCCAGCACCGCTTGCGGCGTGTAGCGCGCGACATTCAACGAGAGTGTGCGCGGTGACTGTCCTTCCGCCGGCAGCATGCGAAATGCGATCAGCGACGGGGACGGCCGGCTCGAGATCAACTGGCCCAGTTCACCGGCTTCGGCTTCTTCGAGACCGTTGACTCTTCGTTCCTTGATCTCGCCAGCGCCAAGCACTTCGACAGCCACGCCACCAGTTTCACGTTCAGCTAAAGGCAAACGAATAAGCGGAACGTCCAATTGTCCGGCCCGCGGAAGATGCAACTCGCCGCTCAACGTAAACCGCACATTGTTCGCGACGGCCTCGATGAACGAAACCTTCAGTTCGCGATTGGAAACGTTCCAATCAGCGACCATCGCGCCACTCACCTGGTTGACATTGAACTGGGCCGGTAGTTGGACCACCACTTCCTGTGCGAGGCCCTGCACGACTTCAAGCTGCACTTCGGCGTTGATTTGCGTGGCGTCTTCACCGAGGCCAACGAGTTGTGTAACCACGCCTCGCAGTCGAAGTGGTTGATTGGCGCGCGCATCATCCACGCGGCGACGCCACGCGAAGGTTAACGGCTCACCGCCTTTCCCATTCGCTTTCCAGCGACTTCCCGAAGGCGCTTCCGTGTGGTCCAACAACAATCCGCCCGTGACCTTCACGTCGACGCCTTGTCGCAATAGTTCGATAGTCGCATGTGATACCGCGGAGTTGCTGACAGGAAGATGAAGAATGTCTGTTCCGGCGACAGTCGTGACGGGCGCGACGATCTTTAAAGTCAACACGGATCGTCCGGTCTTCGACAGCAACAGATCGAAACCGCCTGGGCCTTTTTCTTTCGGACGAGTAGCGAGGTTGACCGGCTTGCCATCGAGTTGTGCGTCGCGGACCATCAAACCTTCGGGCAGCGGCAAACGCACCCAACCGTTCTTGATCACGTCGACGGTGAGTCGCGCTTCACCGGTCGCCAGGTCGCCGTCAATTTTCAGTTCGTAGTCGATGCGACTTAGTGTTGCTTCGACGGGCGGCGGTGGTGGCTCGGGTGGTTCGGTTTTTGATGCCGCATGTTTGAGAGCCATGTAATCGTTTACCGGCAGCACGACCCAACCGGGACCAGTTGTCGAAGTGGTCGATTGCGCTAACGTAATCGCAACATTTAGAAAGAGCAGTAGGAACAGACAAAGCGACGCTGGAAGACGCATCGTGATTCTCCTTTGCAGATCTGTGCGGTCTTGAAGACACACTTCGAGAAGCATGGCGATAATGAAACGCCGCTAATGATCAATTCCGCACTATGTTCTAGTAGAGACCTGAGGCTGGGGTCCCATCGAGTGTCGGAGCCTAAGATGCAGTCGGGTTGTATGGAGTTGGATTGGCGGTTGAGAACCATCTCTCTGGTGTGTAGCCTTTAAGCATGAAAGCGACGAGGAGACCACGAGTAAAGATCTGTTGTATTGCGAGTGTTGAGGAAGCATGGATGGCGATCGAGCATGGCGCGTCGGCGCTCGGGTTGGTTTCAGCAATGCCGAGCGGTCCGGGGCCGATCCCCGACAGTTTGATTGCTGAAATTGCTGCGACGGTGCCGCCGGGCGTTAGTTCGTTTCTGCTGACGTGCGAGCAGGACGCTGATGCCATCATCGATCAGCAGCGACGTTTGCGAGTGAATACCATTCAGATTTGCGATCGGTTGCCCGCTGGTAGTCATCGCGCACTGCGAGAGGCTTTGCCCGGAGTTGCTCTCGTGCAGGTGGTGCATATTACGGGACCGGAATCCGTTGACGAAGCGATTGAAGTCGCGCCGCACGTCGATGGCGTGTTACTCGATTCGGGTAATCAAGCGCTGGCGATCAAGGAATTGGGAGGAACCGGACGGACTCACGATTGGAGTTTGAGCCGGAAGATACGGGAAGCGATTGATGTTCCGTTGTTTCTTGCCGGCGGCTTAAAGCCACAGAACGTCGCCGCCGCGATTCAGGAAGTACAACCTTACGGCGTAGACGTTTGTAGCGGCCTGCGTCCGAATGGAGCGCTCGACCGCTACAAACTCGCTGAGTTTTTTACACAGGTTCCAAAGTGATGTCGTATCACTTACGTCTCGGCGTGCCTCTGCGTTACTTTGCGTCTTTGCGGTAAACGCAACACCGCCGAGACGCAGAGTAACGCAGAGATCCGCAGAGCAATACCTAAAACGTAAACTTCACCGCGAGTTGCACCTGACGCGGATCGCCCACGCCCGTACGCAGGAAGCCGTCAAAGTTGAACAACCCCGGCGTGACAAGCGGGTTGATGTTGTTCGTGTTGTTGAAAGTATTGAACATCTCGACCACCGGGATGATCGCGTAACGCTCACCGAACCGGAAAGGTCGCTGAATGCGCCAGTCAAACGAGAAATACTTGTTGTCCTTGCGCGCGGTGTTGCGGTTCGTCGCGGTGCGAATGCCGCCCGGAGTGATCGGTTGAGCAGTTCTTCCCTGCACTCGGAAATTGCCTTCGAACCCCCAACCCATCTCGATAAACGTAAAGAAGTTGAACTTGTGACGAATGTCGCGATCGGAAAGCGCGTAATCGAGTTGCAGGTTGTTGATATCAAACGCGCGATCGGTAAACGGATCGCGTTCGTTTGAATCGTCGTCTTTGTCTTTCGCGAGAGTGTAGTTCCACTCGAGTTGATAGCGACGGCTGAACCGCTTGCGCATGCCGGCAGTGAAACCGTCGTAAACCGACTTGCCGACAGAACTTGTCACCATCGTCTCGCCAAGGAATGGCGCGAAGAAGTTGTTGCGATTGATGTTCAGGAAGCGCGTCAGATGAACGCCTTTCGAATGCGTGAAATCGAGATAGAGCGACCAGTCGTTAGCGATCTCCTGTTCGAAACCGACGTTGAAGCTGTAGATGCGCGGGTTCTCGTAATCGCGACTAAACACCCGCACGCCGCTGAAGCACGGGAACGGATTGGAGATTGGGCCCGCAACGCACGGAGTGACACTTGACGGTGGCGTGACGACACCCGGCCACACCGGTCCTGGCACGCCGGACGAAATGATCGGCGTGTTAAGGAAGATCGTCTGTTGTTGAACGCCGTTCGTCGTGATCGATCCGACTTGCGAGAGCATGTTCTGGCGCGCGTAGTAAATGCCGGCACTGGCGCGCAACACCGATTTGCCTTCCTTCGAGATGTCCCACGCCATGCCGAGACGTGGCTGCCACTGGTTCTTCTGATCGGGGAGCGTTCCATCGGACGGAAAACGCGGATCGTTCAGGAAGATTCCGTAAGCCGTATTTTGCGGCGCCACCACGGGTTCGGGAAAAAGCTGCGCTTCCCAGCGCAGGCCGTAGTTGAGCGTGAAGTGGGGCCGGACCTTCCACGAGTCCTGCGCGAAGAAAGCGATGTCTTCGTTGGTGATTTTCGAAAAACCGGCCGCGTCAGTTGCTGGACCAGTCAAACCCGCTCCCTGCAAGTACAGCAGCAACGGACCGCCGTTCGGCGTCGTTCCCACTGGGCACGTTGCAGGCGCGGTGACGAAAGTTCCGTTCGAACAGCCGACTGTATTTGGTCCAAAACCACCCGGTCCAGCCGGCGATGCATAACGCAGGAATCCGGAGACGCTGTCGAAGATATAACGACCGTTAAAGAACCCACGGAACACCTGATCGTTAAGCGTGTGTAGCCATTCGCCACCGACTTTGATCGTGTGATCGCCGGTGATAATCGAGAAGTTGTCTTTGATTTGGGTACGCCAGAGCAGTTCGTCAACGTTCGGTGCCAGGAAGAACGGATTGCCGAAACGGAACGTGGTGGCGAAGCCCATCGCAGTATCAGCGGGAATGTTCGAGGGAATCGCGGAACGGGGTCGCAGCTCGCGAGAGTAAGAGAAGTGGGCCTCGTTCAACTTCGTCGGCGAAATCGTGCTGAAGAGATTTGCGCGGATGACGTTGATCCTCGATGGACCTTCGATACCGTTCGCCGAGTTTCCGTACGTGGAAACATCGAAGGTCTGGTTAGTGTTTTTCGAATGGTCGAAGTTGTACGAGACGTCGAGTTGATTTGCGTCGTTGAGCTTAAAGCTGCCTTTCGTGAAGAAGGCCTGATTGTTGATCTTGTGGCTGATCGGCAGTCCCTCTTCCTGATTGCGCGTAGTTCTGAGGAAGTTGATCAGCGCCAGACGCTGGCAGTCTTCACTGCCGTTGATGAGTGCTTCGTTAGCGAGAATCGTGGGTACTGCGATCGGACACGGGGTGCCGATCGGTTCGCTGAGGTTCGCACGCGTCAGATTTTCGTTGATGCCTTCGAACGCGAAGAAGTAGAACGCGCGATCTCGTTTGATTGGACCACCAATGGTGAAGCCATACTGTTCGCGGTGAAAGTCCGTGAGCGGTTTGCCATCGGAGGTGTTGGCGGTGAGCGCTTCAAGACGTTGGAAGTAAAACGCGCTGCCGTGGATCTCGTTCGTTCCAGATTTGGTAATGACGTTGATGATGCCGCTGGCGGTGCGTCCAAACTCCGCGCTCGCGCCGGTGGCTACGACCTGAAACTCTTTGACTGCTTCGAGTGTGATATCGATCGCAGCGCGCTGTCCGCCGAGTTGCTCGCCGAAGAAGCCGTTGTTGTAATCGCCGCCGTCAAGACTGACGTTATTGAAGATTCCTCGTTGACCGGAGAAGTTGATCTCGTCACCGTCGGGGCCTTGCGTGATGCTGACGCCGGGCGTCAACGTGAGCAAGTCTTCAAACTTGCGGCCCAGGATTGGCGTGGTCGCTACGGCAGTCTCATTGATTGTCGTACTGACTTCGGTTTTTGATGTGTCAACTGTCGGCGCCGCCGTCACGATCACCGTTTCCGCGACATTCGAGACTTTCAGCGAAAACGAAAGATCCAGGGTTTGGCCCACGGTTAGTGTGACGTTCGGATCTTGTGTGGTTGCGAACCCCTGTTTCGCAATCGTGACGGTGTACTTGCCCGGCTGAAGTTGTAGCGCAGTGAAGCGACCTTCCTCATCGGTCGTCAGTGATCTCGAAATATTCGTATCGTTATTCTTAATTTCGACGTTTGCGCCGGGCACGACGGCGCCATTCGCATCCAGCGCGGTACCTCGTATTGCTCCGGTTGTGATTTGACTCTGGGCGTTGGCCGTCAGAGCGATTAGTAACGTAAGTAAAAGTGTTGCGATAGGGTACGGAAGCCGGGGATTTTTGCTTGGCACGGGGGTCGGCATACGGGTCTCCTATTTATGGTCCGATGGGTTGTTGTGACGGAGAATGAATACCACAGTTGAGGCGATTTGTCTGTAAACTGAATTGATTTATGGTAGCCTACGAGCGATTTACTGAGTGAGGGTTCATTCATTGGCCGCTACCGATAAACGACTGGCGATTAGCGACAAACGAGCAGCGATTTTGCGCGCTGCGATAAGTGTGTTCGCGCGCTGCGGTTATTTCAACTCCAAGGTTGCTGACATTGCGCGTGAGGCAGGAGTCGCCGATGGCACGGTTTACCTCTACTTCAAGAGCAAAGAAGAAATTTTGCATTCAATTTTCGATCGCAGTGTGGAAGAAGCTCTCGGCGCCGCGAGGAAACGAGTAGCACGGCTCAAGGATCCGCGTGAAAAGCTTCGTCAAATCGCGCACTTGCATCTCGAAAGGCTCGGTGCGGATCGCGATCTGGCTGTCGTCTTTCAGGTTGAACTGCGCGGCTCGACCAAATTCATGGAAGAGTTTTCAGCAGCCGGCTTTGCTGAATACCTGGCGCTGATTCGATCGACGTTTGAAGAGGGCCAACGTGCTGGGTTGTTTCGTGCGGACTTGAATGCGCGCGTAGTCGCGAAAGTGTTGTTTGGCGCGCTCGACGAAATGGCCACCAATTGGATTCTCTCGAAACGCCGTTACAAACTCGCGCCGATGGCCGATCAAGTGCTGGACATTTTTCTAAACGGAGTGCGCGCGACGTGAAACGCGTAAGCGAGAACATCGAACGCCACGAACCCGTTCCGGTGCACCGTCCGATCGCGCCTAACGAACCGGCGACGCTTGTTGACGTCTTCACGCTCGTTGTGCGCGAGAATAAACGTCCCGACACGCTCAACTATAAGAAGGACGGACGTTGGGTCTCGGTTTCTTCTGACGAAATACTCGCGCGCGCGAAAAACATCGCCGCCGGGTTGCATGCGATTGGCATTCGTCGTGGTGACCGCGTGGCTTTGCTGTCCGAAAGCCGGGTGGAATGGACGCTCACCGATGCGGGTTGCATCTTTGGCGGCGTCATCGATGTGCCGATCTATCCCACGTTGACGCCGCCGCAAGTCCGCTACATTTTGAACGACTCCGGCGCGTCCGCGTTGTTTATCGAGGGACGTGCAAAGTTTGACGAGCTGAAAGCGATCCTCGGTGAGTGTCCGCAGGTTGAGCATGTTGTTCACTTCAATCCTGACGGTATGAGCGAAGGATTGTCACTCGCTCAACTGGAACGTTTGGGATCAGAGTTTCAGCAGCAGAATCCGGGTGCGCTCGATCAATTGGCCCATCAGATCGCGCCGGACGACCTCGCGACGATCATTTACACGTCGGGCACGACGGGTGAACCGAAAGGCGTGATGCTCACGCATTCAAACATCGTCACGAATTTGGTCGACTCGTCGGGCCACCTTTCGTTTGACGTACACGACATTGCGCTATCGGTGCTGCCGCTATCGCACGTTTTCGAGCGGCAGGCGATGTACATGTATCTGTATCGTGGAATGTCGGTTTACTTCGCGGAGTCATTACAGACCATCGGTCCGAATTTGCGTGAGGTGAGTCCAACGATCCTCGTGGGCGTGCCGCGCATCTTCGAAAAGATTTACGACCGGATTCAAGAGCGGGCTGCGGAGGCGGGAAAGTTTGCGGCGACGATGTTGGCGTGGTCCGTTTCCGTGGGACGTGAGTACGCGAAGTACAAGCTGGCACATCGTCCGGTGCCGTTGTTTCTAAAACTCAAGCACGCGATCGCGTCAAAGCTCGTCTTTTCCAAATGGCATACGGCGTTTGGCGGCCGCATTCGTCTGCTGGTCTCCGGAGGCGCGGCTCTGCCGGAAGATCTTGGTTACATCTACTTCGGTGCGGGCATTCCGATCATTCAGGGTTACGGTTTGACTGAAACTTCTCCCGTGATTACGACAAGCCACCTCGACGCGCTCCGCATCGGCACAGTTGGGACGCCGATTCCGAACGTTGACATCAGGATTGCGGCTGACGGCGAGATCGAAGTGCGTGGTCCAAACATCATGCGCGGTTATTACAACAAGCCCGAGGAGACGCGCGCGGTTTTTACTGACGATGGCTGGTTCAAGACGGGCGACATCGGTGCGATGGATGCTGACGGTTACCTCACGATCACGGATCGGAAGAAAGAGCTGTTTAAGACTTCCGGTGGCAAGTACATTTCACCGCAGCCGATCGAACAGGCGATCAAAGCATCGCGTTTTGTGAATCAGGTTGTGTTAGTTGGTTCGGAGCGAAAGTTTCCGGCGGCGTTGATTGTGCCGAATTGGGAGCAGTTGGAGTCGTACTGCAAGTTGAAGGGAATTGAAGTACAGAACCGCCGTGAACTCTGTGAACATCCTCGCATCATCGATCTGCTCGAACGACAGATCGATCGCCTGACTCCGAACCTCGCGCGCTACGAGAAGATCAAAAAGGTCGCGTTGCTTGAAAACGAATTCACGATTGAAGGCGGTGAACTGACGCCGACGCTGAAAATTAAGCGCAGAGTTATCGATCAAAAATATCGCGACGTGATCGAGAAGTTCTACGACTAATTCGTATCCGAGGTCTTTGTTGGCGGTGGATCGCTTAGATGAAGCGATTTCAGGATGCGATCTGCGGCGTCTTCACCGGCTCGTCGCAATAACGACTCGCGGTAAGTCGGAAGCGACGAACCAGTCGGTCGTCCCACGGATATCGGACCCTTCCTCACACTGTTCTCATAGGTTCTGCCGCTCGCTAAAACTTTTGCAGTACCCGGGGCAAAAACTACGTAGTCGACTTCGAATTCGTACCTTCCATCACTACTGGCCGACATCCTGTCTACTACTAAATTAATCAACACAACGTAAGTCGTCTTCCCGTCCTTTGCTTTTTTGATCGCCTCGCCACGCGACATCTCTCGTTGTGAGACGTCGACCGCAAGACTCGTCTTGTCGCGCAATCGATCAGCACAACCATTTCTGGCCGCTTCATAAAACGTGATCGGAGCGTAATCGAAGGCGGTACGATCGCCGGTGGCGACCAGAAAGTGCATGTCGCTGTCAGATCGTTTCGGCTTGGGTGTTGGCGTTGGTTCGGGAGTCGGTGTCGGCACGGGCGCCGACGGCGGAGGCTTCGCCTGTCTCCGCCCGGATTGTGCGTTTGCGGTGAGACAGCAGAACGCAACGAGCAGAGCCACGGAGACACCAAGCAGGGTTGCAGTTGGTCTTATTCTCATATGCTTTGCTGCGGGAGAGACGGGCTATTTAGCTTAGTCGGACGGCTAATTGTAGCACCAATAGTGAGATTCTGAAGCCTGTTTTGCTACACTGCGCGTTCTCCCGACCTGAGGCCCACTAGACATAAATGGACAACACTGAGTTAAAACTCGTGATCACCAACGTCCGCGACCAGGCGCGGTTGACGCGGTCGTTTGACCTGCGCCCGGCAGAGAATTCGGGAGATGCGGCGCACATCGAGTTCATGCCCGGGCAGATTGCGATCCTGAGCGTGCCCGGCGAAGAACCGGCCTATTTCGCATTTGCGAGCGCGCCCGGCGACGAGGAGCTGGAAGTGCTTGTGAAGCAAAAAGTCGGCGCCAGCAAAGCTCTCTACGACATGCAGGAAGGCGACGAGATCATGTTGCTTGGCATCTGCGGAAACGGTTTTGATCTGGACCAACAAAAACACCGCGACCTCGTTTTTGTCGCCATGGGCACCGGCGTCGCTCCATTGCGGTCTGCGTTGCGTCACGTCATGAGACACAGGGAAGATTTTGGACAACTCGTTGTACTTTACGGCGCGCGCACGCCGGACGATTTCGCTTACAGCGACGAAGTGCAAAGCTGGGCGGATGCTGGCGTTGAACTGCGTCAGGTGATCTCGCGTCCTGACGGGCACGATTGGTCCGGGCCGACCGGGTACGTTCAGTCGCTGCTGGATCACGTGCTACCGGATCTGCCGTCGCCTGTGGCCCTGATTTGTGGTTCGCGCGAGATGATCGAACAAACGCGCGAACGACTCGGAAAGATGGGATTCAAGCCGGAAGAGATCCTGACGAACTACTAAGAGCTGCTTGCACGAAAAGTACATCTACGGAGCAGATTGTTTCCCGCAAAGGCGCCAAGGCGTAAAGAAATCCTTTAAAAACGCGGTAGCGCTTTGCGCCTTTGCGGGAGACATAAGTTAAAGAAAAGAGACTTTTCGTGCGAAGCAACTAAGAGACTAAGAGCAAAAACAATGAGACACGCACTCAAACTCACCCCTTTGTTTCTCGTCCTCTTCCTCGTCATGACTGCTTGCAGCAGCGGAAACAGCAGTCAGGCCCGCGAAGAACTGGCGCGTTTGAACGTTGAATACAGTGACGGGAACTTCATTGAGAACGCCCGGCAGGGCAACGCCGACGTAGTGCATCACTTTCTGGATGCAGGCATGAATACCGAAGTCAAAACAAGAGACGGACAGACGGCGTTGATGGTCGCCGCCCTCGCAAATCAGGCGGAGGTAGTCAAGGTGCTGCTTGAGCACGGCGCGGATGTGGACGCGAAAAACAAGTACGACGGCACGGCACTGATGTCCGCTGCCTGGAAGGGTCACTCTGAAGTAGTCGATCTGCTGCTTGCTGAAGGACCGGATCTTTCGATCAAAGACAGTCGAGGTATGACGGCGCTGATGTTCGCCGCGTGGGAAAATCACACGGGAATTGTAAAAGCGCTTTTGGCTAAAGGGGCCGATGTGAATGCTCAGGATGCCAACGGCTGGACGGCCCTTATGCGCGCAGCATTCAAGGGTTACTCAGAGCCCGTTGCGGCACTGATCGACAAAGGCGCTGAAGTGAACGTTCAGAACAGCGACGGCAAAACAGCAATGAACGTTGCAGAGGAACAGCGCCACACTCAGATAGTTCAACTATTAAAAGACAGCGCCACCCGGTAAATTCCGAGTCCTAGCGCTTCTCATTCTATAGTGGACAGGTAATCCCGTTTTGGGCCACCATCGCCTGAACACACGCAATCGCCTCGTTAGCATCGTCCACAAGATCCTGACCAGTCGTGCCAACAGTCGGATCGCTGTTGATACTGCCGGACGCGATCAGTTGGTTAACCTTGTCTCGAAAGTCCGTTAGTTTTTGAATCGCGGTGCAGAGTTTCCCTCCGGCGAGGGCAGTTGAAGCATCGTCGAGTTTATTGAGGAGACCGGCTCGATTTTTCTCCGCATTTTTTCCTGTGATTACGACTGTTTCGGTGTCGGCTCGCAAGCCTGTAATCAACGCCTGACAGTCTTGCATGAAGCTGGCGTTTACCTGCACCGCGATAAACGCCGGTGAGAGCATAAATACCAATGCGAAAGCAATGCTTCGCACTAGTCCATTCCTATGGATCCTCATTTCACTCTCCCTCCCACTTGGGTTGAGTTTCAAATTCGAATTATCAGGGGCTAATTCACTTTTTTCGGGGACACCAATTCTAGTCAGTCATCGAGAGGGTTGGCAATCGCCAATTTGGTCCATAGCAATTTTGGCATATAGAAATCCGTTGACTCTGTTGTTCATTAGGTGTAAAGGACACCCCACGCACGCTTCCAGTTTCTCTCTGTTCATTGGGGGGAGGAACTTGGTCACTCACAAGTCCCAGAACCGATGAGAGAAGCGCGCCATATCTGCTATCTCTCGCCGTCAACCTGGTTCGAAGACTCGGTCTTGATTAGCGTCCTTTGTACCAGCCGCATAGAACCATCAGGGCTACCAGGGGTCAGTTAACTACAGCACAAAAGTTTCACTAACACTGGATTCCTCCAGAGCCAGGGTAAGTGTATGCGTCGGTCCGGCTTTAACCCGGCCTGGCCCACGTAGGGTTACTAACGTGCGAACCTCAGAGGAGAATTCTATGAAGATCAAGGCACTGAAGCTATTGACGCTGACTTTTCTGCTCATAGCTTGTGCGGTTCCAGTGCTCTTGCTAAGTGGCAATGCATCGTCCGAATCTGACCCGTCCCTCGCAGGCCTGGGGTACGGCAGCGTCGAAACGTTTAATGCCAATTACAAAGAGTGGGAAGCGCAGTACGAAAAGAACGGCGGAGACAAGAACATGGTCCTGGCCATGGGATGGTTTAAGGGTCTTTCAACGGGACACACTTACGCCAGTGGTCTCGCGAAATTCAATCTCGCCGATGGAAATGTCACTCTGGCGATCAACGGACTTTCCAAAGATGAAGCATGGGACGTCTGGATGGTTGATAGCGCTGCCGGCAGCATCGGTCTCGAAAGCGATGACAACATGATGCGGATCGGCAGTTTAACTCACGAGAAAGACGTTGCGACTCTTGCCGCCAGCCTCGGCAAAGATGCCTTTACGAAGTTCAATATGGACCTCGTTATCGTCACGAAGGCCGGCAAGACCCCAATCGAAGATCGAACGATCATCGGTACCACGTCGCTGTTCCATCGGATGTATCGCAGCAAACAGCAGGGACAGTTTGGAGTGCTCGCGGATGCAGATCCAGTCGCTCCCGCGCCTGAGAACCGCAATCTGTTCCGGAAGATTGTTGATGCGATCAGCCCGACTGCTTCGGCGCAAATCGGTCCGATCCCCAACCCCAACACTCCGCTGCTTCAATCAATCACGCGCGGGCGGCAGAGCTTCTTTAACGAAACGTTCAACGGCAACGGGCGGACTTGCGGCACGTGTCACCGCGAGAACGGCAACCTGACGATCGACGCGGAATTCATCGACGATCTACCGCCAAACGATCCGATTTTCGTCGCCGAGTTTATTCCGGCCCTTGCGAACAACTTCGAGAATCCAGTGCTGATGCGAAAGCTTGGCTTGATTCTCGAAAATCCTGATGGCTTTGGAAATCTGGCTAGCAATTTCGTGATGCGCGGCGTCCCGCACACTCTGGCGCTGCTGCAAAACACGCTGACTCCTGTTGCCGGCGGAGGGGATGGAACCACAGTCCCGCCGAACGAAAGAACTGGCTGGGGTGGTGACGGCGCACCGGGAACTGGAACTCTGCGCGAGTTCATTATCGGCGCGATCGTTCAGCACTATCCGAAGACCTTGAACCGGCAGGCGCCCGGAGATTTTCGTTTTCCGACGACGGGCGAACTCGATGACCTCGAGGCATTTCAGAAGTCTATGGGCCGTCGAGCGGATCTGGACCTGGCGGCTATGAAGCCGAAATTCAGGAATGAAGTCGTCCGGTTAGGAGTCGACATTTTTAACAATGGTGGGTCTGTTTTGGGTGGATCGAACGAGGGCGCAGGCAAGTGTTTCTTCTGTCACTTGAATGCCGGCGCCAGCGATTTCTTCTTCCCGGGACAGAATGCGAATTTCAACACCAACGTTGAAGGGCTGCCTTCGCAACCGGCGGATCTCGTGACACCGGCACAGCTCAATCCACAGGATGGTGGGTTTGGTCAGTCGGGTATCTCGCCCACCGGCGGCATCGGCAACGGGACGTTCAATACACCGGTGCTGGTGGAATCGGCAGACACTGGTCCATTCTTCCATAACAATTCGATTGAGACGATTGAAGGCGCAGTTGATTTCTACAACAGCGAGGCCTTCAACCAGTCACCGGGCTTCGGTTCGTTGATCGGTGGAATCAGGCTTGAAGCCACCGAGGTCGTCGCCGTTGCTGCGCTGCTGCGTGTCATCAACGTGTTGGAGAATGAGCGGTCGGCGAGGGACCTGATCGAACGCATCAAGATCGCCACGAGTTCGGCACAGGCGAAAGAACTGGCTGATTTGGCTGTCTCTGAGATCGACGATGCGATGGAAGTGCTTGTGGGCGGCGGGCTGCACCGAAAGGCGCAAAAGGAATTTGTGAAAGCCCGCGGCAACGCTATCAAAGCAGGCGCTGCGTCGAATGCCAGTGGGCGGATAACTGAAGCCAACAAGGCTCTTGCTAATCTGACCGTGGCGAAGGACGACATCATCGACCCGTAAAAGTTAACTTCGCGTCCCGCGTTTATCGCGGAATGTGCCTTAACCAGATGCAGACGGTGGAGTACGATCCCATCGTCTGCATCTGTGCTATATACTCCCGCCTTCCATGTTTCCGAATGCACAAGATGCGCTTCCGCTTCCTCTCCGCCCCAACCTCGAACGCTATCAGAAACTCGCGAGGGGTTTAGTCACGGCCTGCAAGTCGGGTGATCCGGATGCGATTGGTGACTGGGCCGAGGCGTGGCTGAAAACGCTCGTCAAACAAAGCGGAATCAAACTCGGGCGCAAAGCGTCGCGCGTAATTGGACGCTGGACTAATCAGGTCGAAGGGTTTGTTCAGCGCAAATTATCGAACGCTGGTGGTCCACAGTGTCGCCTCGCAGACGCGCAATCTGTTCTCGCTCAATCACACGGGTTTGAGAATTGGACCAAATTCGCCAAACATCTCAATGGGCTTTCGCAAAAGAGTTCACTCGTCGCAAAATTTGAAGCTGCTGCCGACGCGATCTGCAACGGCGACATTAAGACGGTCAAACGACTGTTGCGAGAAGAACCGCGCCTGATCCATTCACGTTCGACGCGCGAGCATAAGGCGACCTTGCTGCACTACGTTTCAGCAAATGGAGTTGAGGGATATCGCCAGATTACGCCGAAAAACATAGTCGCAATTGCGGAAGTCCTGCTGGACGCCGGCGCTGATGTTAATGCCGAGGCAGACGTGTACGGTGGAGGCGCGACTACCCTCGGGCTGGTTGCTACGAGTGTTCACCCGTTTCGCGCCGGTGTGCAGAATCCTCTCATGCAGATCCTGTTGGACCATGGTGCACAAATCGATCACGTTACCAGCGCAGGTAATCGCCATCCTGCCGTGAAGGGAGCTTTGGCGAACGGACGCGGTGAGGCGGCCGTGTTTCTCGCCGATCATGGCGCACGATTGGACCTTGAAGATGCGGGCGGCGTCGGTCGTCTCGATGTTGTCAAAGGATTCTTCAATGCGGACGGAAGTTTGAAAAGGAAGACGAGTCGAAAACAGTTGCAGTCGGCTTTAAAACTTGCGTGCACGTGGGGGCGGTTGAACGTCGTCGAGTTTCTGCTGGACAAAGGTGTCGATCTGAGCGAACAAAAAGGCGATGGTCAGAGTCCGCTGCACTGTGCAGCGATTGGCGGTCAACTGGAAGTAATCAAGTTTCTGCTGAAACGCAATGTGCCGCTCGAAACGAGGAACATTTATGGTGGAACTGTTTTAGGCCAAACACTCTGGTCGGCCGCGCACGGCGGAGATCCCAAGTTGTATGCGGAGATCATTACGGTATTGATTGAAGCCGGTGCTCGCGTTCCCGGGCGGCATGTGCCCGTTAACAAACCGATCGACGATCTGCTACGGCGTTATGGCAGCGAACCCGAACCTACGTGGTACTGGTTTGGTGAAGAGCCTCGTCGCACTCGCCGGAAACGTTGAGCATGCTACGGCGTTTTGACTTTCTTACAAGGACTCTATCTCGACTCCCTGAAGATTAGATGTCGCTCGAATCTCGAGCGGTGGAGTTTTCACCTCTATTTTGAAATCGCGCCAATTCTCTGTAACGACGATCGCCTTCCACCGTCGTGCACTCACCGCGATTAGAACATCAAGCGCCATGCGTTGTGAGGCACCGGCTGGAAGTGATTTCTGTCGTCCTCGTTGGTAACGTTTGCGATTGAGGGTCAGAGAAAAGACGCGCGGTCCATAAAAACTGGATTATAAGGACAGAGTCAGAGTAAGGTATCCCGGCATCATACTAACCTTCCACGAAGGACACATCGATGAGCAAAAGTGCACTGGCCCTACTATGGCTAACGCTGGTTATTTCTGGAGTGGCGGCCCAATCGCGCGTTCCCACGCTTGATGAGCTTGTGACGCTGAAAACAGTCGGCGGCACGGAAATCTCGCCCGACGGTAAATGGGTCGCTTACACGGTTAGTCATGGCGATTTCAAGCAGGATGCCTTCATAACTCAAATCTGGCTTGCGAACACCGATACCGGAAAAAGTATTCAACTGACGCGCGGGGAGAAATCCTCAACGGCCCCGCGCTGGTCGCCGGACGGCCAGTGGTTGGCGTTTCTAAGCAACCGGGTTGAAGAAAAGAACCAGATATTTCTAATCGATCCGAGTGGCGGCGAGTCTCGACAACTGACCAAGTCGGAAACAGCATTAAACAACTTCGTGTGGTCGGAAGACGGAAAGACGATCGCCTACACGGCAGCAGAACCGACAGCGAAGCCGTTGAAAGACCGCAAGGAATACTACGGTGACTTCGATGTGGTGCGCGCTGGTTACACGCACGTTCACATTTGGACTCTTGATGTTACCGAAGCGATGAAGTCGCCAATCGCCGGCAAACAGCGTACGAAGAAAACCGATTTCAGTGTTAGTTCATTCTCATGGTCGCCTGATGGATCGACAATCGCTTTTAGCGCCACGATAAATCCTGACCTAATTCAGGGAACCACCGGCGATATTTACCTGCTAAAGCTGAGCGATGATTCGGTGAAGAAGATCGTCGATCAGCCCGGACCTGATACGAATCCGCTCTTCTCGCCGGACGGCAAGCAGATTGTTTTCTCTTCGGTCATGGGCGAAAAGCTTTACTTCGCCAACAATTCCCGGCTAGCGATTGTGGGAATCGATGGCGGCAAACCGAAATCCATCACTGATGGTTTTGATGAGAATGCGGGACTAATCGAATGGAACCGCAACGGAATCTACTTTGGAGGATTGCAGAAAACAGCTTCGCACTTGTTTCGCGTCGATCCGGTGAGCGCAAGAATTACCCGCGTTTCGCAACCCGATCACCTGATGGCCGGCGCGTTCTCAGTTGCGCGCAGCGCCGACCGGATTGCCTTCACTGTTTCGTCGCCGACCAGCGTCGGCGAAGTGTTCGTCTCTGACACGCGCAGCTTTACGCCGCGCAAATTGACGAACTTCAACGAGCAAACAAAATCCTTCACGCTCGGCACCCGCGAAGTGATCTCGTGGAAGAGCCAGGACGGCACGACGATCGAAGGTGTTTTAATCAAACCGGCTAATTTCGATCCGGCGAAGAGATATCCGCTGCTTTGCATTATTCATGGTGGACCGACGGGAATCGATCGTCCGGTGCTGCTCACGCCGGATGCTCGTTACTATCCATCAGACATCTGGGCGGCACGCGGCGCGTTGATCTTGAAAGTTAATTATCGAGGCAGTGCGGGCTATGGCGAGAAGTTTCGCAAATTGAATGTGGGTAACCTCGGCGTCGGCGATGCATGGGATGTTTTATCGGGTGTCGATTTCCTGATTGCGAAAGGCTGGGTCGACAAAAACAAAGTCGCCTGCATGGGCTGGAGCCAGGGTGGATACATCTCTGCGTTTTTGACGACCAGTAGCGATCGATTTGTTGCGATCTCAGTCGGCGCCGGAATCTCAAACTGGGCGACCTACTACTACAACACTGACATAACGCCGTTCACGATAAATTACCTTGGAAACGATCCTGCGGAAGATCCAGCGATTTACGCAAAGACGTCGCCGATGAATTACATCAAGACAGCCAAAACGCCCACGCTAATTCAGCATGGCGAATTCGACCGCCGCGTACCGATCGCCAATGCTTACGAACTGCGGCAGGGACTGGAGAACCGTGGCGTGAAAGTCGAGATGGTTGTGTATAAAGGTTTCGGTCACGGCATTAACAAACCGAAATCAATGCGCGCGGTGATGCAGCATAATTTGTCCTGGTTCAATCACTACATCTGGGGCGATCCACTGCCGGACCTGACTGCTCCTGAACTGCCGACGAAGAAAGAGGCGACGGATGGGAATCGTTAACGAGTAAGCACCGTCACCAACACGCATTGGGTATTTCTCGTACTCCCTGTACTTCGGGAGCCGGTCGAAGCACGGGGAGCGTAAACCAAAAGAGAGCGGTGGTTTTTCTAAGATCCAATTTATCTGATTCCATACAATTCTCCCTGCTTAATGAGATCATCCGTAGCAACTTCATTTATTCCGGACAAAGTTCACTTTATGACGGAACCGACGGTACTCGCCAACATGTGGGTTCGGTCATAAAGTGAAATTGGGTTATTACTGGAATCAACAACTTACGCGGACGATTCGGTCATAAAATGAAATTCTTGTTCGGCATAACTTGAAATTTTCGCATTCCGCTTATTTTTGTTGGCGCTTACTGCCTCGTTGTCTTAATTACTGTGCCTTTGGAGCTACCGACTATTGACGGTAGTTGTTGAGGCGCTTTATACTCCACAACCCTACGTTACCTTCAGAGTTAGAGAGTCGACTTAATGCAACGCATTCGTCCGAAAATCGCCTTGCGCGGATTTAAGCCCGGTGCAAATGGAGCGGCTCATGTTCTGGGTGAATTGGAATCTTCGGTGATGGAGATACTTTGGAATGAGTCGGGACGCTCCGTTACCGAAGTAGAGGACGAGTTGCGGAAACGACGGAATATCGCACACACAACCGTGCTGACGACGTTGGATCGGATGTTCCGCAAAGGTTACTTGAGTCGCGAGAAGCAAGGGAAAGCATTTGTCTATTCGGCGCGCTACTCGCGCGATGAATTTGAACGCGGCTTGGCGCAGGAAGTCTTAGGTGCTTTGTTGAATCACTACCGCACGCCT
>Ga0209486_10000177_pt1 | contig 29906 bp, 18 predicted proteins | sample NCCompost_FD_187518 | JGI IMG/M metagenome (GOLD analysis project Ga0209486, IMG submission 187518) | Agricultural soil microbial communities from Utah to study Nitrogen management - NC Compost (SPAdes) (version 2) | ecosystem: Environmental > Terrestrial > Soil > Agricultural land | place...
ACCAGCGGTGATAGGCCGGGTGGCCCGGTTTGACAGCTACAAAAGTGCCACGACACGTGGCGCAAACTTTGTCGTGCGAGATCAGTTCGCCTTCGACAACGGCACGATCTTCCGTCGACTCGACGACGCGCGCCCGCATTCGTATCGGCTGATCGGTTGGCGTTGGGCGCTTTAGTGTGATGGCGTAATCGGCGGTGACGGTACACGGCGGTTTGTCGGCGCCGGCTTTCTGCATCAAGTACCAGGCGGCAGTCCAGTTGCAGTGACAATCGAGCAATGTGCCGATGATGCCGCCGCTCAATACGCCGGGAAAAGCCTCGTACTCCGTGCTCGGCTGCCACTCAGCAACCACTTCATCGCCTACCGGAAAGCTGCCGATGTGCAGCCCCTTCGGATTCGCGGGGCCACAACCAAAACAGGCAAGATTCGGTGCGAAGGTTTCCTGGATGCTTTTGCTCATCCGTGATTGTTCCTCAGGCTCTTTGTTCCTCAGACTTTGGCGTAGTTTGAATCGCTGAATCTTTCCCGTCGCGGTGTACGGTAACTCGTTTACAAACACGTACTTGCGCGGTTGCTTGAATCGCGCCAACGACGCTGCGGCCAACTCGCGCAGCCCTTGTTCAACTGAGCCAGGGTCGGATTCTACATCCTGCCTGACCACGAACGCACACGCACACGGGAGCTGATGCTCGTCGAAGTCTTCCACCACCGCCGCCCGGCTGACGTCCGCGTGGCGCAATAACACGCCCTCGACTTCAACCGGTGAAACCCACTGCCCGCTCGATTTGAAACAGTCGTCGCTGCGACCCATGTGAAACCAGTAACCGTCGCTGTCGCGGCGATAGAGGTCGCCGGTCCGCACCCAGCCGTCGACAAATGTGCGTGCACTTTCTTCCGGCCGTTCCCAGTAATATCGTGACGCGCTCTCGCCTTTGATCCACAAGTTACCTTCGACGCCATCCGGCGTTGGTTCGCCATTCTCATCGAGGAGGCGTGCTTCGTAACCGTCGAGCATCCGTCCGCTGCTGCCGTAGCGCACGTCGTTCTCGTGGTTTGACATGAACATGTGCAGCATCTCTGTCGAACCGATACCGTCGAGCAATTGCACGCCGAATTCGCGTTCCCACTCCTCGCCGAGATGCGCCGGCAATGCTTCACCCGCTGATACACATAGACGCAAACTCGAGCAATCCAGTTGGCGGCCGCTGCGATGGTGATCCAGCAACAAGTTGTAAACCACAGGTACGGCGAAGAAGATCGTTGGCCGTGCAGTCGCGAGGGTTTGCGCGATGATGTCCGGTGTTGGTTTTTCCCTACACAGGATCGTGGTTGCGCCGTTCAAAAGCGGAAAGGTGAAACTGTTTCCGAGTCCGTAAGCAAACGGCAGGCGCGATGATGAAAACAGGCGATCGTCTTTGGTGACTCCGAGCACTTCGCGGCAGAAGGTTTGGTTCGTGTAGAAGAGGTCGGCTTGACGATGCATCGCGCCTTTCGGTTCACCCGTGCTGCCTGACGTGTAAAGGATAAACGCCGGATCATTTTCTCCGGGCGTTGGAAATTCAGGCGCCGGTGTGTCGGTCGATCGTTCAAGTAGCGAGGTCAACCAGTCGAGCCTGAGGGGTGGGTCACGTAGTACGAATTCCGTTACGGAAAAAGAGGATCCGCTTTGTTCGTCGGAAAACTCTTCTTCGGCTTTACGGTCCACAATCACTATGTTTTCCAAACAGCGCAGTTTTTCCCGAGCATCTGTCAGGAGGGTATTGCGGATGTCGTCTTCCATCAGCGCCAGCCGCGCACCAGAGTTGTGAAGTATCGAACACTGTTCATCGAGCCGGAGCGACATGTTAATCGGTACCGCAACCGCACCAAGTGAACAGATGGCGATGAACGCCTCGATAAAGTCCGGCGAATCGTTTAGCAATAATGCGACGCGGTCGCCGGGCGCCGTTCCGAGCGACGTGATGACCTGGGCCATGCGCAAGGTTCTGGCGCGGAGTTCGCCATACGTGAGTTCGCACCCCTGAAAGTGAATCGCGGGCGCCGCTGAATTATGAGCAAAGATGGCTTCGAAAAGATTCATTGTTGTTTGCGCTTGTTCGGCGTAGTTTGTATATCAGAACGGCCGTCTGTGTCACCGGCTCGACCCAGGGACTGAAGACGCATGGACCTGATCATCATCCTCTTTTTGCTGTTCATTCTGCTGGCCATCATGACGGTGGTCGGCCACGTAATCTGGGTGGTGATCAGCGCGATCCTCCGTTGGCTTTTTGACACTAGCACCAGCGACGATAAGCCGCCGAATATTGCTTACACAGCTCCACGGCCGCCGCCGTCGAATCCGCGCACTGAGACGTTCAAAGATCTCGCGGCTACTGAACGCCAGATCATTAAGTTCTACACGGATGGAAAAATCAACGATGAAGTCTATGAAAAATTATTGGCTCGGATACGTGAAGAACGTGAGAGTCTGACTTATTCTCCGCAGCCAAAACCAACACCCAGACCAGAACCAACACCACAACCACAACCGGCCCCCCCGATTGTTCGCCCGGAACCTGCGGTAACAGCACCGCCTCCTCCGCGATTTGGACCACTGCCACCCCCGCCGGTCCAACCACCACCGCCACCACGCAGGCCTTTCTCCGAAGTGCTCAATTCCTTTATGGAAGAGAGCAACATTCGTTGGGGCGAGATCGTCGGCGGACTACTGATCATCGGTTGCTCGACGGCGCTCGTCGTCAGCCTGTGGGCTCAGATCTCGGAGATCCCGGTATTCCGGTTTCTGATCTTTACCACTGTAACCGCGGTCCTGTTCGGCATCGGCTTGTACACCGAGCATCGTTGGAAACTGCCGACGACAAGTCGCGGCATCCTTACCATCGCAACGCTGCTCGTGCCGTTAAATTTTCTCGCGATCGCAGCAGTGTCCGCCAGTAACACGTCGGGCGCGCTCGTTATCATCAGCGAGCTTGCAGCGCCCGCGATCTTTCTCTGTCTCGTCTACTTTGCCGGACGTGTGATCACGCCCGGTTGCGCGCACGTCTTGTCGGCGGGAGTGTTGGGGTCATCGATCGGACAACTGCTCGTTCGTCACTTTGCGTCGCCCGAGTCTGGCCCAATGCTGCTCGTGTTTCTCGGCGCTTTTCCGGTCACGTTTTATCTCGTAACTGTCGGACTCGCGTTGCGTGTGGTCCTGTCCGATCGCGCGATCGACGAAACCGAAACGACAACGGTGTTCACCGTGCTAGGGGCGATGAGCTTCGCAGCGCTGCTGCCGTTCGGATTGTTGCTCTACAAGGGTGGACCAATTGGCCTGACGATGATGTATCTCGCGCCGCTTGTCACGCTGTGGGGCTTACCGATGCTGGCGACGGGGACGATCCTCTGGCGACGCATCAACAACAAGGAGCTTGTTTTTGCGAGAACAACGGGAACAGCGCTTGGCATTGTCGGCGTGATGATCGTTTTGGCGGGCATGGTCCTGGCCTGGCCCAATCCGGCGAGCATCGTGCCCGCTGCGTTGCTTAACTTCGCGATCTTCACTGCGCTCGCAGTGTTTCTCGAATTGCCGGTCGCGCATTTACTCGCGGCGAGCTGTCTGGGGTTGGCCTATCTAGTCACGTATCACGTCGCAGTCGGAAACATCCCCTGGGAAAACCTGCGCGTGATGTCTTTGCTCGAGGTTAGTCTGACGGTTGCAAGCGGACAGGCGTGGGTTGGTGCGTTTGTGCTTTTCGTCGTTGCGTCTGAATGGCTGTTTCATCGCAAGCGAGGACGTGATGCTGAGTACTACCTGATTGCTGCGGGTCTAATCGCTGCGCTGAGCCTCGTGCTCGTGACGTTGTTTGGCAAGTTGTCAGGCGAGGTTTACACGCTCTGGATGGTTTACGGGCTTTATGCGCTTGGCGGTTTCTGGATTGCCTGGCGGCGAAGATTGGTGCCGCTGGCGTGGGTCGGATCGGCGTTGCTGGTGGTCGCTCTCGCCGACGGGTTTACACATCCGCTGGCGCTTTCGTTCCCGTGGCAGACGGCTTTGCTGGTGCACGCAACGATCTGTGCGATTGCGGCGATTGTGTGTTCACGTAATCGGATGACGGCGATTCTTTCCGAAGCGCTGAATTACAGCGCACTGATCTCGGTTGTGTTAAGCGTGATCAGTCTGTTCCAGGCGAATCACTGGGAAGAGACCTGGATGCAGGCGCAACGAGTGTTTTGGATCGCCGGCATTCTGCTTATCTCGATGTGGCTCAATCGCAATCGACTGCTGCTCAACCTTTTTCAGATCGCGTTGACGTGCGCGCTTGTGCTTACGGTGAAAGCGACACTGCAACAGTACGACTGGTACTCGTATCTACCACACGCTTGGCTCCATCCGACCGCGTTACAGATTCAGGGAACTGTGCTCACGCTGTTCGTGCTCGCGTGGATCGCGGTTCGGATGATTGTTAGGCGACGAATGTCGGTTAGCCCGGTAGGTGCTCAAGGCCACTGGCTTAACGATGCATGGCAGCTACTCGACGACGGTATTGCGTTCGATCGGCTCGTTTCGTGGGCGCTGGTTGGGGCGTTCCTGCTGTTGGCAGTTTATGGATCGCTCGCCGGTGTGACGCAGGAGCTGGCTGCGTGGGGCAGTGGCTATCCAGGTTACGACGTAGCCGGCTTTCCTCATCAGGAAGCATTAGGTCTCGGATCATGGATCGTGCTCGGTCTTTTGACCATCGCGATGCTGGCGGACTACTTCGAACGACGTAGCGGCGTGTATCTACTCGGGGCGCTCGTGGTCCTTTCGGCGGCGATTCCGTTGCTTGCAGGATTGTTCGAACCACAGATCGCCACGGCAACAGCATGGCGTTGGTTTGCAGCGTTGTTCCTAATCGCCGCATCGATCCCGTTGTGGTACTACCGACCACCACAGCCTCATCTGCGGTCGCTCTTAATCATTCTCACGCTTGTGCCGCTGCTCGTTCTCACGATCTATCCAGCCCTGCGAGCGATCTACTACATGCCGGTGCAGGGACCGGTTAGCGGTTTCTTCTCGTGGTTTGACGACGACTTCTCCTACGGCATACCCCTCGTGCTCGTTGCTTTCGCGATGATCGGCAACGCATTGCGCGAGCGCCTGCCTGATTTCGCCTTCTTCGGCGGAGTTCTTTTTAATATGACGGTCACGCTCGCGTTTCTGCTGACTGTCGTGGCCGCGAAAGGCTTGATGGACCAGGCGGTATTGGTCCGGCTTGCGCAACTCAACGCGATCACGTTTGCGGTTTATGCATTGCCTTGGTTGAGCACGCGAGGTCGCTGGCTTCCGGCGTTGAAGCCCGCAACTGAGACGCTGGCAAACAACTTACTGATGCTACAAACCGGTTTGGCGCTTGCGCTGAACGTGCTGGTGATCGTACCGGCAGCCTACGCACTCGTCATGGCGCCGGGATTTGTAGCAAATGGAACGATTGCAGCCGGTGGTTTTCTCGGTTGGCTGTCGTTCGCGGTCACACTTGTGACGGCGGTATGGTTTGCAAGAACGCGCGAACAACGTCTGTCGCCGATCACGTTCGCGGGTGTGCTATGGGGTGTTGCATGTCTGGTTGCCTTCCGCATAGCGGACAGGAGCGGCTGGCTCGGATTACATGTGCTGACGGTCGGCGCGACCGTCGTTACCGGCGCGATGATTGCAGCATCCACTGTGTCTTCGGCTGCGCTTGCTCGGGCAGTTCGCAAGCTATTTCATATCGGCGGGTTCTGGGAATCGCAATGCCGTCAACTCGCGGTGGCCAGCGGCGGCATCGCCGTCTTCCTTAGTCTACGAACTGTCACGGATTCAAGTGCAACGCGCTGGTGGTCCATCGGGCCATTGCTGGTGCTGACGGCACTGGCCGCGATCCTGCATTGGCAAACACTGCGCCGGCGTTACCTGTATGTCGCCGGGATCCTGCTCAACACGTCGGTCACGCTGTGGTGGACGTTCATACTCACCGGCGAGAAGGGTCTTGGGAATTTCCTGCTGACGAATGTAATGGTCGCGAGCGTGGGGGGCATGCTCTGGTTGGCGCTCGAGCTGCGCGCGCGGCAACTGCGCGTGAAGGAAGGATACGCCGCTCTCTCGTTTCACAACGTCGTGGCGATTGCTACGAGCGCAATGCTGCTGTGCATCATCGTGGTCAGTATTGGCGCGCTGCGATCTGACTCCTTTCTGCTCGAGCTTCCCAGCCTGACGTGGGTTTCGTTTGCTTCTGTCGTTGCGTTAATGGCGGCAACGTTATGGGACAAGCGCGCGAAATACTCGGTCGCCGGACTCTACGTCTTGGGACTGTTCGCTGCCGCGATCGCCTTTCATCAAGTGGAGCCGAAAGCAGATCGTCTCCAGTGGACCATAACGATCTTCCTCGCGTTATATTCACTGCTCGTCGGACTACTCTGGCGATATCGCGAACGAGTGATCGAATACGCCGCCCGCGCCGGCATTCCTCGCCGCATAGCGCCTGGAACAACCGATCTTCCGTGGCTTGCGGCGTTTACGACCCTCGCCGTTTTCACAGTCGGCGTTTTGGCCTTCTGGATCGACCTCGAATTGCTCCGGTTTGCATTCCGTGTGACGGCGGCGCTCGCCGTAGTCGCGCAGTTCTTTACGATCGCCCAGTTTGCGGAAGGAAACAACGCAGAAGACTGGCGCCGCATGTCACTCGCCGTGCTGGTGATCGGTTTGGTGTTGTTCGGCTGGTCGTGGCTCACGCCAGGCATTAACGGCACGTGGCTGAATCGCAGTGTGATTCTGATGGTCGCCGGCTTCGGCTTAACCGCCCTTTACGCGTTGTTCCTCGAACGAGTACGAAACCATTGGCCCGACTGGTCCAATGCAGTGCGTTTCAGTGTGCCGTGGCTACTCGGCGGCGGCGTGCTCGCGTTGTTCTTCTGTCTCGGAACCGAAGTCTTCTATCAGATGACGTTCGGCGCTGTGCGTATCAATCCGTTTTCACTCGTCACCATCGGTCTGACGCTCGCTGCCGCCGTCGTGATCTGCGTGCTGTTTGCACTGTCGCCCGCCCACGATCCGCTGGTGCTTTCCGAGCGCGGCCGCATGCGCTATGTCTACGTCGCCGAGGTCATGTTGGCGTTGCTGTTCCTGCACGTGCGGCTCACGATGCCGTGGTTGTTCACGGGGTTCATTGAACGCTACTGGCCGCTTGCCGTGATGGTAATTGCGTACTTCGGCGTAGTCACGAGCGAATCGTTGCGACGACGCAGAGTGCTTGTGCTCGCACAACCGCTGGAACGAACCGGCGTGTTTCTACCGCTCTTGCCGGTGCTTGGTTTCTGGCTCGCCTCTTCAGAAGTCGACTTTTCGTTGTTGCTGTTCGTGGTTGGCGGATTGTACGGACTCTTGTCCGTGCTGCGACGTTCGTTTGGTTTTGGCGTGTTGGCGGCAGTCGCGGGAAATGTGGGGCTTTGGTACATCCTGCACCGCACTGCTGATTATCAGTTCCTGCAACATCCCCAGTTGTGGCTGATTCCGGTCGCGCTTTCGGTGTTGCTGGCGGCTTACTTGAACGAGAAAAACTTGAGCGAGGACCAGATGGCGGGAATCAGGTATCTCGCACTCGTTACGATCTATGTGTCGTCGACTGCTGACATCTTTATCAACGGCGTCGCGAATTCCCCGTGGCTGCCGCTTATTCTCGGTTCGTTCTCTCTCGCCGGTGTGTTCGCCGGAATCATCTTTCGCATTCGCGGGCTGTTGCTGCTCGGATCTGTGTTCTTGTTGCTGTCGATCATCACGATGATCTGGTACGCGTCGGTGAACCTCGGTTGGACGTGGCTGTGGTACGTCGCCGGGATCGTCACGGGCGCGACGATCATCTTCATGTTTGCGTTGTTTGAGAAGAAACGCAGTGAAGTCATGCGTGTAGTTGAAGGACTGAAAGAGTGGGAACGATAAGATTGAAATCCGTGGTAAATTCCGTCCTCGATGATAAAACTCCTGCTTCTTGTTTCTCTTGCTATCGTTATTCCCTCGGTCCAGGCACAGCAGCTTGGTTTGATCCAGAATGTTGACGGTCGCAAGACTGTTAGCCTTGACGGGCCGTGGCAAGCGATTATCGATCCTTACGAATCCGGGTTTTACGACTACCGGTACCAGCCGAGCGCGAATGGTTATTTCAAGAACGCCAAGCCTAAGACAAAGAGCGACCTGATCGAGTACGACTTCGACAAGTCGGGGACGTTGAAAGTTCCCGGTGATTGGAATACGCAGTCGGACCAGTTGTTCTTTTATGAAGGGACGGTCTGGTACAAGAAATCATTTGATTATCAGCTTCAATCGGGCAAGCGGCTGTTTGTTTATTTCGGTGCGGCGAATTATGTCGCGGACGTTTATCTGAACGGAGAGAAAATCGGGCAGCATGAAGGTGGGTTTACGCCGTTCAATTTTGAGATAACGAAGGTCGTGCGCGAGAAGGGAAACTTTCTCGTCGTCAAAGTTGATAACAAGCGACGTCGTGATGCGGTACCGACGTTGATGACGGATTGGTGGAACTATGGCGGACTGACTCGTCAGGTCGCGCTCGTCGAAACGCCGTTGACGCTCGTTCACGATTATTTGATCCAGCTTGAGAGGGGTAGTTTGGATCGGGTCCGAGGTTGGGTTCGATTAAACGGTTCGCGGCTTGTTCAGCGTGTGACGATCCGCATTCCCGAGGCGGGAGTCAATCGAGCGTTTACGACCGATGCGAATGGCTTCGCGGCGATCGACTTTCGTGCGGATTTGAAGTTGTGGTCTCCAGAGGATCCGAAACTTTACGACGTGCTCGTGGAGACGGACGCGGATCAAGTGCGCGACCGAATTGGGTTTCGCAGTATTGAGGTGCGGGGCACGGAGATTCTGTTGAATGGACGGCCGATCTTTCTGCGCGGGATTTGCGCGCATGAAGAGGCGCCGCTTCGTGGTGGACGCGCTTACAGTCGTGAGGATGCGTTAACGCTGCTTGGTTGGGCGCGCGAGTTGGGCGCCAACTTCGTTCGGTTGGCCCATTATCCGCATAACGAGGTCATCATTCGTGAAGCAGACAAGATGGGAATCCTGCTCTGGTCGGAGATTCCGGTCTACTGGACCATTCAGTGGGAAAACCCCGCAACGCTAGAGAACGCGCGCAATCAGTTGAGCGAGATGATCCAGCGGGACAAGAATCGTGCTGCTGTTGTGATCTGGTCGGTCGCTAACGAAACTCCGCTTAGCGACGCGCGTCTCTCGTTTCTTAAAAACCTGGTGTCGCACGCTCGCAGTCTTGATTCGACGCGACTGCTCTCCGCTGCGATGGAGCGTCACTACATCAATCCGACGACGCAGATGATCGACGACCCGCTTGGCGAGTTTCTGGATGTGCTTGGTTGTAATGAATATGTCGGCTGGTACGACGGTCTGCCTGAAAAAGCCGATCGAGTCGAATGGAAGTCGAAGTATGACAAGCCGTTGATCATGAGTGAATTCGGCGCCGACGCGTTGTACGGTCACCACGGCGACACCTTGACGCGTTGGACTGAAGAATACCAGGAGGATCTCTACCGCCGGCAAATCGGTATGCTGCGCAAGATCTCGTTCCTTCGCGGCACCTCTCCCTGGATCCTGATGGACTTTCGCTCCCCCCGCCGCCCCCTACCCGGCATCCAGGACTACTGGAACCGCAAAGGCCTCATCTCAAATCGCGGCGAGAAGAAGAAGGCATTTTTTGTCATGCAGCAGTGGTACAGAGAGTTGCGAGAGAAATCGGGTAAATGAGATTGGCTAAGATTCAGCTGTAAGTATCCCGCACAAAGTTCGTGGATCGATGTTCCCGCCGGAGACGATGCAGACGACTCTACCGTTACCTGCCTGACCAGCTAACGCACATGCGACGGGGCAGGCGCCGGCGCCTTCGGCGATGACGTGATTGCGTTCGGCCATTAGGCGGAGGGCGGAGGCGACGGAGTCCAGATCGGCGACGAGTGAGCCGTCGATCAGACCCTGAGCGCGATCGAGCATCTGCGGGAAGACGAGACGAGCGCCAATGCCGTCGACGAACGATGGTTTGTAATCGACAGATTGCGGTGAACCGGCGGCGAGCGAAGCAGTCAGCGGCGCCGCTGTTGCGACTTCCGCTGCGTAGATCTTGCAGTTTATGTTTAAGGCACGCAGCGCGGTGGCGATACCGCAAGTAAGTCCGCCACCACCCCACGGAATTACAACCGCATCAAACTCCGGCAGATCTTCCACGATCTCGAGCGCAATCGTGCCGTTGCCGGCCATCACGTTTAAATCGTCGAATGCATGAATGAATGTTGCTTCAACCCCCGGGAAGGCGCGTTCTTCAAACGCTCGCCACCATTCTTCAAACGGCACTTTAATAACTCGACCGCCAAGCCGTTCTATTGCGCGAACCTTCGTGTCCGGCGCGGTCTCGGGCGCGACGACCGTGCAGGGAATGCCAAGCTCGCGAGCGCGCCACGCAACGCCCTGAGCCATGTTGCCTGCCGACGCCGTCAACACCCCGCGCGACAGCATTTCCGGCGTCGAATGGCCCATCGCATTCGCGGCGCCGCGAATCTTAAACGAGCCTATCGGTTGAAGATTCTCGAGCTTGAGATAAATCTCGGCGGGCGCGTCGGTGACGTTCAGGCGGACGAGCGGGGTGCGGATCGCGGCGTTCGCGATCATGTTTCGAGCGTCGTTAATTTCGGAAAGAGATGGGAGCATTAACCGAAGTCGATCCACGTACCGGCATTGGCTTCTTGTGCTTGCCGATACAAATAATTAGCGGCGGCAAGGTCCTCAACTGCCAGGCCTAACGATTTGAATAACGTGATTTCCTCGGGCGATGTGCGACCCGGTTTCTGTCCTGTAAGAACCTCACCGAGTTCAGCGCGAATGTGTTCTGGTCCAATCGCGCTTTCACGCATTGCAAACAGGTAGTCACCAGCTTCGTTCAATGTCGACTCCCGACGATCGACAAACAATGCCGACTCGGCGATCGTCGCAGTATCGACCTCACGGGCGAGTGGCGTGCTCGAACCTACGACATTCAAATGAACGCCCGCTGAGATCCACTCGCGTTGAACGACCGGTTCTTTAGAGTTTGTGACAGTCGCAACCAAATCTGCGCCGTCTAAAGCCTTAGCAACAGAATCAACCGGCTCAATCGCAAACGGAACATTCCCGCTCATCTCTTTCGCCAATTGTCCAGCATGTTCAATACTCCTACTCGCGACGCGGCAACGTTTGATCGGTCTAACTTCCGCCATCGCTTTCAAATGCGTACGTGCCTGGACTCCCGCTCCGATTATTGCGAGATCGGAAGCGTCTTCTCGCGCGAGCAGGTCTGTCGCGACTCCGGAAACAGCAGCAGTGCGAATAGCAGTGATCGCCGACGCATTCATCAACGCCAGCAACTCGCCCGTCTCAGCGCTGAAGAGCAGCACCGCACCCTGATGCGCATCTTTACCCTTCGCCGGATTCCCGGGGAACACACAAACGGTCTTCAAACCATAAGCCGCGTCATCACCGCCAACGTACGATGGCATCAATCCCATCACACCCGCTGCATTCGGCGGCCGAACGATCGTGCGCAACGGCTGATGCACCTCCCCTGACGCAAGCTTGATAAGCGCCTCACGCATCAGCGCGATGCACTCCTTCATCGGCAGAAGTTCTACAACCTCATCGTGATTCAGTATCAGGATCTTCATGGCGCACGGAATCTATCATATGGTGCAATGACTTCCGCACCGACACGGCGTTTAGCGGTGCCGGCCGCGAGAGATCGCGCGCGTAGCCACAACGCTCATAAAACTCAACTGCCTCGATTGCTGCGTTCGATCGCATTTCATCGCAACCTTGCGCTGTCGCAAACGCTTCCGCCAGACGAAGTAAGACACGTCCGTGGCCCAGTCGCTGTAGATCTTCGCGAATAGCGACGCGCCGCAACCACGCGACACGCGCAACGATGTCCAGACGAAGAACGCCGAGAACAGCGTCTCCATAAACCAGAATTAGCGGATGATTACCCGGCTTCGTATCGTCCGGATGGTTCTCGATGTACGCTTCCGCCTTGCCGCGATTTTCAAACAGCACCTTGCGGCGAATAGCGTGAAACGCTCGCCATTCTTCGTCCGTCTGCGGTGTTCTCAATGCGTGCTGAAACCCTGCCATGCGGATCTATCGTATACTCAACCGCCGAAAGTCGAACCCAGTGAGCTTACAAAACAATGAATAAAATTTACTTTTACGTCGCTCTCGCAGGTGCGCTGTTATTCGCCGCGCCTTCAGTTCACGCCCAGGACATGGTTTGGCCGCAATTTCTTGGCCCGCAATCCAACCCGGTGGGCACTCACGCGAAGCTGGCGGATCGTTGGTCCAAGACGGATAACGTCGAGTGGTCTCTGGAAGTGCCGGGCCGCGGCTGGTCGTCGCCAATCGTCACCGGCGGCAAGGTGTACCTAACGACGGTAACAACCGACGGCAAGTCGAAAGCCCCGCAAGTCGGCACCGAATACAGCAACGAGTACGCCGCGGAGTTACAAAAACAAGGTCTCTCGGGTGCGGAAATAATGAAACGCCTCAACGAGCGCGACATCGAGCTCCCGAACGAGGTCAACCTGCATTACTTTCTTTATTGTCTCAACCTGAAGAGCGGTAAGGTTGAATGGGCCAAGGAATTTTTCACCGGTCGCCCGCCCGGCGGCCGCCATCGCAAAAACAGTTTCACGTCAGAGACCCCGGTAACCGACGGCAAGTTTATCTACCTGTACGTCGCGAATCTTGGACTGTGGGCATTCGACCTGAAAGGTAACCAGGTTTGGACTACCCCGATGGAGTTAAACCCGATCTATCTCGAGCTGGGAAGCGGCGCCTCGCCCGCGTTGGCGGGAGACCTCCTCGTCGTTTTGTGCGACAACCAGAAACAGCAATACGTCGCCGCTTACGACAAGAAAACCGGTAAGCAGATGTGGCGCACCGATCGCGATCTCGGTGGCCGGCAACCTCCCGTACAACGTTCCGGATGGTCCACACCGTTTGTCTGGCGGAATGGGCAGCGTACCGAGATCATTACCGTTGGACCACTGACGGCCATTAGTTACGACCTTTCCGGGAAAGAGTTGTGGCGGTTGTCAGGGATGTCGATGACACCCGTGCCCACGCCGTTCGCTTACGAAGGTTTGCTTTTCATTAACGGCGGGCGTGGCCGTTCGTTGTTTGCGCTGAAGCCTGGTGCTACGGGTGACATCACGTTGAAAGAAGGTCAGACTTCAAATGACTATGTCGTTTGGTCGCAGCCGCGCGGCGGAACGTATCTGCCGTCGTCGGTCGCTTACCAGGGAGCGGTGTATACGCTGACAGAAACGGGCATCCTTAATCGTTTCGACGCGAAGACCGGAGCGCAATCGTATAAGACGCGAATCGATACGGCGGCGACGAACTTTACCACCTCGCCGTGGGCTTACAACGGTAAGCTGTTCTGCCTGAGTGAAGAAGGGCAGACGTTTGTCGTCGAGACTGGTGAACAGTTCAAGTTATTGCACGTGAACGAACTGGATGATTTTGTTCAAGCGTCGCCGGCGCTTGTTGGTGAACGTCTGCTGATCCGAACAGAACGCCGGCTCTACTCGATCCGCCGTAAAGCTTAAGACCGCCTCACATCAGGCGGCGAAGCCGCGGTAGTAAGATCGGCACTCGCGAAGCCGGTGGGAGACTTTTACCGGTGACGCGTCAATTACTGTCGACAGCCGCCGCAGTCACTTTGTCGTGAGTGCTGGTTGAAAACGCGCAAGTCGCGACGGTAGCCCTCGACGATGTCGAGAATGAAGCGAATGTCGCCGTCTTCCATGTTCGGATAACGGCGATACGCTAACGCCGCCGAGGTGTCGAGCGCGTTCAGTGCCTGCGAGTAGCGGCCACGCCGTGCAAGCCCGGTCATTTCGAGCAGCGAATCGGCAAGCTGCGCGATCGTATAGTTCTTCTTCACCTCAACATCGGTCAGCAGCTCGCACGATTCGTTTTCAGCCGGGACCAGTCGCGCCTCCTTCACTTCTTCCACCATGCACTTGCGTCTCACGTCGTAGTACGACAGCCGCACCTTCACCGAGGTCGTGCTCTTCACGGAATCGGCGCGAAACTTCGCCATCACCACCTGCGTCAGGCCGTTGTTCATGTCATCCAACTTGATCGAGACACTTCCATTTCCATGACGCGGCTCGTAGCCATAGATTTTCTCCAATTGCAAACCCGCGCCGTAGTCGATCCTCACTTCAACTCGTTTCGCGATTGACGAGATCAGACTCTGCACTTCGTTCACAAAAACCTTATCGATGTCTTTGTAATCGGAAATGAAGTGATAAAGCCCGCGTCCGGATCGCGCGAGAGTGCGCAGCAGATCGTTGTTTAGATCGTTTCCAACACCGATGGTTGAAAGATCGACGCCCTGCTCGTTGAACTCTGACGATTCAGCAGCGATGCGCCCAGGATCGACAACGCCCTCATTCGCTATGCCATCAGTGAGCAAGATGACGCGGTTGGTCGCACCGGAGCGGAGATGCTTCTTCGCTTCCGCGTAACCCAACATCAATCCGCCGTGCAGATTCGTCGAGCCGTTCGGCTCGAAACAATCGATCGCGCGTCTCAACGCATAACCATCGCCGATTGTGCGGGCCGGGTACAAAATTTCCGCCAGGGAATCGAATGCAACGATCGAGATGATGTCATTACCACGCAGCCGGCCGATCATCGCGTGCAAACCACTCTTCACGCGCGCCATCTTGTCGCCCGCCATCGAACCGCTTTTATCGATCACAAGCACGAGATTCAGCGGACGCAGGTCAGTACGCTCGTTAACTTCCGCGGTGGTAAACCCGATCTGCAACACGGCTTCGCGTTGCCAACGCGAGATCTCTCCGCTGCCCCAACGCGTGTCCATTGCCACGGACTGGCCCGCCTTCGGCAGAGGCAGACGGTGTTTGTGATAGTTAATGAATTCATCGACAACTATTTCATCGGGTACTCTGAAAACGGGAGCGGGCGCGCTGTAAACGGTGTACGACCCTGACGACGATGGATACTGTGAAGTGGCGGGCGGCGGTGTATACGGGCTAGAGCTAACACCCGCGCGGGCGCGGGAAACGGAAGCGGCCGATGTGTTCGACTGCGCCAAAACAAAGGTGGAGGAACATGAACAGAGCAGTGCTAACGCGAGGACCTTCTCGAAGAAACGATAGACCTTCATCGCCTTTCTCCTATTTGTCTTGGAACTTACAAGTTGAGAGCGGGGAGCCCGGTAGAACTAATCCCTTTGGGAAACAGAGATTCAGCGGGCGCGATTTAAGTTGCTTTGGCTCACGAAAGAAAAGAGGCGAAAGAAAAATACCTAGATGCGGCGTGAGTCGTAGGCCCAGTGGAGCAGCGCTTGTCGTTGTTTGGGCCGGCATTCGATATCACCCTTCGGACAGTTCTTCCTCACCTGGGCGATATGCCGCCGTATAGCGCGCCAGCGTTTGATCTGCCTTTCGTCGTCAGGACAACGACGGCCCATGTAGTAACGGCAATACCACTGAAACCAACCGCGCGGATCTTCGTGATAGATCCAGCCCTTTTTCTTCCAGTATGAAAGCGGTTTTGAAGCATTAACGCCGAAGTAGTTCAACTTCGGATCGTGTCGCTCTGCGCAGAGTTTTGCGCGGCGAAACCATGAGGATGGAAACTCAGCGATGCAATCGGTCATGTATTTACCGCCGAAGACGCCCAGTTCAAGCATCTCGCGCGGTGTCAACTCGGGTTTGAAATCAGGATGGAAGTTTCGCCCCGCAGGCTCGGTGCAGAAGTAGACGTAGCTCGATTGCATCAAGTCGTTGACTGCGACGCGTCGTCTTTTCATCGACGATTATTAGAACAGAACTCGATCGATGACGCGATGCGTATATCGCGATTACGAACCAGAACTCATGGCGCAAAACAAACTCGGGCCGGATCGCTCTGGAGGTTATCGACGTGCAGCCTGAGTCTGAAACACTTATGGCCGATACTCGGCAACAACCTGATATTGAGCTGTTTCAACCAGAACTGTCCCGGAACATCGCCAACGAATTCGACTGGCAGCGGATACACGAGATGATTCGGATCTTCCGCTGTCAGTATCGTTTGAGACGGATTCTTCACGTCCTCGAGGTTCCTCGCGAAGATCACCACTCGCGCCATTCCATCATCTGCAAATTCCATCGGATGAAAAATCGAGAAGGGTGGCCCAATGAAACTTACTGAATCGAGTAGCAGTGCGACGTCAGTATTTTGGATCGTCACGATTTGAGGACGCAGCCGGCCCGTGAAATCGATTCTTACATCCGCGGCCAGGTCGTTAACCTCATGGTTCAGCGGAGCAACAACTAAGAAACCCTGCGCCACAGGAGCGATGGTGTAATGCTGGCCCGCAGGAAGGTTGGTAAACGAATAATTACCATCCTTGTCAGTCATGACTGAGCTAATCTGCGACTGGACCAGATGAACATTTACGCCAGGGATGCCGGCGCCGTTCGGTTTCGTCAGTCGTCCTAAAATCGTGTGGCGGTTAAGAGTGCCGCTGAAGTCGATTCCAGCTACGTCTCGCGACGGACGCACCACGGTGTGGCTCGCGTTTGTGAACTCGTAATGACGCTTGCTGACCGTGACAGTGTAAGTGCCGGTTGTTGGCAAATTAGTAATGCGGAAGTTGCCCAGCGCATCTGTAAGCCCGGCGGCCGATTGCGAACCGCTCAACGTGATCGTCGCACCGCTAAGCGGGTTTCCAACTTCATCCTCAATATTGCCCGAGATTGAAAAGTTCTGCTGCGGGTCGCTTTCGAGATAATCACTCAATGCGTTGCGCTGTTCGGTCAGACAAGCGTTGTCGGTTCCGCATCTGATCAGCAAGTCGGACCAGTAGAAGTGAGCCGCCGGCTCGGGTTGTCTGCCCAACACGGAAACAAACCGCTGGCGTACGTACTGCACCGGATCATTTTCAGGCTCCGTTTGCATCTCGGTGGTCGTTTGGGCCTTCGAATCAAGCCCGCCGTAAATCGAATTGATTACCGTCAGCCGCTCGGTGCTGTCGTCGGCGCGTATTCGATCTGCTTTCTCGATGCACGTCAGGCGATCGAGTATGGCGTGGGAGGTTCGAATGAAATCGATCGCCGCGCCTGTGTTCTGGCTCCAACCATAATGTGAATTCTCGACCAGCACGTTGCGCACGTCGAAGAACTGGTGACCCGCCGTACCGAGATTCGAAACATTCATTTTGAGACCCGAGATATAAACCAGGTCGATTGGGTCAATGGGAAAGCCCCACAGATGAGGAAACGCAGTAATACCGATCCAACCACCCTCGTCGAAGAAAGTGTCGCGTATCACAGCTTCACGGCGCGGGGAGTCATGAGTTCTTGGCGCGACGCCCGCGAGGTTGATCCATGAGAGCGGCGATCCGAGTCCCATCCTGCCGAAATAGGATCTCAGACCGTAATCGATGAAGATCGAATTCGAGATGCTGAACCTCTTCCACTCGATGTTCTCGATGATTGGCGCGTAAGCACCGCTGTTCGCGGCGCTGCCAAGAACCATACTGCTCTCGACGGACAGCTCGCACCGCACAGCGCGAATGATGTTTCCGCCGCCGAGTCCCGGCACAGCGCCAAAAGTGGCGATGCCGTAGAACTCGGAGTGACGAACTGTGGCGTGTTTGATGTCGATCAAAAACAGCGTGATGAAGGCATCGCTGCTGCTTGATTCGATGCCGGTGAAGGCGAGGTGTTCGACCGTTAAGTTGTTAGCGTTGCGCAGCGTGATCGCGCTTTGCGTCGCGCCTGTGGCGGGAATGAATTCCGAAACGAGATCCAGACTTTTCGCGAGATCGTTACCGCCCGCTGTTGGCGGAGCAGGCATCGTGTCGGACGGTACACCTTGAATGATTACGTTCGCGCCGGCGAAGTCTCTCACCACCGGCGTCCGAATCAGGTATAGACCAGCCGGAATGTTGAGCGTGCCGCCTCCAGCGGCGGCGACTGCGTCGAGGGCCCTTTGCAAAGCTGGACCATCATCGCTTACGCCGTCACCGGCCGGATCGAAATCAGGGAGATTGAAGACGTTTGTCTGGGCACTTGCTGTAAAAGAACCGAAAATTAGGATTGCAATAAGCAAAGTTATCCGTTGCCGCACGAGTATTCGAGTGTATTGGTCCATATTCTTCTAGTTATCGGCGGTGAAGGAGAGGGCGAATTGGGAAGCCCAAAGTAAAATACAAACAAGCCAAACATTACGCAACATGTTTTTACAGATCGGTCAAAATGGTCCATGGACCACGGACCGCACAAGTTGCGCGGTCCGTGATTTTTCGGAGTGTGAGGTAATTATTTAGGGTCGAGTTTTCGGCCGGCGTTCAGATGGTCCCAATTCATGATGGCGTTGAAAATCAGGAAGTAACTGCCTTTCGTTTGCCCACGCCAGAATGGATTGGTTGAAAACAGGAGTACGTGACCGTTACCGGAAGGCACGTCAATGATGGCCGCGCGCTGCGCGATCTCATCGCCGTTGTCCAGCAATCCGGAAACAAACAGATCGCGACTGTCGGCATAGCGCATCACCACGCGCGGACGCTGATTCGGCGGGATCAATCCGACCGCGTTGCGTCGTTGTTCGTCCATCACGGGTGGCGCCTGCCACACTTCCACTCTTGGTGGCGGCTCCGGAATGTCGACCGGTGGACGTCCCTGCGGTTGATCCGGATCGTCGGGTGTGCCACGACCGGTTGCGCGCGGCGCCTGGCGTGACGGACGCCCGCCAACGCCGTTGTTGAGACTGTAGATCGCACCATTCATGCAGTACATCGCGAGGGTGTCGCCGTATCCGTACGCGATCGGACTGTCGCCATCGACCATTTTGGTGCGAAGGATTGCGCCAACTGCTTTTAAGCGTGAGGAACGACTCGTCGTAACGCCCGCCGTGAAGCCGACGTTGATCGCAAAATCCGAAGTATCGTCGATGGTGATAAAGAGTCCGCCGTCTTTGATGAACTTTTGCAGGTTCTGCAATCCGGTCCAACCGAGTCCGGGACGCATATCGTCGGTTTCGTCGATGCCCCCAAGGTTTGGCGTCAACGCCGTCTTTCGCCACGGCAGTGGATTACCGTACATCGGCCTGCCGTTGATGATCGCCTGCGCTCCGCTTCCGACCGGACCAAACAAGATGACGTCGTACTTCGCTTTCAGGTTTGAATCTCGCGATGCATCCTGCGTGCTGATGTAAGTGAAAGGGACTTGCAGGTGATCGAACCCGAGCCGGAACCAGCCTTCGTCCTGCGTGTTGAGCCACGTGTGCATGATCGCGACGCGGGCGGCGCGCACCGGGTGTGTCTTGACCGACGGCGCATCGTTGACGGCGTAGACCTGAACGCCGAGTTCGTTGGCGACGCGGCGCACGTCTGCTTCGGACGCGCGACGAATAATGAACGAGCCGCGATTGAACTTCCGTCCCGCGGCGTCAAACGGTTCTTCCGCCGCTTCCATCTCGACGTCTTTCAAACGATAACGGAACGTGACGAGCGCGTTGTCGGCATTGTGATTGACGAGATAGACGGTGCTCGCGCTGCCGGTGACGCCGCCCGGCGACTTGATCTCAGTGGTGATACGCTCCATCGGCGCCGTTAACACTTTGACGTCTGTGACGCGGACGACTTCGACGTTTGCGAGTTCACCCATGGTCCAGGCGGTGTCGTCATAAATGTCTTGTTGCGGATCGTTAGGCGCCCAATACTGGTAATCTAGAAGAGCGTCGGCGATACGGCTGTAAGGTTGGTCCATTCGGACGATGTAAGTGCCCGCCGGGAATGTTCGGTCTTCCGTTTTTGGTGCGGGAGACGGCGAAGCAGACGGACTCGCACCTGCCGCTGGTCGTGGCGCTTCCGCGCCCGCTTTCCGCTTGGTTGCAACGGTGAATGGCGCTGTCGCTTTGCTGATCTCAACGCCCTGCGCTTGCAACGTGCGAAGGAGTTCGGCCTGATTGCCGGCGCGCAGTTCGTTGCCCGGAAAAACGTATGCGGCGGGGCCTTCGTTCTTCGGCTTGTCGATTGATCGCTTGCTCTTCAGGTAGAAGTTTTTGAGGAACAGTTTTCCGTTGTTGGCGAAGTAATGCATCGTCGTCAACAACGCAGTCTGCTGGTAGTTGTTGTTGTTGCGCTGCGACCATTTCGCTTTGGGCAGCGGCGGGTTTTGACGATACCAGGTGCGCTGGTAATCGCTCGGCGAAAGTGTTCGTTCGAGCGTGTCGGCGCCCGCGTTGCCGAAAGTCTCGTACAGACGGCTGATGCCGTTGTGTGTCGCCGCGATGAACATCAGGTAGCCCGGCGACCATGTATCGAAGTTGCCATGTGCGAAAACACCGGGCATGCCAAACTTCGTCATTTCGGAAACGTTGTGCCATCCGATCATCTGCCATTCGTCGGTCAGAATCGGATCGACCCACGCGTTGTATGGACCATCGCCGACGGTGTTGTCGTAGAGATAGGGCACCGATTCGTGCAGGTCGTGCAGCACCTGCGGCTTCCATGAAATGTACGTGTTGAGGACGTTGCGCGTGAGTTTCAACGACAATCCGATCGCGTCGCGATTGTTGTCGTGCGCAACGTATTTTCCCCAGTAGATCAGCGATGGCCAGTTGCTGTTCGGGTTTGCGAGGTGCCAGTTGTAAATGTCGACCGCGCGATTGCGGCCATCAACTTCGACGACGGGAGTGATCAACGTCACCATTTGATCCCGGATCGCTTTTACGTAAGGACTGTTATCGACTACGAGTCGATATGCCAGTTCCATCAGCGCGGTTGGCGAGCCGGTTTCGTTCGCGTGAATTGCGCCGGTTATGTAGTAAACCGGGAACGAAGCGCCGACGAGTCGATCGGCCTCAGCCTCGTCCATCTTGATCGTGCGTGGATCGGCCAGTTTGTGCAGTCGCGCGCGGTTTTCTTCCAGTTTCGAGAGTAACTGTTCGGAAGCAACGGCCACTGCGATCATTTCGCGACCTTCCTCGGTCGTGCCGATCGAATACACCTTCACGCGCGGGCTCGCGCGCTCCAGCATGCGCATGTACTTGTAGACGTCTTCCGCGTAGGGCAGCTTTCCGGGCGCGCCTGCAACATCGCCGAGTACTGCTTTCGGTGTCGGCACGTCCGACGACGCGGGAAGGTAATCGGTTAGCGGCGAGTTGAAGTATGGCGCGGTCGTGTATTCGCGGATCTTGTTTGTGTATTCCTGATCGATTGGTTGATTCGGATCGCGGGCCGGTTTGATCTGAACCTGAGCATTAGTGACTGTTACAAATGTTGTTAGAGATAGCAGGAGTAGAAGCGACCGAACGGGGCGCGAATGGGTCATATAGTTTTGTCCTCCGCTGGCTTTTAACATAATCTGTGAGGCGATGTCGAAGGAATCGAAGAGTGCCGGCGGCTTGCCTGCGATCGTTGCAACTGTGAAAACGCTTTCTGCGGAGACAGGGCTTATTCGCGGTGCGCGAACGATGCTGAAAGTCAATCAGTTCAACGGCATTGACTGTCCTGGTTGCGCCTGGCCGGAGCCGGATCGGGAGCGATCGCATTTCGAGTTTTGCGAGAACGGCGCGAAGCATATCGCAGACGAAGCGACGACGAAACGAGTCACGCCAGAGTTCTTTCAGCAGTGGAGTGTTGCGGGTCTCGAGCAGCAATCGGATCAATGGCTCGGCGCGCAGGGAAGAATCACGCATCCGATGTTGCTGGCGCGCGGTGCGACGCATTACGAACAGATTAGTTGGGATGGTGCTTTCGAACTAGTCGCGGATGAACTTAATTCGCTGAACTATCCCGACCAGGCCATCTTCTACACTTCCGGCCGCACCAGTAACGAAGCCGCGTTCCTTTATCAACTCTTCGTGCGGCAGTTTGGCACTAACAATCTTCCCGATTGCTCGAACATGTGTCACGAGTCGAGTGGTTCAGCGTTGAGCGAGACGATTGGCGTTGGCAAGGGAACGGTGACGCTCGAGGATTTCGATCGCGCGGAAGCGATCTTCGTGATCGGTCAGAACCCTGGTACGAACCATCCGCGCATGTTGAGCGCGCTCGAACACGCAAAGCGAAACGGTTGCAAGTTGGTACATATCAATCCTTTGCCGGAAGTTGGCATGACGCGATTCAAGCATCCGCAGCATGTGTTGGCGATGTTTGGATCTGGAACGGAACTGGCAGACTTGTTTTTGCAGGTACGCATCAACGGTGATGTCGCGTTGCTCAAGGGCATCTCGAAAGCAGTGTTGGCGCATGAAGGAGCGCTCGACCAGGAATTCATCGCAGCGTACACGATTGGGTTTGACGCATTTGCCGATTCGGTGAGTGCTGTGTCGTGGAATGACATTGTCGAACAGAGTGGAGTCTCGCAGGAACAGATCGAGCAGGCCGCACAGATCTTCATAGAATCGAAGCGAACGATTTTCTGTTGGGCCATGGGCCTGACGCAGCACCGCAACGCCGTCGCGAACATCCAGGAGATTGTTAACCTGATGTTGTTGCGCGGACAGGTGGGCCAACCGGGAGCCGGGTTCTGTCCCGTACGTGGTCACAGCAACGTGCAGGGCGATCGAACGATGGGTATCTGGGAACGTCCCACGGCGGTGTTTCTCGATCGACTCGGCGAGGAATTTGAATTTGAACCGCCACGCAATCACGGGTTCGACACCGTTCGGGCGATTCACGCAATGCACGAAGGGAATGGCCGCGTCTTCTTCGCACTCGGCGGCAACTTCCTCTCCGCGACTCCTGACACCGACTTCACATCAGCAGCCCTGCGGCGTTGCCGATTGACGGCCCACGTCTCGACAAAACTGAATCGTTCACATTTAATCACCGGCGAGCGCGCGTTGATTCTGCCGTGTCTTGGTCGCACCGAAGTTGACACGCAGGCCGCTGGACCACAGTTTGTCACCACTGAGAATTCGATGGGCGTGGTGCAGATGTCGCATGGATCGCTCGCGCCCGCTTCGCCAGAGCTTTTGAGCGAAGCGCAGATCGTCGCTCGACTGGCACGAGCGACGCTCGAAAATCGGACCACGGTCGATTGGGAAACGCTGTCGAGTGATTACGACAACATTCGCGACCGTATCGAGCGCGTCGTGCCGGGTTTTGAAAACTACAACGCGCGGGTGCGCGAACCCGGTGGGTTCTACTTGCCAAACGCGGCCCGCGAGCGAGTTTTCAATACCGCTAACGGCAAGGCTGTCTTTACAATCCACGCGTTGCCGAATCACAATCTTGCGCCGGACCAGTATCTGATGATGACTATCCGCAGCCACGATCAGTTCAATACGTCGGTTTATAGTGAGAACGATCGTTATCGTGGCATCAGTAACAACCGGCGCGTGGTGTTTCTAAATCGAGACGATATCGCGGCCGCTGGTTTACGTGAGCAGCAAGTTGTCGATCTTGTCAGTCACTTCGAAGGCGAAGAGCGAATCGCAAGAAGGTTTACGATCGTGCCGTACGATATTCCCCCGCGTTGCGCTGCCGCTTATTTTCCGGAGGCGAACGTCTTAGTGCCCGTGCGAAACGTGGCCGAAAAAAGCAACACTCCTGTTTCCAAATCCGTGGTGATTAGCATTCGACCCACATCTGAATGAACTTGTCATGAGCAAAACATTGATCCGGAAGAAGCCGGCCAAGGCCGCCAAAAAGCCCGCTAAGGCCGCAGCTAAAAAACAATCCTCCTACGTCCCTGGACAAAGTCCCAAACAAAAACTCTACGCCAGCCTTGTTGTGCAGCTACTCAGTCTGCTCAAGGGCGAACACGACCTGATTGCGAACGCCGCAAACTTCAGCGCGCTGCTGTTCAATTCGCTGCCGAACGTCAACTGGGCGGGGTTTTATTTTCTGCAAGGCGACGAGTTGGTGCTGGGGCCGTTTCAAGGTAATCCCGCGTGCGTGCGCATCCCGATGGGTAAGGGCGTGTGTGGCGTTGCCGCACAGCAGCTTGAGACGATTATTGTGCCCAACGTGCACGAGTTTCCGGGACACATCGCTTGCGACGTAGCGTCGAATTCCGAGATCGTCGTGCCGTTGTTTGATGGCGAACGATTGCTCGGTGTGTTGGATCTCGACAGTCCAACGATCGGGAGGTTTGACGATCAGGACGCTGAGGGTTTGAACGAACTTGTTACCGTATTCGTCGCGCATGACGAAGGTTTGGACCGATGATAACGATCAGACAAGCGAGGGAACGCGGCCACTTCGATCACGGTTGGCTCAATACGTATCATACGTTCTCGTTCGACCAATACTACGATCCGCGCTTCATGGGCTTTCGGCAGTTGCGCGTGATCAATGAAGACTTTGTGGCGGCCGGGCGTGGTTTCCCGATGCACGGTCATCGCGACATGGAGATCATTACTTACATTCTCGAGGGCGCGCTGCAACACGAAGACAGCATGGGTAATGGATCGATCATTCGTCCGGGTGATGTGCAGCGCATGACGGCGGGAACTGGTGTCAGGCACAGTGAAAAGAACGCGTCTCGCGACGAGTCGGTGCACCTGCTGCAGATCTGGATTCTGCCGGATACGGTGGGTCTGGAACCAGGTTACGAACAGAAAGCGTTTGGTGAAGATGAACGTCGTGGGCAGTTGCGGCTGATCGCGTCGAACGATGGGCGCGACGGATCCGTCACCGTGAATCAGGATGTGAGTTTGTTTGCGTCGATACTCGGCGATGGCGAGAGCGTTAGGTACGACATGGACCAGACGCGTTATGGCTGGATTCAGATTGCGCGTGGAGTTATCAGTGTGAACGGTCAGCGCGCAGGGCAGGGTGACGGTGCGGTTGCGATGGGCGAGAGTTCGTTGGAGATTGCTGCCGAGGAACCTGCGGAAGTCTTGTTGTTTGATCTTGCGTAAGCTCTTATTTGCATAATCCGTGTAGTCCGTGTTTCGTCTGCACCTCGGGGACGCGGATTAAAGAAGAATGGCCCAAACCCCTGGACGGTGGCGCGCACTAACACTTCTTGCCGCAGCAGAGCTGCTCGGCATGGCGCTTTGGTTCAGCGGCTCCGCGGTCGTCCCCGCACTCGATCGAGAATGGAACCTCACTGATTCTCAAGTCAGTTGGATCGCGATCGCCGTCCAACTCGGCTTCGTCGCCGGTACACTACTCAGCGCCACGCTCAATCTTCCCGATATCGTGGCCACACGCCATCTCTTCGCCGTTTCAGCGTTTCTTGGGGCTGCCGCAAACGCGATCTTCGGCTTATACGTTTACGATGCTTCGACCGCGATCACGTTGCGATTCCTGACCGGCGTGTGCCTCGCAGGCGTGTACCCGCCGGGGATGAAGATCATGGCAACGTGGTTTCGCGAACGGCGCGGCATGGCGCTCGGTGTTTTGGTCGGGGCGTTGACTATGGGCAAGGCCACGCCGTATTTGGTGAACGCTCTCGGCAGTGGAAATTGGCGCACTAATGTGATGTTTGTCTCCGTCTTGTCTGTGATCAGCGCGCTGATCGTGTTGTTGTTCGTGTCGGATGGTCCACACGCGCTGCCGCCGGCGCGATTTGATATCACACAAGTCGTGCGCGTCTTTGGCAATCGCGGCGTCAGGCTCGCGAGCTTTGGTTACTTCGGTCACATGTGGGAACTGTACGGCATGTGGATCTGGGTACCGGTAATGATTCGTTCGAGTCTCGCGATCCAGGGCGGCGATCCGCAGCTCGCTGAGTTGGGCTCGTTCCTCGTCATCGGTTCGGGTGCGGTGGGTTGCGTCGTCGCAGGCCTGCTCGCCGACCGCGTCGGAAGGACAGCAGTCACGTCGTGGGCCATGGCCATAAGCGGCACGTGTTGTCTGGTGATCGGATTGCTTTACGGCGGGAATCCCGTGCTGCTTTTGCTCGTGGCGACAATCTGGGGCGCGACTGTGGTCGCTGACTCGGCGCAGTTTTCTTCATGTGTGACGGAGCTTGGCGATCCACAGTACATCGGTACGGCCTTGACGATTCAAATGTGCATCGGGTTCCTCCTCACCACGATTTCGATCGAATTGATCCCGAAGGTGGCAGACTGGCGATATGCATTCATGATCCTCGCACCTGGTCCGTTTCTTGGTGTGTTGGCGATGCTACGTCTGCGTGGACTACCCGAAGCGATCAAGATTGCGCACGGAAGAAAGTAAACACGGATTTCCCCGAAACGAATTCCTCTTGCAAAACGTACGACCTTCCGCTAGGCTGCAAAGCAGGTGATTAGAAAATGAAAGTTCTGCTTCTGTTCCTCATTGTTAGGCTCCGTCATTAACTCTGTTGCAGGCGGTTTTATTTTTGCCTGCCAGAGTTAGGTCGCAACGCTCGAAGTGTATTCGAGCGGTTGAGAGCGCCTAACCGCCTCTTATTTTTCCACAACAATTCAACTTGTTTCGTTTTTCGTGGTCGTCTTTTTTCCGGGCGATCACTTGTGAGGAGATCATGCAGCAACCAGCTATACAGGTGCTCAATCTGCGTAAAAGTTTCCGCAAACGCGCGGGTTTTCGAAAGACGTCGGAGCTCTGGGCTGTCGACGACGTTTCGTTCAGCGTCGCGGAAGGCGAGACGTACGGGCTCCTTGGTCCAAACGGTTCCGGCAAGTCGAGTTTGATCCGCATCCTTTCGACTTTGTTGATTGCCGATAGCGGCGAGGTCCGTTTGCTTGGGTTCCGTTTGCCGGAGCAACAGGACGAAGTGCGGCGAATCATCGGGCGCGTCAGCGTAGACGCAGCCTTTTATAAAAAGCTTTCGGCGCGCGAGAACCTGCTGTACACGGCGCTGCTTTACGGGCAGAAGGCGCGCGACGCTGAACAACGCGCGATGGAGATTCTCGAGGAGTTGGGAATGGAGAACGCGAAGTTCTCGACGCCGCTCGAGGAGATGAGTCGCGGTATGCAGCAAAAGATCAGCATTGCGCGTGCGTTGATGATCAATCCGCCGCTGTTGCTGCTCGACGAGCCGACGACGGGACTCGATCCGAAGAGTCGTCGCGACGTGCAGGCGTTTTTGGAACGACTGCGCGAACGCGAAGGCACGACGATTCTGCTGACGACGCACGACATGGCCGAAGCAGAGCGCTTGTGCGCGCGTATCGGTTTTCTCGCGCACGGCAAACTCGTCGCCGAAGGCACGGCCCGCGACTTAATGAGGCGCGCCGGCGCCGCGAATCTCGACGACGCCTTCATCGCATTAACCGGTGAAAAGATCGTCGAAGATGAAGAATTAGCCGCCGTGGGCGATTAGGCGCGTTTTGCGCGATGCGCGGATGGAAAGGATTTAGTCATGGAAACAGCTATGCGCCAAACGTGGGCGTTTCTCTTCAGGGGTTATCACATCACCCGGCGGTACATCGGCTGGGTGGTGGTGTTCAACTTCTACGCCCTGGTGACGTCAGCAACGGTTGCGTTGATCGGCGTCGCGGCAAACGACTATCAGATGACGCTGACGCTCGTAGTCGGAGCGCTACTCTGGAACTATCTCTCGTGGCTCTACCAGGAGATCGCCATGTCGATCGCGTACGAGCGCTGGGAAGGCACGCTCGAATACACGTTCATGGCTCCGGTGTCTCGTAGTGTTCATCTCCTGGGCGTCAGCCTGTTTTCACTACTGAACAGCATCGTCACGAGCGTGATCGTGCTGCTTGGTCTGATGGCGTTTACAAACCTCAACCTGCGCGGTGCGAATCTGCTCGGCGTGATGGTGGTGTTGTTCGTCAGCACACTGGCGTTCGTCGGACTCGGTCTGTTCGCGGCGGTTTTTCCGGTGATGAGCGCGGAACGAGGTGCGGAAGCGACGCACATCTTTCAGGGCTCGCTTCTACTGGTTTCGGGCGTTTATTATCCAATCGAAGTCCTGCCAGGTTGGATGCAGCCGCTCTCGGCGATTTCGCCGGCAACCTATACGCTGTCTGCTTGCCGGAAGTTGTTCGGAGTAGGAAATAGTGCGTCGACTCCGGAGCTGCTCGCAGGTGCGCCGTTGTCGGCTGTCACGCACGAGTTGCTGATCCTCGCCGTGATGGGCGCGATACTGCTGCCGCTCGGTCTGATGACGTTCGTACGCGTCGAAGCCTGGGCCAAGCGGACCGGAAAACTGAAGAGAACAGGGTAACCACAAAAGGCACAAAATGCAGACACGAAAAGGCACAAGAAGAAAACCCTAAGATGGCAAAACGCGAAAGTATGGACGAACTCAAGACGCGCACGCGCGACGTGATTCGCCGGTTAAAGCGCGCGTATCCCGACGCGAAATGTTCGTTGAATCACTCAAATCCGTTCGAGCTTTTAGTAGCGACGATTCTATCGGCGCAATGCACGGACGAACGCGTGAACATCGTCACGGCGGATCTGTTCCGGAAATACAAGAAGCCGGAAGACTATCTCAAGGTCTCACCTCGAGAGCTCGAGAAAGACATCCAGTCGACCGGCTTCTTTCGCAATAAGACAAAATCGATTCAAGGTACGTCGAAGATGTTGACCGAACAGTACGGTGGTACTGTTCCGCACACGATGGATGAGCTGTTGGAGTTGCCGGGTGTCGCGCGCAAGACCGCGAACGTCGTACTCGGCAACGCATTCGAGATCAAGTCAGGCGTCGTTGTCGATACTCACGTCACGCGCCTTTCACACCGGCTCGGTTTCACGCAACAGAAGACCGCGGAGAAGATCGAACAGGATCTGGTGCTGATTGTGCCGAAGAAAGACTGGGTGATCTTCTCGCATCTCCTGATCGCGCACGGAAGGAAGATCTGCAAGGCGCGCAATCCGTTGTGCGATCAGTGTCCCGTAGAAAAACAATGCCCGTCTTCATTTCTGAAGACGGGCGTCCATCCACCTAACTGATCCTCGGGTTATGGCCATTTAAGGGCTTTATTAACCTTCTTCAGAGGATCGGATTTGGGTTTTGTTTCGGGTTTAGGCTCTTGCTTGGTACTTGTTTCCGCCGGTTCGGTGTTCGTTCGCGGTTGAGTCGTCGTAGTCGGCGTAGTCGTAGGCTCAGATGCCGGCGTCGCAGGAGCCGCCGAGAACGCGCTCGCCAAGTCGCTCACCTGACGATAACCCGCAGGGACGTCGAACAAACTCGCATCCAAAGTCGCATGTGAGAACTCGACAACTTCATTGATCGTCGAAAAGCTCTCGGCGCCACTCGGATCGAACATCGTCATCTTTTCCCACACCGGATATCCCTTCTTCGCGGTGCCGACCTGCTTGGTCACGTAGCGATCCTGACAACCACCACCCTGGGGCGGCGAATACGGTTTGTAAGCAACACCGCTGTCGCACTCGAGCGCAAACTCCGCATCGATGTACCACCCGTCGATCTGCATCTTGCTCTTCATCGGCGAACACGCTTCAGGGCTCGACTCCGTCTCCATCGTCGTGATGATATGGCGCGCGGTGTAGCCGAGTATCTGTTTGCGCTCGCCGGTGTCTTTCGTCGTGACGATCGATGTAACGACGCCGCCCTTGGTCGTCGGAGACGGCTGGGATGTTGTGCGACCGCTGGTAGTTGAACTGGTATTCGCAGCATTTTCATAAGGCTGGATGACGTAAGCCTGTGCCTGCGGGATGATTTGGATATTACGTCGCAGATCACACTGCTGAATGACGATCATCTGCCCGTTGTTCGCTTCGCTGCGTTGGCGTTTGCCTTTGATGTAGCTGGTGTTTTCGTAAGTCTGTCCGCCGCTGGTTTGGCGAGTTTTAACCTTGGTATCGGCGCTCACGCTTCCTGCCACTGTGATGAGACAGGCGGTTGCGAGCGCGGTTTTAGAAACTATTGTTGTTTTTATCATTTACCCTGTTGTTCTGCTCCTTACCAAACAACGCGCAAGCCGGGTCCGAAAAGGGTCA
>Ga0209486_10000179_pt1 | contig 29779 bp, 26 predicted proteins | sample NCCompost_FD_187518 | JGI IMG/M metagenome (GOLD analysis project Ga0209486, IMG submission 187518) | Agricultural soil microbial communities from Utah to study Nitrogen management - NC Compost (SPAdes) (version 2) | ecosystem: Environmental > Terrestrial > Soil > Agricultural land | place...
CATAACTCTGGCCCCCGTCCGTAAAAGAGTATCCGTAGTTAGTGCTTAGCGAGCGCGTCGAACCTCCGGCAGTTAGAGGTTTGGAATTTTTGTTATTCAGGTTGATGTCAAAATTGATTACCGGCAGAGGTTGATAGTCCTTCGGATCAATATTTCCGCCGGAACTAGTCTTCGCGGCAACTACCTTCTTCTTCGTAGACGCGATTGCTGTTTCTATCAGTCCAGCCATCACATCTGCGTCCTTTTTGCTTTTTGCATCTGTGACGTCCTTTGACCAATCAGCCGGTGCACCCATCGGCGCTTCTGTCCTTACCGGGGACAACGCAATATCGAGCTGCCTTCCGGCAGAAATACTTTTAGCAGCGTGGTCAGCCTCTCCCTCCGGATTCGACTGCGATGAGCCGATCGCTTCTTTGCTGCCCATCTTCCGTTGAGAAACATGGGCCAACTCATGGGAGAGCAAATGCGTTCCTTTTGCAGACTTAGGATCGTACTTTCCAGGCGCGAAATAAATATCTCTTCCAACGGTGTAGGCACTGTTACCGCGTTCAACGGCTGTCGCCGCAGCATCAGCGTCGGTGTGAATACGAACGTCGCTGAAGTCCTGACCGAACTGCTCCTCCATCTGTTCACGAACATCGGCCGGTAAACCTTCACTCGTACTGTGCCGCTGTGAGTCGGTGGTGGCCGCGGACCAGTTGGACAAACCGTCAACGAGGCGTTGCACAGCTTTGTTACCCGCAGCCTGTTGTAAATCCAAGAGTTCGTGAGTTACGGGAAGGGCATCGGCAGTTTCCGATTCAGATGATTCCTCATCCGAGTCGTGCGTTGCTCTTGACTTGGAAGACCACCATGACATCAGTTTGCGTGCGTCACTTCTAGTGCAGTGGTCTGGAACAATTCTTCCAACTGCGGATTGATAATTCGTTTTTCGAAATTCACCCAAACTCTCTTGTCCTGGCGACAATCGTAGCCACGACAAGGAAGTGGTCTCTGTTCTCGCACGGTGCAAGAGTTTGATTCGCGGTCCAGGTGCCGGCAGTAACCATCACTGTCTTGCGCGATGAGGTACGGTCTTCCCAGATCCCACTTCACCACGCCCTCTTCAACATCCTGTTGGGAAAGCGCAAAGCTCATGCGGCAGCACGCTGCGTGGCACAGATGAACGCGGCTGGCGCAATCAATATTCACGGTTTCAGAAAACGTGTACTTGTCTCGCTCGTCTTCCTGCATCGCAACGCCCATGCCGCGATCGAGATACGATTCCAGCAACCGAGTAGCCACTTCCTGCTTCTTTTGTTCAAGCTCGTCGATCCGCACCAATCCCTTTTCAGCCAGTACTTCGATCAACGCGTAGAGGAACGAAGCACTCTCGAGTAGTTTCGACGTGTTTGAGTTGAGCCGGCTGTGGCAGTAGAGCAGTCCTCCGGCGATTTCGTTGCGGTTAACACGCGGCTGGATGTTGACGAGTTGAGTCATCGTGTCCTCTTTCATTCTTCAGATACGACAAACTGTCCGGCTTGCCGTGCGGGCGCCACGCTGGAAGGGGCGTTCCGGAACTACCGCCCTCCCGCGTGGGCCGCCGCAAGCCAGACGGTATGTCGTACCTGGTTGCACCAACATCTATCACCACTAAGCACTGCGCGCGATCAGATCGTAGTACTGTCCAAAGTCTGTTTTGAGCGGGAGTTTTCCTTCTTTCTGATATTCGGCGCGCGTTGCGAGAATGAGATGCGACATACCGATCGGCTTGGACTCCTGCGCCGCCAGAAATGCCGCGCTCAAAACGATGTTTTTGATGTTTCCGCCTGGCCACTTGAAGCTTTGCGCCAGGAACGGGAAATTAATATCCGTTCCCCTGGGCGCATCTTTCGGAAAATGCCCGCGCCATATTTTCTCTCTCAAGTCCGCGTCGGGGAACGGAAACTCCAACACCTCCTGCATGCGTCGTAAAAACGCATCGTCGAGATTCTGCTGGAGGTTAGTCGCTAAAATGACTACGCCTTCATATTGTTCAACTCTTTGCAGAAGGTAGTTGACCTCGATGTTTGCGTAGCGGTCGTGTGCGTCTTTCACTTCAGTTCGTTTACCGAAGAGCGCGTCTGCCTCGTCGAAGAAGAGGAGCGTTTGCGTTTGTTCTGCTTCGCGGAATATGGCACTGAGGTTTTTTTCAGTTTCACCGATGTATTTGCTGACAACGGTCGAAAGATCGATTTGATAAAGATCCAGAGAAAGCTCACCTGCAAGCACCTCTGCGGCCATCGTCTTGCCTGTGCCGGATGGACCAGTGAACAATACGTTCAAGCCTTTACCGCGCGAGAGCTTCTGACCAAAACCCCAGTCGCGATGGACCTGCCGCCGAAACTTTATCCACGATGCGATATGATGCAGTTTCTGTTTTTTCTCTGTTGGCAGAACAATATCGTTCCATCCGTAGCGAGGCTCCACGCGAATCGCAAACCGGCCCACCTGGGGACTTGTTAAGGCTCTACCAGCGTCGAGTAGATCCTGAATCTCAGGTTCTTTCGGCGCTGCCTTTCTCACCGCGACCAGACTTCGCGCCATATCGATCGTTTGGTGAATTCGTTGAGCGCCAAAACGGAATGTATCGGCCAGGCGTGCTGGTTCGGCCTCCCCCGTGCCGCTTCCGAGCGCAGTTTCCCATGTCTGCCGCCGTTGCAAAAATCCCGGGGGTTGCACCTCCATGCGCCAAACTCGAATGTTGGTCGGAATGCGTGCGAAAGCACTCTCTGCACCGAGGAGGAAGATCGGCTCGCCAAAAACTCGCAACGCGTTCCACAACAGAGTTTGCGATCGATTCACAGTCTCAGCGTCGCTGCTCGTCGTCGAGATCTCACGATCGCTTACTGCGAGGATTGCGTCCCAGAGAACACTGTCTCGCATTAGCTTCGAAACGTATCCCTCGTCTGTTCCCAGTTGATTGAGATCTACGAGCAACAGTCTTCTACCCATGAAAGTACACAGGGCTTCCGCCGCGCTTGTTAACGCAACTTCAGATTGGCCGATGATTCTCAGCGCGATCCCGCGACGATCGGTGCGGTTTAAATAGGCGCCCAGGTTGCGCAGTTGTTCCTGCGTATTCGTATTCACCTCTGCCAGGTGGTCCACCTTTCCAGGATCGATCAACGTAGCTGCGGTCGTGGTTAATGGCGGTTGGTCCAGCAGGTAAGCAACCAGGGCTTCATCCGTCTTCACAAACTTGCGCAGTAGCGGCGCATTCCGTTCCTGCGGCTCTTCAACGAGTTCGAGCAGGCGATTGGCAAACAGTGAAGCCGAAGGTGAAAAGATTGTGCGAGCAGCAATCTTCTCGTTCTCATTTCGGCAAATGAGATTCAGCGCGAGGTTGACGCTGGGCCGCTTTCGGGTAACGTCGTTTTGGAGATAAGCGTAGAGCGTCTCGTAATGCGGTTCCAATTCCACTGCGATCGTCAACAGCAACACATCTACTTCCGCTGGTGAGAGACTGAAACGTTGCGCGATCGACGGCAGGGCAATCCAGGTTCCGGCGTCGTCGGTGAGTTTGCGCCGTTCATCAATGTCCTGGCGCATCTTCTCGATCTGCTGATCGAGCACTCTCAACTCGTCGCGCATTGCGTCTTGCCGCCGCCATCGTTCACCGAAGAAATCTTTCGCCTGGACCAGAGCATCAATCTCCGGCTCCGAAATCACCAGTCCACGAAACTCCTCACCCGCTTGAGCCGCATCGGCTCTGCGCGCGACGAGCAACGCGCGTTGCAGCAAAACGTCCAGCCGCGCCAGTTCGTCCCGCAGGTGCTCAACGCTGTTGTTGTATGCTTCCATTTCGGATCACAAACCTAAATCAACGGTGCTCACAAACCTTCAAGTTGAAATTCCAGACGGCGATTGTCCAGCCACGTCACTGCGTCGATCGGCTCATCAACACCTGAAAGATGGACCGCGACGTGAAATGGGTTTGGCTGGAGAGTCACATGGATTCGCTTTTCGTCGATACAAATTCGGCCCGGCTGCTTGAGAAACGTATTGACAATGAAAGCTGGTGTAGCGTCGCGAAAGCCTCGGATACGAGTAGCAAGCTCGTGGATGAGGTAATTGCCGATGTGATCGAAAGTTTTGGACCAATCACTTGCGCGTGTGTCTCCTTTAGCCGGAGACGTGGCCGCAAGCCTTTCAAGTAACTCCGCTCGCTCTTCATCCGACGCTGAAGAAAGGATCGCGCGCAGAATACTGCGGTTAGCGGACGCAGGGTCGAGCCAGCCGGCAAAAACCGCGACGCCGGGATCCAGATCAGTGCTGGCGGTATCCTGGCCCAAAAGGTGTTGCGCCAATCCCGCCAGACAGCACGTAATGGCACGGTTGCTCCACCTTTGTCCAAGGCTGCTTTCCAGAATATGTCGAGGCCACCTGAATCGATCGATTAGTCCGGCGAGCAAGAGGAATCCGACACAGTCGCCAGACAGGAAGTAAGATTGTTTTTGCAGGTCCGTTCGCGGCCCGATTTCATTCGCGAGACTCTGAAGTAATTGCGCTAACGGCGCCAACTTCTGTTGGCGCGCAGTTTCATCGCCTTCGGCTGCCAAACGGCCAACCTGGTCGAGCACTGCCAGAATTGTGGGGTTGAGTGAACGAGCACTGCTTGCTAGTAACGCAGGCGTCAGATGCCGTTGCCACATTTCCAGTGGCCAGGACTGAGTCACGTTAACGAGTGTGTCCAATGCGATCAGCGCATACAACACACGGCGCGGCGACCAATCTGCAACGAGAGCGGATTCATTGATCCCGACCAGTCGCAGGAAGATGAGCAGCGCACGTCGCCGCGAAGCCAGAATTCCCACTACCGGCAAATCGGATCGCACCAGTTCGCCAACCGTAAACAGATCCTGAATCGAGAGATCTATGTCTTGTCCGGCGTGCGCTTTGGCGATACTTACGAAGAGTTGCTCGTAAGCGAGATCGCCGAACAACGCCAGCACGCTATCCAGCCGGCGCGCTCGATGGAGCAGTTGCAGCACCGGGACGATCTCGTTTGGCTCGCGCTGAAGAACCGTAAGCGCCGCATCGACAGTTCCCAGCTTCAACGCATCCGCAAACTCTTCATACTCCCATCGGGATTGAGCCGAGCCAGACACAAGATGATAAATGAAACGTGCCAGCCATGCGGCCCGGCTTTCGCTAGTCACAACAGTGCCGTTATCGTTGCGTGGCAGAAGCAGAACTGTCGTCAACGCACGACAAAATTCGTTGGCCCACAAACGAACCAGCGTTTCTTCATTCAGGTCGCTGCTCTTGAGCTTCAGATCCAGCGGCAACCGCCGGATGCGGACCACGGATCCCGAGTCAGGCACTGAACCGAGCCGCCGCACACACTCAGACGCAAACCCGTGCCGCACGACACGATCGACAACATCCCGAGTGAGCGACGATTGCGCCGGCACTCTGCATCGGGTCCTGAAATGAGAAATCGCGAGTCTCACGGGAAAAACACTACGACGTAACTAACTGTTAACGACTTGATACTGAGGGACGGATTGTTGGGAATCGTGGTGTCGTTTGGTCCAACTGTCCAGTTAAGAACGAAGTCGAAAGTATTCAGGCTGGCCAACTGCTTCTGCGGCGGATCAGCGGTCACGCGCACGATCGGAGAATCAGCTCCGCCAATGTTACCCCACCACGTATTGATCTCGTTCCTCGTTTTCCATTCGATGCCGGCGATGGCGGCCATTATGCTTGCGCTCGAGGCGATCGGGAGTTTACTCGCCAACTGAAACGGAAACTGCCCAAGCGACGGACTTGGATTGAGAGGGGTGATGTCGATCTGAACCGTATTCACGTGAATGTCAGGCATCAGCGTTCGCACGTATTCCTTGAGCGCGAGCCATTTCGCATCCACCAGTTTGTAGAACTCGCCGCGCATGAAGAGATCGTGCCGGACCTTGAGATTTCCCTTCTCGCTGGGAAACGGATCGATAGCCGGCTGGGGAATCGTGTCAGCCTTAAGAACCTCAAAGTTTTTGCCGACGATCGCGTTTTTTCGTGCGCGTAGATCGGCTTCGACAGTGATCGGACGGTTGGCGTCGGGGGCACTGTCACCAAGCGACGCGACGGGCGCAACGATCCGTTGCGCACGCACCCCGACGTACGTACGGTTCTTGGGCCAGGCGTTGGTGATCATCAGATTGGCGTCAATATCCACAGAACCAAGTCTGATAGGCCAGGGTTTCTTTGCGGGATCATCCGAAAGATCATCAGTCGGTGAAGGAATTTTGGCCTTCTTTGGATCCACTGAATCGTCCAGCTCGTTTGAAATAATGATGCGATACGATTCATGACGCCGCGTGTACTGGTATTTCAGATCACACACGGCGAAGCCTGGTGCGGGTGGCGTAGCAAGGTCAGTCTTATATGCGATAAACAATGAATATCTGCCGGGAAGTGTGATGCGATTTTGCGTGACATCATCTTCGCTGAGGATGTAGGGGGCGAATAAGAAGATCTCGCGGCCGTAAGCGTCGATGGCCATACCGAGAGTTATGTGGTATTGCGGAGGAGCGCCTTCCACCACTTCACCCAACTTAACATCCAGGCCTACAACGATTCCCCACAAGTGCAGCGCGATGTTCAATCTTCGCCGCATTTCGATGTGGTAGTTTTGCTCAGCGATGAAGTCAAAACTTCTAAGGTATTCGCGTTCGTAGTAATTCAACCGCTCGATGTTGCTAGCCATTTTCGCCCTCCCCGCCTTCAGGAGTTGGCGTTTGACGGCGTTTCGAAGGTCGCTTCGTACTTCGTCTTGGCTTCGCAGGTGATTCAGCCATGGTGCTCAATATCTCTTTGATTTTTTGTCGGAACTCACTTTCTGTGCCTTGGGTTCCCGTTCCCGCGTCCATGAAGCTGCTTATTACTTCCCCGAGCCGCGTTGCGGCGTTTGTCGCATTGGCCGCAGATGCTTCAGCGGCAGCGACACGATCTTGCAGATCCTGTAATCCGTTCTGTGGCAGTTGGTCCTTCCCGCCCGTTTCTTGCAGTAAAGGCGGAAGGGCATAGGCATTCACAACCACGTTTTCCGGATTACGCTCCAGGACCAGAGTTGCCTCCGACATCTGCGCCAGTCCGATTCGAGCCAACTCTTCGAATGGATGAGCAGGACCCGGCGGCGCCGTAAGCTGTTCGAATCTGACGTTTTTGATTCTCAAATTACTGAGCGCTCGATCCTGTTCTTCCGGCTTCATGTTCACGAACATGGACGGCGAGAACATGCGCGAATCGGTGAAATTGAAGACTTTTCTGACGGCTTTAGTCAGAAAGCTAAATGCGCGTATCGCTTCCGCTCCGGCGAAATGGAGGAATTTCGGATTGATGTTTAGGAGCGGCAAGAGCTGCTCACATGTAGCGTCAAACTCGCGGCAGCAAACGTGCGGCTTGTGCTTTTCTTCGCCACGCCTGTCGTCAGGGTTCACCGCGATCCTGCCGCCGGTAGCACCGTCCTCGGTAAGTCTTGTTGCGGCCGCCCTATCCGCTTTCTCTTCGCAAGCTTCGCCGCCGTACATAGTTGCCAGAAGCACCTGGAAGAAGTTCGCGAACGACCAAACGTACTTGCGCGGGCAGTTACAAACGTGCGTCACGCAACCGCCTCTAACCTCAACTGTTCCGAGCACCACACAGCCCGCATGCTTGGGACTCTGGCAACGCGGCACCAATTCGCCGAGGGCGCATGAGATCGCGTGGTTAAACGCCAATCGCAGCAGGTTAGAGAAGGCTTCCTTTATCCCCGGTCCAGTCGCAGGATCGGGAAACGTGTTTCTGCGGATTTCATCGGCGAGTTTGCAGTTGTACTTGTCCGGATATTTTTGGAAGTACAGCAGCAGAAGTCCACGCAACTCAAAAAACAGATTCTTCAGACCATCAAACTCGTTCCCCTCGATATTGTCCGCTTCACTGCATATCCTCTCGAGGACGGGCCGTTTGTTCGGGTCGTTCAGTGCTCTCGAGAATGGACCAGTGGTAAAGATAGAAAAGCAGCCTGTTAAACGCTCGATAAGCTCCTTGAGCCACGAGTTTTCTTCAGGCAGTTCATCGACTACATCAAAGCGTACGGTCTCGCGAATACGTGTGGGCTCACACTCCGTCAGTGCGGGCCGGCAACCCGCGACAAACGGAGTCGTGAAATCGCTCGCTTCTTCGTCATAGCAGGCAGTGACGTAGAAACATTGCGTGTAATCACACTCATCTTCTTCTTCTTCAGGCGAACACGGATTGTAGGCTGCGTCACCAACAATCCAACCCTTCTCTCTGAGCAGTGAGACCACGTCGAAGCGGCGTGGTTCACAGACGACCAGATCATTACCGCAATCGTCTATGGCGTAGCCTTCGTCGATCACGATCGAACCGCAGCACTCGTCGTCGCCGCACGTCAGGCGAAGGCCGCAAACAATGCCCCATCCGTGCAGCGTACGGTTGTAGAGTTTGTGCTTCTCAATGACGTACTGCTGCTCTTTGGAGAGATCGGTATCGGTTAGCAGATGCCCGCAAAAGTAGTTGGGACGTTCGAAACAGACGAGGTTACAACACGTACCGTCAGGCTTCGGGTCGGAACAATGACAGCCTTCCGACTGCTGCTTTTTCTTTGTTTTTGGCCTGGTTTCAATCACGATAGCCTCCAATCAACTTGCGTCAACGTTCATCTGCCTGGTCAACCCAGTGGTCCGTTTCAATCCAAACACCCGCTTCACTCCGGCGGAGTTTCCCGCCTTATGGACTAACCTTGATCCAACTCTCGAATAGGCCACCAGGGATACCATCGCCGGTGTGTATCGGAACACTGTAGTTGCCGTCGGCATCAGGGCGTGCGAGCAAGTCGCCATCAACTGCTAATCCGTTGTCATCGAGAATGTGGCCGGCGCGAAGCTTGATGTACAGATCGAACCTGGTGTGATCGAGCCGCCGTTGCACGTAGCGAGGATCGATCTGAAGCAGTGCTCTCGTCCGGTCGTGACTTTGTTTGACTACCGCCGGAACGACTTCCATCAGTCCGGCGCCGGAAGGATCGACAAAGCGGACGGCGATAGCCTGAAAGGTGCGCGGAGTAATTCCCATTACGGGGCCCTCAAACACTATCTGGAACCCTTTGTTCTCGCCGATGAATTCACTAATGAACTCATGGCATTTGTATTCACCCTTGTGATCCCACGAGACATCAATAATTTTGGTTAACGTCTGCGTCGTTATCTTCTTCGCGAGGCAGCAGATGATCTGTTCGAGATACTGTGTACTGCGAAGCATTACTCGGACCGAGTTGTCGATCTTGTCTTCTGTTAACGCCTCGCCGATGACGAAATCTCTGGCAATCGCCAGCGGGACACATTTCAGTTTTGCAGGCGGTGGACAGGGATCGATCAGCGCGTCTAACAGTTTGTGACAGTCATCTTCTTCGCAGTGGTGACGATCCTGAAGTTCCTCCCAACCTTCGGGCTCGTCAGTTTTGACGATCACCTTCGGAATCTCGCAAATGCGGTTCGCCTGCTGGCCGCTCTCACCGCAGGCGCATTCATCGAAGGGAGCAGGCGTCAACTCCTGTTCTGATTCAGCGTAGGCAAGGCAGAAATATAGATTGACGGTCGGCTCGGGATTTCCCTGATAGCCGCCATAACCCCGTTCATCCGCCTGATCGTACGACGAGTAGAACGACCCGCCCGGGGGTGTTGCGTAGTCTCGACGCTGTTCCGCATCGTAGACTGGTGGCTTGTAACCTGGTTGCTGTTCCGCTCCGTAAGATGGCGCTTCGTAGCTACCGCGATAAGGCCGTTCGTGTTGTTCATCCTCTGCGTAGCGATCCTTATAATTTGTGGGTCGAGTTGTGGCCTTCGGAAGTTCGACTTCGATTTCCTTCAGCACACGGATGAACCTTCCGCACGAATCAACTGCCAAACCCGGTTCGATAATCGCTCTACGATCGGGGCAGTGTGAATGAGACCTCACCTTGAGTCCGCAAATCACACCCCAACCATGAAGCGCGATGTGGTGAAGACGCAGCTTATCGATCAGATAACGTTGTTCGGCGGTTAGATCTCGTTCCGTCAGCAGCTTGCCCGTGAAGTAGTTGTTACGGCAGAACTCCGGGATGTCGCACGGAATTGGTTTACATTCCTGCGCCATCTGCTCGGTCTGTACATATTTTTTAGTTGTCGTCTTCATCGTTTACTCCTTCACGAGAGCACTGTGGAAATCCCGGTTCGCGGGCGAAGCGATGTCCCGCCAGCCCGTAGCCGGTTTTCCTCTCGAGAGCAGGAAAGAATCGCGTCGTAGTTCAGTGTCGAAAGCGAATTCAGCACGAGGTGACTAATGCCACCGACCACTGCATCCGCGCCGACTGTGGCTTGCACGCCTACTCGTAATCGCGGCAACACGGGACAGAGTTCAGCTTGTGTGTGAGCGGGCTTTTCTCGCTCAACTACTTGCTGCACTTTCTCCGTCGTCGCTTTTACCGAATAAGGACTCGCGGGGAAGAACACAGTGAAACGGTGCGCGCCCCAATCCAACGGTTCAAGAGCCGGTTCTGGAGTTCCCAGGAGCCGGAAAAAGCCAATCTGCGAAAACGAGTTGAGCTGCAATCGTTTATAGAAGGCCCGACTCCATAAGCGTACTGTTCCGTCCAGGCGCAAACTGACCTTGTGGTCCTTTAAAGTCTCTCCACATAGACCCTTTTGTGGCGGCTCTGGCGGAACGCAGGGATCGTCATCTTCTTTTTCCGCGAGGACGGAGAGCACGGGCCACTGCCGGAGTCTGAAGTGTTCGAGAATCGTGGCGAATTGAGCTCCGGTGTGATCCCGAATTGCCGTCTCCAGTCCTTTGACTGTTCCCCGCATGCGATAACTGTCAATGGCCTTTTTCAGCAACTCGCGTTTTCTTTCAATGGTCCATTCCATCAGCGGACTCGAGGTGTCGCTTCTCGAATCTTCTGCATCCGGAGGACATTCCGGCGGCGGTTGGCAAGGCTGTTCAGTAACGCATTCGTAGCGGCAACGCTGATCGATCAATGAGTCAGGCTGGATGAACAGGCCCAGCCATGACGCGAGCCAGTCAAAGTGTTTTTCGCTGACTGATGCGGGATCGAATAGCTGCCAGACGTTGTCGATTTGCCGATCGAAGTTGTCAAACTCCGTCTGAAAGATCGAGAGGAACCGATCGAGAAAGATTCGGCTGTCAGTATCTTCCTGATAAACGGCGGGCAGATATTGCAGATAACTGGCGCGCGGATAGAACACCTTGATACTTTTAATTACCGGAGAGGCGATGCCGTTTGATCGCAGTGTCACACGCAACCACAAATAACGACCGGGACCACTCTGGACCAGACAATCAGGGTTGTCGTCTCCTGTCAGCACACACCTTTGCCAATTTGTATCTGGCTTATCAACATCAACATTGCTGCTTTCAGACGTAAAACTTTCGATTTCCACGCTGCCTGCGCCCAGGTTCGTTGTGTTCCCCAACTCTTTGGCAGGCAGGACCGCATCCATCAAAATTCGATGCCATTGGCATTTTTCCAACCCGCTGTCGAGAACAGTTGTCACCAGACGGCCTTCGTACTGGAAGCTGCCAACCGGTTCTATTCGCCAGAGTCTCTGACGTAACCCGTTGAACGATTCCTTGATGATGGCGACGAGGTAAGGAGCAGGTTCAGAAACGCACACGAGATCAACGATCTCGCCGTCTACGTTCGCCGAACCCTGGCCGATCAGCTCGTAGGTGTCCTTGTCAGCGGAGAGTCGCGTGTAGACGCCGATCAGACCAGCCGCGTCGCCGACGTAAAGAGTTCCGTTTTTGTCGAATGCGGCACTGCGCGGATCCTTAACTGAGATCGTACGCGGAGAGATCCTTCGAGGCGATACCAATACCACTGCCTGCTGACCCGGATCGACGATGGCGATCAGTCCATCGGGCCCGAGAGCCAGACGCGTCGGATTCGCGAGACATGGCCGGCCGATGTTACTGAGCCATTTGCCTCGCAACGAGATCTTCTGTACCCGAGCGTTTTTCCGATCAACGACGTAAACGTTTCCGCAGTTGTCTACTTTGACTGACCACGGGCGATTGAATTCTTTGTCCTCAGAGCCGGGAAGGGGATTGCCGTCCGCACCAACGCGACCCCACGTTTGCAGCAGGTTATAACCGCTCGAAAAGATCTGAACGCGGTGGTTACCAGTATCCGCGATGACGATTGCCCCTGAATCTGACAAGGCGACGCCTTGCGGCGCGGAGAAGTTTCTGGCGCTGGTCCCTTCTCCACCGATTCCTGTGACCGCCTGGAGTTCTTTGCGTTTTGGATCGATCAGGACGAGCTGATTCGTTTCGGAATCCACGACCGCAATGCGTCCCTTCGAATCTGTTCCCAGACCGCTCGGCGATACGAACATGTTTTCCTGGCGCTGACTGTCGAGCAACAGCGACGAACGACCCGGAAGCGGAAAAAGCTGGCGATGACCTTCAGCAGTCGTGGCCAAACCGGCGCCGGCCGTGGGGCCGGAATCTTCTTTCCACCCGTACACCTGGTCCAGGATCAAATATTGTGTGGTTTCGTTCGTCATGCGTAAGTAACGATGATCTTGTGTTTCTTCGAGAAGACGAGTTCGTCAGAATCCAGCAGCACGTCGGAGCACGACGGTTGGCGCTGGCCATCAACGTAAGTGCTCACTGCTCCTGCCTCGAGCCGCGCTACTCCTTCCGTGTCGAGAATGCGACGGTAGATTTCCGAAAAGTAAACCGTGCCTCCGAATTCCCAACCGGTGCCGACGCCACCTGTTAACGGGTGGAAATATGCAAGCAACATTTTCTGTAGCCCTTCAGCGACTTGTCCGCTATTTGCCGTCGGCTTCGCGATCACGCGTGCTTCGATCTCGATCTCCTTGTACTTGGGAGCCGCAACGTACAGCTCGGTTGTGATTAGTCGATGTTGATTGAGCCATTCGCCGACGAGCTTCAAGGTGTCTGCGGACGGAATAGGTTTGAGATCGTCTTTGAGTACTTCCGGTACGACGATGACTGTGATCACACCGGGCACTGGAATGAGCGTCGCTGCGGACGACTTTGAAGACGGACGCATCGGCTCCAGATCCGGATGCCGCAGCGGCAGTGCTCGCGCGCGACGGATGCGCGCACCGGGCGTCTGCCTGGCGAGAAACTCAAAGTCTTCTCCGGTGACGGCTCGCGTTCGCGAACGGATCGTTTCCGGCGCACGCAACTTGGCGTGGTCCACCGTTTCCTGGTCCTGGCCGCCAATCGCCGGACGGAGATTGGTTACGCTTTCGACAAACGGAACTGAAGATTCGAGCGAAGTGATCTTACCGGCGCCGGCGTTTCCTCCTGCTCCGCCGCCCCATCGATAATTTGCTGCCTTGATGTTGGGCAGATCAGTTTCCGGATCTGAACTGTCTGTTATTCTGCCCGGGATCTTCCCCTGGTCGCCGTCCCCAAACCTAATTTCGCCAGTGGCCGGAGATAGAGTGAAGTGGCGATCGTTTCGCTTGGAAGCCGCAAAATCGCGCACCATTTGCCAAGTTTGGAAACCTTCTCCTTCGTCGACTTGTAAGTCGAATCGATCGAGCAAAACGGGAGTATTCGCGAGTTGGAATTTTTGATTCGGCGTACCCTGACTCGCTCCGACGAGTTCGTCTGTGATCGTCACCGAGTTGGTCGCCTCGATCGTGTTAACTAGAACATCTTCGATTCGCGGCACGACTTCAAAACCACGTCCGAGGATTTGATCGATGCGCAAGCGGAGCCAGAAACGCGGCGGATCGTCAGCCTTGCGTAAGAGACCGACCCTCGTACTTACAAAGCCCGTCGGTGGCTCAAACACGACGGTACCTGTCTTCGTGAGGGCCGCAGTGTTGTCGCGAACGCCAGTTACGGGTCGCCACTTGGTATTGTCGCCGGCCCAATACTCCCAAACCGCAATCGCCGGCGGACTGTCAGTCGTGGGTGTTCCCTGGTTGCGATTGCTCGCATCGTCCGTCGTGCTGGATGAAAAAGGCGCCTTGATCCCTTTTCCCTGTTCGATCAGATCTGCGGTAAAGGCATGAACCGTGAGCGTTACCGGAGCGTTTGCGGGAAAGCTTTCATCAAACCCGAGATAGAGCGCGGAGTTGCGTTGCGGTTGTGGGCCAAACGGGTAAAAGAATTTTCCGGGAACGCGAAAAGCTTCCGTCACGATCTCGTAGCGAGCACCGTCGAAACTCTGCACGTGCGTGAGTTCCGCACTGACTGCGAAGAAGTTGTCGTTCGTTTCAAAGATCACCGACTTGCCATCGACTTGTTCAGCCAGTGCCACTCGGGTTCCCTGCGGAATAACGACCGGATTGGCGAGATTCTTTGTGGTCAGCTTAAACGTGAGTTCTGCGCTAGCGGACGAAGGCGCCTCCTGTTCGATACCGATGAGTTCGAGAAACTTAACGAAGTTCTTTTCCGGAACGCGGTTCAGACGCCAGATGATCATCTCCGACAGCCAGGCAAAGAGTTGCACCAGCGTCACGCCCGGATCGCTGTCGTTCAGATCCGTCCATTCCGGTGTGTATCCGGGAATCCGCCGTTTGGCCTCCGCGACTAACTGTTCGAAGGTGCGATCGTCAAGTTTTATATCGGGCAGCGCCATTAGCTAACCCCTTCTTCCAGATAAAACGGAAACACGACGTTGAAAATCTCGTTCGTGGTCCGTAGTCGATATTCAATGGTCACGACTACCTGACTATCCAACGCAGAAGATCGATTTTTCATGGCGGACGGGGAATCAAGATCTTCGAGTCGCCAGTCTTTTGCTTCCCAGCCACTGGTCACCCGCACGTCGTCCAGTTCGATTCTCGGTTCCCACCGCAACAGCGCATCCTTAATAACTGCGGCTAACTGCGCCCGATTGATTTCGCTGTTCGACTGAAAAACGAAGTCGTCAACACCGGCGCCAAACGTTGGGCGCATCAACCTCTCACCTAGCGCAGTCTTGATGATGATCCAGATTGCGTCCTGAATCCGGCTTGGACCATCCGACCATTCGAGACGACCGCGCGCGTTAACCTTGATCGGAAACCGCCAGCCTTTGCCGATGAAATCCTGGTTTGTCATCCGCAACCTCCTATCGCATCCACGGCGATCTGAAGCGTGCCGATGACTTGTTTCATCGTCTTCACTGTTTCTTCCAATGATTCGACATCGGTTTGGCTCCCGATTGCGGGCAGCTCGATAGCGGGAACGCCGGCGAGGCCCATCAATGGTCCCGCCATTTTCAAAATCACACCGATAGGTTCGATAGATTTCGTCAGATGCTCGGCGGATGTCGCGGCATTCTCCTGGGCGCACTCCAGCGTTCGCTGCAATTCCGTGTTGCCTGACGAGATCGCATTGCTAAGGTCGAGCGTCAGGCCGCTCATAACTCCGAGTATTGATTCCAACTGATGGACGAAGCAGTTCAGCGCCTTGATGATCAGACACAGCAGATCTCTCAGGAACGGAATCAACGGCGCGCCGGTTACCACTAACAGACATGGCGCAAGATCCGCCGCGGCTTTGAGAAACTTCGGAATAGCGGAGCCGAGCTTGATTGGATCGGGCGGTGGTCCCAAAGCCTTCACGACGTCGATCAGTGGCGCGATCAGGGCCAGCAGTTTGAACAAGCATTCGGTCGCCGCCATAAAGGGAGCAATCTGAAGCATCAGATTGAAGATCATCGAACAGTCGTTAGGTATGCCTTTCGAGATATCGGTAAGCGCATTGATCGATCCACCGGTAGGCAGTGTGATCTTTAGCGGCGATGGCGATGGAAGCTTCAGATCCTCGCAAGGAGGAAGCTCGAATAGCTTCTTTAAATCGGCCGAAAGTTCGATATCGATGTTTGGCATACCAGCGTGCTGCTCAAATGGGATTCGGAGTCGGTGAAACTACTCTCCCGTTTATTCGGACCACTTTGCCCTGCAACTCGAGCAGCCCTTTGCTCTTGATGGTTATCTTTCCGTTGGACATCGTGATTACGTTGCCGTGCGCGTCCTCTATAACCAGCGCGCCTTTGCTGCCCGCGTCCGGTGTTGAGTCGATAAAACTGATACTGTGACCGTTCACGGATTGAATCCGGCGAAGGCGAACGTGATTCGCCGGCGGTGTGTCTGGTCCATTCCAGAGAAAACCGAGCACATACGGAAATCGCACGTCACCGCGCTCGAACGCGACGACGACCTCGTCTCCGATTTCAGGCATGAAGAACGTTCCGCGGTTCTTTCCTCCCATCGTCGTGGCGATGCGAATCCAATCTGTTTCGTGAGTCTCCTCGTGAGCGTTGAAGCTCACTTTGATTTCGCCGGGTTTTTGCTCGTTAATTTTTGTAACGGTGCCCGTAACAACTCCCTGTATGACACTCATAGCTTTTCCATTCTCCCCGTGAAGTCCGTCGTATAGCCGCCCTCGCCAATCGAATGCGTGGTTCCAGTAACGAGGTACGTTCCGGAGAAGCGAGTGCCGAGACCTCTGATCTCCACTTTTGAACCGGCTCGTAAATCAGGTACGCCGACTGTTTTCCCTTTCGCCTCCACCAGCACCTCGCCGATTTGTCGCAGGCGATTCGTCGCCAGGAGTTTTGCTTCCGCTTCGTTCTGAATCGGTCGATCGATGACGATCTCTACTTTCTTGGTGAGGTCCGGCTCAGTTACGCCAAGGTCGGTCGGTGTGACGATCCCTTTAATTTCATTGCGCTTGACGGTCACCTTGATCGGCTTCTTGGTTTGTGGGTTCCAACCGCGCACGGTCAGCTCGGCGACCTGGTTCGCGCACTGAAGAGTCGGTTGAAAACTCATGAGCGAAACACCCCATTCGAGAATGTAGGTTTTTCGCTTCACATTGCTGGTGGGCCGATAATGAAAGATGACTTCGCGATTTCCGCCTTGCGATGCTTCTTCCATCGTCAGTTCGTATCCGAGGTCCCTGGCTCGCTCCATCAGGAACGCGATCGGAAACTGATTGTTCATTAAGACGTAGGGAATCTTCTCTTCCGTCTTAATGTTGTTCGAGTAGTCTTCATCGTCGAGCTTCAGTTTTAGCTTTGGCGACTTCTTGCGAACTTCGGTCGCGATGCTCTCGACTATCTCCTTCGCAATGTCCGAATCTTTTTTATTGAAGAAGGGTTTGGTTTCCTGTTTCGTTCTGAAGCGGTGAAACAGATTGAGTCCGCGCACGTTCAGCGTTGGCGCGCCGCTTTGCGGAAAGTTCGGCGTCAGGGTGGTGATCTCTCCGATCAACATCGTGCGTAACTCGCTTTTTCCGTTCCGGTAATAACCCATCTGAACTTCAACATCCTTCCACGGATTGAAGGTGTCTTTATCGCTGTACTTGAACGCAGTCTGATCGAACTTTTTAGCTCCCGCGTCCCAGTTGTTTACCGTCATGTCAAACGAGTCGACATTTGTCAGACTATCGGTGTAGGTGACATTCAGGATGTCGTTCATGACGACGCGTTTCAGTTCTTCGTTCTGCACCTTGATAATGAATGAAGGAACGTAGAAGTCCTGATCCTTGTAAATTTCGACTCGCAGTGCGTTCTCTTCGGACATGCATTTTTTGTCTCCTGCGTCATGCTAATGGCGCCGTGGAGCTGAACTTCGTTCTGGTGCGTTCATGCGGGGGAACTTCCAAACTTGTTCCCGGCGCGACTAATCGCGGGTTCTCGAGATTGTTCGCCTCGGCAATCAAGCGCCACTCGCCGGGATCGTCGTACTCCTCCGCGGCGAGATGGCTTAATGTTTTGCCGCGCGCGAGAACGCGCACTTTACGTCTGTCGGCCGAATGCCTGGGGGTTTCCTGTAGCTGTTCCTCGATCGTGAGGTACTCTCGAAATGTGACGTTCAGTTTCGCACGCAACGGAACGCCACTCGGACTAAAGAGATTGAATTCCTCGTTGACGCTTTCCACTAAACACTTCGAAGTCGCTTTCCAGCCGAAAGAAAAAAGCCTGTCTTTCCAGATCAACGAGCAACGTGGTGGAGCATGGGTTTCGCCGTTGACTTTGGTCAGTGCGTAGATTTTGCGAGTTTCCTTGCGAACGTCCTTGACATTGTCGACCATGCCGAATTCCGTCGTGTCAAAGAACAACTCCATCGTGATCTTTTCGTTTTGGCCACGCACAAACTGCAATACCGGTGAATCCAGACCCGGGATCGCGATCTCGGCGATCTGCACACCTCGATTGAGGGTGTAACGCTCCGGATTGAAGAGCACCGGCAGCTTCTCTCCGGTTTCTAGGTTATGAATGATTAACTTCTCGGGTTTCATCTTGATTTATGGATGCGCTTCATAATTGCTGTCGAATACGGACGTGTCTCGTTGCCGTTGGGCCATTCGGTCTTGTTCCTGGCGAAACTGCTGCATCGCCATATCGACAATTCGTTTGACGTCCTCAACGCTGAGAGAGCCGACGCTTTCAGTTACAACCATCTCAGTCTGCACGTCGCCAATCTTCACGTCGGTTTCATTCATCTTTGTGCCCACTCCTTTTGTTACGCCCCCAGTTCCATAAACAGACCTTCGTGTGAGATCTCGAGTGCTTCGATGGCCACCGAACTCTGCGCTGCGTTGAGTGATGGCCCGGTCCACTTCATCGGCACTCCGCGTTTGAATCGCCAGATCTTCGCGGGCAGTCGAGATTCATCCAGCAACACGATTAGGCCGTCCTTTCGTTTTCCGCGTCCGAGGACGAACTCGTTGTGCCAGGACCAGAGGTCGTCGAACAGATAGATAACGCCGTGCTTCAACGTGATATTCGAAAAACTCGCCCTGGTCGGAAACTTCCTCACGTAATCGTTCAGGCCGCCTTCCTTGTATTCAAAAACTTCCACCGATGCTTCGAGACCGGAACATTCTGAAAACCCAGCCACCTTGTAGTTCAGCGCAGATGTGATCAGCGTGCCGAACACGTTCGACGTGTCGAGCAACGTGAGATAGAAGTTGAATACTCCCAGTGGATCGATTCTGATTTTCATATGGTCGCGGCTGTTAACTCGGTGACTACGGCCCCTCCCGGATCCTGTCGAATTTCGAAAATGATGAACTCCATCGGCGCGGCGACTGCGACGCCGACTTCGCAGACAACTTGTCCGGCATCGACCACTGCGGGTGGATTGTTTGTTTCGTCACACTTCACGTAAAAACCTTCCTTGGGTAATGCTCCCTTGAGCCCGCCTTCACGCCAGATCGCTTCGAGAAATACCGAGAGCGAGTGGACCAGCGTGCGGCGCAGTGAGTAATCGTTCGCTTCGAAAACTGTCCACTGCATCGACTTGTAGACTGACTCCTCGATCATCGACATCAATCGACGTGCGTGGATAAATCTCCAGTCGTTGTCGTCTCTCGCCGCGACTGCGCGCGCTCCCCAAACGCGAATGCCGCGACCACTGAACGGTCGAATGGCGTTAACGTCGTGCGGGTTCAACTCCTCTTGTTGCAGCGCAGTGACTTCGTCAACAACGTCGGTGACGAATTCCAAAGCGACGTTCGCCGGCGGACGATGCACGCCAAAACGGTTGTCGATTTGCGCGTAAACTCCCGCGACGTGACCGCTTGGTGGAACGGCTCGCGCCAACCCACTCGCGTCTAGTGAATCCGGCACTTTTAGCCAGGGATAGTAGAGAGCCGCGAACCGCGTTCTGAACAAATACCTCCACGTCACAATTTCTGTTGGTTGGCGGATACGCTGCGGGCTGTCGAGGATAGCGACGCGGTCTCGCAGTCGTTCGCACTGATCGATCATCGTTTGATAAAGATTGATGACCTTGGAATCGTCGAAACCTTGTGGAATCGCGGTGGGATCGTCAGCGATCGTATCCGGCGCAGGAGGTTTTGGCGGCGGTTCGCACGGCCGTCGCTGAGGCACTGGTTCCGGTTTTCGCGGTTCCGATTGCAGCACAACATCCGGCATACACAGGATGGAGACCTCATCAATCTCCTCCAGTAGCCTCAGCCCGCGAATGTCATTTTCGGCGCCCGTGAAATCTGTTTGGTTAACGCCGGTGACGCCGTCGCGTCCTCCCTGCAAGTAGACCGGACCGGCGCTGAATGGACCACGAGATGATCCACTCGTCAAGACTTGAAGCGAAGTAAGTTTCGTTTGCGGTGCGATGACCTTGATGAAATTCAACTCTCCATTGATCACATCAAATGCGTAGTATGGATTTCTGCCTTGTCTTTTAGGGGTGGTTTCGCTTAGCGATAGACGTTTGAACAACTGTTCTTCTTTGGGCAGCGATGAATCTGGTCCGGCATCGACTGTTACGCGCAGCGAGAACTCGTTACCCGTAATCGAGTCCTGCAATGGCTTCAATTCAAGTTTGATCCGGTTTCCCCAATTACCGGCGCTTGTTGCCCTGATTATCAGCGCGGGTGAATAGCGATAGACGCCGGCGCCGGCCGCCAACCGCGTGGTGGTCTTGGCCCCGAGCGTAATCGTGGTGTTTGCTGCGCCGATAACCATCGCAAATTCGGTGAACCCGGAATCTCGAATCGCGACCAGATCGCCATCGCCTAATCGTTCAGTACCGGTGTAAGTGACTGTTAAGTCCGTCTTTCCTTTATCGACGTCGGACGACAATGAACCCACGCGCATGGGTTCCTCTCCGTTCGGTATGACCATCGAAGCCACGCGTGGTCGCGACAACGGATCCGAATGATTCGTCGCCGCAACCCGAACCACGTGACAGGTTGTGCCCCCGTTTTCGAAGAACGCGCGCACTGCGTATGCCAAATAGCCGTAAGGAATGAAGCCGCCGAAGACCGCGGTGAATTCCTTCCAGCTCGTCAACCTGATCGCCAGCTCATCGGCGCGAAAGTCTCTGTCGGCCGGCTTTAGTTCGGGCAAACGTAATGGACCGCGCTCAGCGAACCCGACGAAGCCCGCCACGTCGGTACGGACCAGCCGAATGTCTTTCTGTTCGGCTGGTTTCGGCCGGAGGTAGGTGCCGGGCGTTAGGTAGGCGGACATGATGTGCCTCGTCGAAGTAGCCGGCCGTACCGGGTGGATTAGGCGAGCTCCAGGCCTTCATGCGCGATCTCGAGTGTTTCAACAGCAACCTCGCTCGTCTTCGCATTCAATGCCGGGCCTTCCCACTTGCTGGGCCAGCCCTCGCGGAAATTCCAACGCAGTGCTTCATTGCGCGCTTCGTCCAGCAACACGATCGACCCGCTGTTTCGCTGAGTCTTTCCGTCGATTACCTTCTTGCGCCAGGCCCACAGTGACTTGTCTTTGGTCCAACCTCGCTTGAGCACAATGTTGTTGTACTTCATAAGGCCGGGAAGTTTTCGTGTGGTCCCGTTTTGCTCGGCGCCTTCGCGGTACTCGATGACGTTGGTATCGGTCGTGAGGCCGCTGGCCTCGCTGAACCCGCCTTTCACCACGCCGTCGATCTCGATGAGAAAATTAAACTGGCCGTAGGGATCATTGCGTTTGCCGTCTGGCATATTCAGTCCTCCGATCCGTTAGGTTCACTTAAGAGTATTTACACTTCCGCCACGTCCGAACCGCCGGTCCACTGACCAATACGGAAGATGACAAACTCAGCCGGCTTCACCGGCGCGATACCAATCAACATGATCAGCCTGCCGTTATCGATATCAGCTTGTGTCATGGTCGTGCGATCGCATTTCACGAAGTAAGCTTCTTCTTTGCTGCGGCCCTGGAGCATTCCGTCCATCCACAGGCGAGTGAGAAAGTCGCCTACACTTCGGCGCACTCGTGCCCAAAGAGGCTCGTCATTTGGTTCGAACACGACCCACTGAGTGGCTTCCTCGATTGACTCTTCGACGAAGATGAATAATCTGCGAACGTTCACATACTTCCAATCCGGATCCGTCGTAACTGTTCGGGCTCCCCAAACGAGATTCCCGCGCCCAGGGAAGTAGCGCAGGACGTTTACGCCTCGCGGATTGAGCACGTCCTGCTCACCTTTTGTTACCTGAACTTGAAAGCTGCGGGTTGGATCCGCGGGATCGAGGAATAACCCGCGAATCACTTCATTGGCTGGTGCTTTGTGAACACCACGGGTGACGTCGGTGCGCGCATAGATACCCGCGATATGACCACCAGGAGGTATCAGCTTGTCAGTTCCATTTGCTGCATTCCTGATTCTTAGCCACGGGTAGTAATAGGCTGCGTATTTCGAACTTCTTGGAGGGAAGTGACCGGCCGGAGCTTTTACACTTCCGTCTGACTGGAGGATCGCAAACCTGTCCAAAAGATTTTCACATTGGTTGATGAGATCGTCGGTGATACCGGCAAGCGGGGCAGTGAATTCATCCGGGCAACAAAGGATTGCAATCTCGTCAATCTTTTCGAAAGCTCTCAGCGCCGCCCTCGCATCGTCGAGGTTCAGAGTCGCACCATCAGCACCACCCTGCAGAAATGGAATAGTACTCGGAGTAACAAGTGCAACCGTGTTCTCGACACCGTTATTTGGTGGTCTCGCACCGCCTGTTCCTTCAACTGTTATGATTGTGGATAAGCCGTTTATCTGACGCTTGTAGAAACTGCTTGCATTGGGGTTCACTGAGACGTTGTCGAACACTTCGAGTAGCGTAGGCTCCCGACGATTTGCCACATTCGCGGGCAAACGACTCCCCGGATGTGTCGGATCGACTGTAAGGTTGGCGTTACTCACGGGAGGCAGCGTGGCGAAGTACATCACGGTCAACTTGAAAAGATTTGCGTCGTTGTTGCCGGCGTTGGTGATTTTGATTGCGATCCGATCCCCCCATAAACCGGTTCCAATTGCCGAAACAGTCATGCCGCCAAATGTAGCTGTAGAAGCAGCGGGCGCCGTGGTCGGTGCGGGCGTTCGTGTGGGGTCGATTCGCACGCGATTCACAAAGCAACGTTTCCCGCCGTTCTGAAAGAATCCTTCTACCGCATGGGCGAGATAGAAGTTGTCCACATAGCCGCCAAATGAGCGCGTATATTCACCAAAGCTGGTGATCAGCACCGGATCGTTTGGACCACGTTCTGCGAGCCCGAGAAACCCAACCGTGCTGGTGGCCACACCTTCGATCGGTTTATTCCCCGTATCTACTTCTTCAACGTAAACACCTGGTGATAAATACTCTGGCATGTCGGTCTCCTTTTTCGGCTATGGTGCCATCACGATGTTTTGGGTCACTGTCATTCCTCGTCGAACGGTGACTGGTTGATCCTCGTCCGGATGAAGCACGTGCGAAGCGCGAATTGTGATCGGCTCGTCAGCGCCTTTCACGCTCTTGAAGAACAGCACGTAATAACCATCCGCGCCGGTGCGATACTCAAGACCATCATTGATATCGAAGCGTCGCACGCGCGCATTACCAAGCGGATTGTTGTTGGCCAACACGCGACCACGCACCAGCGAAGAGCCGGTGGGAAACGGATACTTGGTTGTTGGTTGTAACGTCGCGCGTGCGCGTTGATCGCGAAATGCAAGGGGCTGTGTCGGATCGTTTAGCGGCTTCGTTTGATTCGCGAGCAACAGATCGGGATAAGCAGGCCAGCGATCATTTGCCGGCGGGATGACAATCGGTATATCGACACCGAAGTAGTACGGTGGCTCACTGAGGTAATAAGGCGGCTCGTCCTCCTGCGGTATTCGCGCGTCATCCGCTTTGCCTTCTCGATTACTGCGTACCTGTAATGTGTAGGCGGCGGCGGGCAAATCGTAGAAGAAGAACGATGCTTGTCCGGCCTGCGGCGCGGGCACGAATGGCGGCTCAAACGGCTGGTTCGCAATTCTGACCGAGATCTTGCCGGCCAGTTGGTTCGTCTCTGTGAATCTATCTAAAAGCATAAGAGCGAAGACAAGCTTCTGTTCCCTGACATCTGGATTTAGTGTCTTCAGTTGGGCCATCTGATCTCATGGACCGGCTTCGCCGTAAGTTGAACTCCTCTCCAACACAGGTTGGAGATACTGTTCGCGAGTGGAGTCGACGATCGCGACTCTGACGACGTAACAGACCGATAACCGGTAGCTGAGCTCCAACGCCTGCCAAACACGCGCTGTTTCGTCGAGAGTCACCGGATTCAGAATCGCCCTCAGCGGCTCATTCGCAGTTGCGAGCGAACCAACAAGATCCGAGCCTTCCAGGATCGCGCGGTCGTAAAGCACCTGCATGACCTTTCCCAGCACGATCTGCTGGTCGCGAGGTTCTCCGACGAGCGGCGTAATCAAATAAAAAAGATCTAAAGTGAGTGGCGCCTTGCGTAACTGAGCGCCATTTCCGAAAGCGGGATACTGGTTTTTCGTATACGCGTCCTCCACCACTCGGTAGAGATAGATCGAGAGCCGGACAGAAACATCGTTAGCGAGATCGGCGGGCGACTTCAGAGAGATCTTGTTTTCGGTATCGATCAAAGCATTGACGACAGGGTCAAGCTGGATCTCCTGCCAAAGAACGCCCGCCAACGATTCACCAACTTCTGCCAGAGCTGTGTAACTGCTCATCGCAATTTGCCTACGAACTTATTTGGCCGCCTGCGACTTCTTTTGCTGCTGCTCCGGCGGTTCGTCGCAGGTAGCCATAATCTTCAGGATGTTCTCTCTTCTCTTCTCCTTTAATTGGTCCAGTTCCGACTGTTCGGTGGCGAGCGCACTCGTGGCCTGTGACAACTCCGACTCGCGGTTTCGCAATGTCTGGTTGGCCTTGTCGCGTTCGGTCAGCGTGGTCAGCAGGTAATACTTGAGCTCATGCTTGCTGACGATCTTGATGCTCTGGAGTACTCGTTGCAGTTCGAGAGCGAGGAAATACATGCTGGCTGCATGACTTTGCTCGTCTTCTTTTTCGATCTGAGTCTTGAGTTCACTGATCTCTTGTAATTTCTTCTCGTTGTTGGTTTGCAGGTCGCGCCAGTACGCGTAATGTTCGTCTTTCTTCTTCTTGTCATCCTGCGCCTGCTTGACGAGATCTTCTGCTGCCTTCTTTTTGGCTTTGAGTTGCTCGACGGCCGCAGCCTTGTCGGAGATTTGCCGGTCGTATTGCGCGATCTTTTGATCGATTTCAGGTTTCTTTTTTTCGATGGCGCACAGGATCATGCGCATCTTCGTGTCGGAATAGGTATGCGCATCCTTGTGGCCTTTGATCAGATTTGGGAGCGCCTGCTCGTAGGCGGTGAGTATCTGCTCCAGTTCCTGGCCCACCTGTTCGGACGCGGTGACGTCCTCAGTCAGCTTTTGCTCCAGATCGGTGTAACGGTCCTTCTCGGCTTTCGCGTGCGCGAGCTCCTTCTTCAGTTTATTTAGGCGTTCCTGTGGATCGGGACCCTGCGGATACTGTTTTTGATAACCGCCCGTTGGGTAGCCCTGACCCGGAGGTGTTGGGTAGCCCTGACCTGGAGGTGTTGGGTAGCCCTGACCCGGAGGTGTTGGGTAGCCCTGACCCGGAGGTGTTGGGTAGCCCTGACCCGGAGGTGTTGGGTAACCCTGGCCCGGAGGTGTTGGGTAGCCCTGACCTGGCGGCGTTGGGTAGCCCTGACCCGGAGGTGTTGGGTAACCCTGGCCCGGAGGTGTTGGATAACCCTGGCCCGGAGGTGTTGGATAACCCTGGCCCGGAGGTGTTGGATAACCCTGGCCCGGAGGCGTCGGATAGCCCTCACCTGGCGGAGTTGGGTAGCCCTGACCTGGCGGAGTTGGATATTCCTGGGGTGGCTGTTCGCCAGTTGGATATTCCGGTGGCGGCGGATAGCCGGCGGGTGGCTCTTCCGGGCGTGGTGGCGGATAACCTTGACCTGACGGTGGCGGGTATCCGGTAGACGGTGGCGGGTATCCCGTAGACGGCGGATAACCACCGGTCGGCGGCTGTTCGCCCGTCGGCGGCGGCGGATAACCCTGCGGTGGTGGCGGATAACCTGGGGGCGGAGATGTGTATCCCGGCGGCGGCGTAGGATAACCCGTGGGAGGTTCTGGGCTCGGCGGCATCGGATAGCCCTGCGGCTGCTCGCCCGTAGGCTGTTGCGGATACTCAGCCGGCGGATATCCCGGCGGCTGACTCTGGTAGCCGGAAGGCGGCGTCTGCCAATAACCCGGAGGTTGCTGGGGTTCGCTCGGCTGGGAATAATCCGAATGCCCGTGGTGCCCGCATTTTTCGCCCGAGCCCTCACCTGAAGGATGCGGGTCGTATTCGTTGGTCTTGTTATCGGCCATTGTGATCTCCGTCTCTCTTACAAATCGCCGTGATCGGGAGCGTGCTGTAGCACTGTGGAGTTAGCTCTCTCTTCGATCAGCGCTGCGATTCGCCGTTGTCTTCTTGGATTGATCCGGTAGTGATGCTGCAAGTCGGAGCCTCGGTGTTTGAGGATCAACTTCTCGGCCACCAGGTTGTCAACTACTCTCTTGATCTCTGCGGTGCGCGTTCGAATCTGATGGTCCAGTAGCCACCACTCGATAATTCCTGGCAGCGTGTCTTGCGCTTTGGGGTTTCGCGCGAGATACCCGAGTATGGCTCGAGCAATCTCTTCCGTTTGGAGCAGGCACATCGCTGCCTTTCGAGAACCTTTTTCAATTTCAGACTTCGTGATAGTGCAAGTCTCGAACCGGACCAGCAATCGGTGGGTTTTTACCTGCCGCTCGCGACGCGTCAGGACATATTTGTCCTAGCCTGCGGCGGCATGAGTGGAAGAACAAGATACTTTACTCAGGAAAGACGCCGGACAATTTTGTCCTACTGTAAGCCGGCGAAAGTCCAGGCTCAGAAGAGACAGAAAACGCGCATTGAAAGCTGAAAATAAGAGTTGGAAACTTGAATAGCAGATCGATTAGAGGGAGCCGTTAGGCTTGAACCGTTGCACGTCGATGTGGTGTCTTCGAATCAACTGCCAGAAGGCGCGGCGGTTTTTTTGTGCGGCCTGGGCTGCGCGAGTGATGTTGCCCTCGTGAGCTGCGAGTAAACCCTGAATATACGTCTTCTCGAATTTTTCGATTAAGCTTGCCTTCGCGCAGCGCAACGATTGTGGTTTTTCTTGCGCTTCAGTATTGGGCAGCACGAGATCGCCGCGTTGAATCGTTTTTTCCTGCGCTAAGACTGCGGCACGTTCCACGACGTGTTCGAGTTCTCGAACATTTCCGGGCCACGTATAGACCAGCAACGCTTGCATCGCCTCTGTTGAGAACCCTTCAAGATCTTTCCCAAACTCAGTCGCATAACGACGCAGAAAGTGTTTCGCAAGAGCCGGTATGTCGTCGGTCCGCTGTCGTAGCGGCGGCAGTTCGATTGGCACGATGTTCAAGCGATAAAACAGATCTTCACGCAAGCGTCCGATCTTGACTGCATGCTCAAGATTACTATTTGCCGCGGCTATGACACGCACGTCCGCGTGACGGATGCGCGTAGAGCCCAATGGTCTAAACTCCTTCTCCTGTAGAAAGCGAAGCACCTTAACCTGCGCCAGCAACGGCAGCGAGTCGACCTCGTCGAGAAAGAGGGTGCCGCCTTCAGCGTCTTCGATCAGTCCGCGGCTGGCATTGGCCGCGCCGGTAAACGCGCCACGCGCATGGCCAAAGAGTTCGTTTTCAACGAGATCCACAGGGACAGCGCCGCAGTTGATCGGAACGAAGGGCTTGGTCGATCGTGGACTAAGGTAGTGGATCGCGCGTGCGCAGAGTTCCTTACCCGTCCCTGTTTCGCCAAGGATTAGAACCTGCGTGTTGAACTTCGCCACCTGCGGAATCTTTTGCATCTGATTGACAAAGATCGGACTCTCGCCAACCATTTGTTTTAACCCGAGACGGGTTTTAATTGTTTCAACCAGGGTGTCTTCCGGTTTCGCACGCTCGAGTAACCGGTTAACACGCGGCAGAATGTCGATAGCTCGAAAAGGTGGAACGAAGAATTCATCAACCCCGCTGTGGAGCAGCTCCATCACGCAATCCGGTTCCTCCACCTCGAGCACGATGATCGTTTGTGCGCGCGGGAATTCCTGTTTCAGAAATTGGAGAACTGAAATTGCCTGAGGCTGTAGTGACGCCGGCAAGACAATGACGAACAACTCGTTCGCTTTGGACCGTGAGCTCCCATTCTTCGCCAGGCCGTCGATCACACCAGTTTCAGAAATAGTGCATGCGACCCGCTTGACGGCCGCAGTCTGTATGAGTATCGGAACCAACGACGCAGTACTGCCGCACGTGTGAGTAAAATCCAGTAATCTAATTTCTGGCGGGCGCATGGGGCTATTGCGTCAATTCCGACTCGCCACTTAGCCATTCATGAGGAGTCTCGGTCTGAGTTTGTGTGGGCGGCTCTGAAGTTACATAGAGCTGCGCTTATCTATACGTAATGAGATTGATGTGATCGAATCTCAGGATGTCATCGGCCTCTGATTTTTCTGTCCAACTCTTAATTATCGGAACGACAGTGACGTGTATATCTGTCCGTTGGTTGACGGCCTTTCTGATTGCTGCTGTAGCTATTACAACTTTCTTCATCGGGATTAACGGGTGCGAGAGCCGCGGGTCAAAGCTGTCTTCGCGCTTTTCATGCACGTCGCAGTGACCGGGGTCGCCAAAACACCCTCCATGGCCAAAAACGTTGAAGCAGCCGGCAAAACCATAAGCCTCCGTCGGTGGTGTGTTCATGTTCGCATTTGGGTTGTTCACAAAGACACGCGCTTCAAACGATGGTCCGGCGTGGTCCACATCAATGAACTCGAGATCCGCGCGTACAAATTGTTCCGGTACAGTCGAAACCGGTAGCGGCGTCGTTGATTGAAAGACCTTTCCCTGAGCGTACATGCTCTGGGGCGTGCGTGACTGGGGTTGCGGATTGTTCGGTATGTTCTGAGACATTGTTGTTGTTACGACTCCCTTCAGCGGATCGCTACTTTAGAGATCGCGTATTCGTAGCCAAGCGCGTTGACGTTCAATACGTCTTCGACGGTTAACGAGAACGGTTGGAGCACGACGGGCAACAATTCCGGCGAGATGTTGTTGACGCCTTGTCGCAACTGCCACATGTACCAGATGCGATCGATCGTGCAGTGATGAGACCAGAAGAGAGGATCCCAGGCGGCCGTACCGAGGTTTCCCATATCGCCGCCAACGCTACCATTGTTGCCGCCGGCCCATCCGTGAACGTAGTCATGAATGTCCTCGAGCTGAATCGAAAAGTCTCTGAATTGACTGAGATCCAGCAAGCTGTTTACCAGCGCAGCCGAAGGAAGCCATCGCGGATCTCCGGGAAAGCGTCGCGTCCAGCGCCAGATAGGCGGATTTGCGGCGGGAGCATAAATCGCTGCTCGAGACAGTGGATTGAATCGACCGTCCACCGCCGGCTCCGCCAAGGCTGCTGGAACGCCGATAGTGTGTGATGTCGCCGACGTCCAGTCCCACCACGGCAGACCAATCTTCGGATCCGGGCCTGCCTGGTCGCGTAACGCTTTTTCAAAGTAGAGCAGGTAGGCGCGATGCCATGGCAGAAACAGCCTCAGATTTTGCAGGGTGCGAATCGATCGATCGTGGTGATTGCAATACCAGTTTGGTATGCCATGCAGGCCGGCAAAATAGTTATACCCGCGGTTGTCCCAGATGGATTGCAACCTTAGATAAGCGTCGCGTAATACCTGTAACTCCGCTGGTGTAAGACTTTCTATGTTTTTCCTAACTGTCAGACTAGCCATCTAAGACCTCCGAAGAAGTGTGGGACACAGAAGCGCAGCTATGGGGAATCTCTCTCCTGTTAGCTACTTCTAATGAAAAACAGCCACAAATGATGTCACTCGCTCTGGCCGGACGGAGTTTCGCGCCCCATAGCGTCG
>Ga0209486_10000180_pt1 | contig 29745 bp, 27 predicted proteins | sample NCCompost_FD_187518 | JGI IMG/M metagenome (GOLD analysis project Ga0209486, IMG submission 187518) | Agricultural soil microbial communities from Utah to study Nitrogen management - NC Compost (SPAdes) (version 2) | ecosystem: Environmental > Terrestrial > Soil > Agricultural land | place...
CGACGAGCGTCCTTCCATCTGGCGCCCATCGCGGCGTGCTGCTCTCGACGCCGGCTGGCGTCAGGCGGGTTGGTGCTCCACCGCCGGATCCGAGCACCCAGACCTCCGACAGGCGCTTGTTCTGCGCCTCGAGGACCGTGGTGACCGTGAACGCGACCCATTTGCCGTCGGGCGACATCGCCGGTTGCCGGACGGTGGCGACGCGATACCAGTCCGACAGCGTGAACGCACGCTTCGTGGACGACTGCCCACTCGCCGTGTGGGCCACCAGCACGAAGAGGAGAACGAGCTTTCTCATGACCAGCTCCAGTGGAAACAAATACGTCGCGAGATCAATGTCGGAACTCGTGACCGCTGGAGAACATGGCCTGATCCGTTGGGTCCGCCAAGAGGCAATTGAACACGGAGGTGTGGGATTCGGGAGCGGGAATGGGGTAGCACCGGTGGATCCCGTCAGAGCCATCCATCAGCCGTAGTGAGGTCCTTATGGCGACCACCAATCGCGGTGGCTGGAAGACTTGCCGCAGGGGACACAAGTACCGTGGCGCTGGACCGTGTCCGGTCTGCTGGCCCAAGAATCGTCGCAACCGTAGTGGCCAGCGTTAGGCAACGGGATGCAACGCGTGGCCGTGAGCACGATCGTCCTGGCACTGATGGTGTCAGCTTGCCGGCCTGAGAGCGACGCGCGCCAGGATGGTGATTCCACACAGGTCGCATCGCCATCCGCGGCAGTGCATCCCGACTCGGCGCCCGTCTGCTTCATGGCCAACGCGTCGGTCCTCGCCCGCACGCAGGGCAACGCCGGAGTTCCTGACACCGGCGTGACTGGCTGGATTCGACTCGATCAATTCAGGCGGGACAGCGCGTCGGCACAGCTCATCGACTCGGACGGGTTTGCACTCGACGCGGCGTGGCGCAGGAAGATGGATTCAGTGATCGTGTCGGGTTTCAACGATTTCGTGCGGATCGAAATGCGGCTTGGCATTACAGATTCCGTCGCGCGTGGAACGTTACGCGCGCATTCCGACGCCGCGCTGGAACGTGATGCAAAAGGCAAGCTCCGTGAATTCCGCCGCGAGTCGACGATTTCGTTCCGGCAATCACCGTGCGACAGGATGCCGACGCAGGCAGGGAATGCCGAAATTGACGTGCTCCCTCATGGGACGCCGCGCCCCGGTATCCGCTTCGGTCCTGAGAAGGTGAAGCGCGGCACCAGCGTCGGCACGCTCGTCGTGGACTCGCTCTTCACGCAATTCGCGATTGTCGACTCGACGTGGGTGGGCACGGCACGGTTCCGCAACGAGATCGAGCTCAGTGGCTGGACGCTTCGAAATCCCGATCCGGACCTCTACCGCCAACTCACCTGCTTCGAAGCCGATTCATCGAGCGCGGCGCGTCTCCCTCGCTGGGAAGGTGATGAACGCCGTGCGTGGTTCTGTTTTTCGAATCGCCTGGAAGCGGCTCGAGCGCTGGGTCCACCGAGCGAAGGCGTCCCGGGGACGATCGTGATCGACCAGTTCACGATACACCGGGGCCATTCCGACGAGGTCAACAGCGCCCGGTTTGTGCGCCTCGTCAGGCGCGGCGGCTCCAACTGAGGCAAACGCTGAATCCGGGCGGGACTGTCAGCCGTAAGGTGTTAGTGACTTCGCTCGGTTATTTCCACTTCGCAACGTCGCTCCTTGCGCTCATCAGCGGCGCCTTTGTTCTGTTTCGGGCGAAGGGGACTAGGATGCATCGCCGCGTCGGCTGGGTGTACGTCGCAAGCATGGTCGCTCTGAATGCGTCAGCATTGTCGCTGTACCGGCTGACCGGCACATTCGGGCCCTTTCACATTGCGGCCCTGATCAGCCTGATGACCGTGGCCGCCGGAGTTGACGCCGCACGACAGCGGAAGCGTGCCAACCCGACGTGGCTCCGTCGACACTACTTCTTCATGTCGTATTCGTACCTGGGCCTCGTTGCCGCCGCGATCGCCGAGACGGCGACGCGCTGGCCGGCCCTCCAGGAGGTTGCTGGAGGACCGACGGTTGCGTTCTGGACGACGGTCGTCGTCGCCTCAGTGGCGGTCTTTATCGTCGGCGGCATTGTGGTCCGGCGGCGCGCCGAGGTCATGATGCGCCCGTTCCGCGTCCGCTGACTCAGAGCGTCTTCAGATATTCGACAAGGTCCGATTTCTGTTGCGCCGTTAGGCTCAGGTTGAAGTGCCCAACGTAGTGCTCCACCACGGCCATGAGTGTCGTCGCGGTGCCGTCGTGGAAGTAGGGGCCATCCAGTTGCGGTGGATTCCACAGGCCACGCAACGGCGTGGTCCGGTATAGCTTCGTCACGCTGCGCTGTGCGTAGTCACCATTCTGGCCGACTTCATCAGGCGCATGCAGCTTGTTGGCGTTGACATCCGAATAGATGGTGCCCAGGTGGCAGCGCGCGCACCCACCGACCGTCTTGAATACGATCTTTCCACGAGCAGCCGCGGCGGCGTTGATGGTTGCTTCCTGAGGCGTTGGAGAATCCAGGCTCAGTTGATACGCCAGCAATGCGGGCAGTTTATCCGAAATGAGGTCGGGAGGATTGCTGACGCTGACGTTGATGCGCGGATCGCTGAAGAAGCCGTGGCCGTGCATCTGCGTGATCCCGACGTAGGCGTTCCAATACGATACCACGTCATCGCCGGTATACGTCTCCTTGCGCACATGCCTGAGCCCGAACGCGGGGGGCAGCACCACCGGAATGCTCGGTTTGTCGGTGTTGAAGTTGTATCTGGGGTCGTACATGCCCGCGCCCCACGTGTTGTAGGGTGCATCGGGCAGTGCGTCGGATAACGCGATGATCGCGCCGACATTCAGATCGCGATTCGGCCAGCCATCGAGCCGGCGACCCACGCTGGGTATGACTGAATTATCCACCGTCGAGTGACACAGTGCGCAGGTGATACCGAGGCGTACCAGTACGCCGTTTTCCACCTGGCCCTTTACGCCGACGACTGCGTTCAGTCCGATCAGCGCCACCGTCACCGCGGGTGATGAGGGACTGGTGAGGTCGACCTCGCCGTTTATGAGCTGCTGTCGCAAGGCGGCCGGCAGCGCATCGCCATCGATCTTCAATCCGACATTCAGAGCGTCGATCGGCCGCAGCGCGTTGACCTTCACGTGCAGGGCAGCCGTGTCACTCCAGAAAGTTTCGTTGCCGAACGTGTCGAAGCGGAAGATCTCCCGCCCCTCCGCGATCACCGACGGACTCATGGCCGCTTCTGCCAGTCGATCAGGCAGTCCCGTTGCTGCGGGCTCATTCGTATCGCACGCGATAGCGCCCGCAGTAAAACTCAGCAGGAGCGCTCGAATCACACGCGCGCCGGGTATCCTGGACATCGTCCACCCCCGTGGAAGTAATTCGCGGATATGCAGAATCGTGCGTCGCATCGATGTGGCCGGGGGCGTGGCCCAATGCGCATAAAAAGACGCACACACAATATGTTAAGCGTTTAATTACCTTACTTGGTGGCGCGGCGCTATTAGTCGTGAGGCCAGTAATCGGCTACCATTCGCGGGTAGGTGATCGGAGGAGCGAATGCGGATGACTGTGAGTGCCTTATTCACCATACTCGTCCTTGTGGGTGTCATCGGAACGCCTGCGCTGGCAGTGCAGGGTTCGGACCCTGCGCGCGAACTCCCCGCCGCCCCCGGCCGGCTCATCGATGTGGGTGGCCGCCGCATGCACTTGCTGTGCAGCGGCGCCGGAACGCCAACCGTCGTGCTCGAAGCTGGCGCTTCCTCGTTCGCGATCGACTGGACGCTGGTGCAACGCGAAGTCTCCAAAACCAATCGCATCTGCTCTTACGATCGCGCCGGGATGGGCTGGAGTGACCCGACCACTCCGACGAACAGAGCCAGCAGCGCCGTCGACCTGCACACACTGCTCGAAAAGGCCGGCGAGCGTGGACCGTACGTCATGGTTGGCGCGTCGCGCGGCGGGATGCTCGTTAGGTCGTACCTCGCCGATTTCCCGGACGACGTCATCGGGTTCGTCTTCGTGGATCCGGCCACGGAAGACCGGCTGTTCACGATGATCGATGGCCAGGCCTTCGCCATCGCGGAGGTCACGGCCGAGCAGCTCCGGTCTACGTTTCCGAAGGAGGCGGTCCGCGTGCAACGTCGCCGCCCCCAGACCGGGACCCCGTTCGACAAACTTCCCCCCGAGTTGTACCAGGTTCGCGTTCGACTCGACGAGCGGCTCATCGCCGCGACGCCTGACACGGTCAGTGCCGCGACCGTGGCGACCAGCCAGGAATCCGAGCGTGCGTTTCTGGCCAGGCTGCTCGCGACCCGGAAAGACCAGCATCCGTTAGGCACCCGGCCCACCGTCGTCCTCACCCGCGGCGACGAGCCAAACGAAGGACGCGCGGCCTCGCATGCGGCGCTGGCGAGACTCTCCTCGAACTCACGTCACTCTATAGTTGCGGGAGCCGGACACGAAATTCACCTGTTCGACCCGCCCGCGGTCTTCACCGCGATCGCCGACGTGGTGCGCGCGATACGTGAAAGAACGGCCCTCCCACCCCGCTGACGAACCGCGGTGTTGGACAGCGCAAACCCTTCACTGCCAATCGGTTGCGTCACATAACGAGTCGCTCCGGCAAATAGCCGGCCATCTGACGAGTAGCAGGAATCGAACCGGATAACCGTCGTCCGTTTCGGCGGGGCCTCTATTGTCGTCTTCAGCGTGGTCCCCGAACACAGCCGTCAACCTGCAACTCGTGGTGCGCTACCGATGCGCGGAACGATTCCACCGGAAGTCCAAACCGACGCGGCTCCCGCCGCGGCAGGTTCGATGACGCAAACGCCCGCGACCGTGTCCGGGCTCGTCCCCAGCGGTATCCGGCCTCTCGATTACCGGTTAGGCGGCATCCTGCCTAACAGGCCGTACGTCATCAGCGGCAATCCGGGAACGGGGAAGAGCGTCTCCTGCCTCGAGTTTGCCCAGCAGGGCCTCGAGGGTGGCGAAACGGTGGTGCTGATCACGCATGACGATCCTGCCGACGTCATGGCGAGCGCCGCGTTCCTTGGCATCGACATCGAACGACCGCTCCGCGAAGAGCGCCTGATCCTGCTGCGTTTCCAGCTCGACTTCGTCCGCCGACTCGGACGCGCCACGACCGCTGACGCCGTCTTCACCGAGTTACGCCGCCATTTCGAAAACTTCAAAATCGGCCGCGTCGCGATCGACTCCATCGTGCCCTTCCTCGATGGCGGCGCCGCGAGTACGACCGCCATCTATGGCCTGATCCAGTTCCTGGACGAGCTCCAGGTCACGTCGCTGCTCACCTTCCCCGGCGACATGGCCGGGCTGTACGACCGTCGCCTCGAGCCGCTGATGCAGCGCTCGGCCGGTGTGTTCCACTTGTCGTCCGACAGCGAACGCAATCACAAGCTCGAGGTCCGAAAGATCCGCTTCGAGGCGGCGTCGATGCTGCCCGTCACGTTCCGCATCCTGTCCGGCGCCGGCATGGTCGTCATCACCGATCCCGACTCAGGCAAGGCCGCCGCGCTTCCCGCGGAGGCCCAGCACCGGCTGGCGCTGGTGAACATGGCCGACCCGCTGCCTAACGAACTGGTCAACGGGCTGCGTCATCACTTCGAGGTCGATGTCCGCACCGGAATCCTGAGCGCATTCTCCGAAGTTGTCCGCGAGGGAGTTGGGGCGCTGCTGCTCAATGTGCGCCGGGACGTGATCGAGTCGGCGCTCCAGTTGATCCGCGACCTCCGCCAGACGAACAACACCGTCCCCGTCGTCCTCATCACGCCGTACGTCCTCCGCTCGGCGGACCGCACGCGTGCACTTCGCGCCGGCGCCGATGACTTCCTCTCCTCCAGTCTGGCGCCGAGCGAGCTGTTGGCCCGACTCCAGACCATCGTGAAGCGTGGTCATTGGCACGATTTGATCACGACCGCGCCGGAACCGGGCATGATCCTCCAGCCGACCTCGGACGGTTCGTCCTACGTGCCGATGTCAGGTGACGCCCTCACGAAGAGCGTTCGCGGCTACCTGGAACGGGACCAGCTGCCATTCTTCACGCTGTTCATGATCAAGCCGGAGAAAGGAGAGATCCAGGGGCTCGCGAAGATGGTGTTGAACATCGTACGCGTCGAAAGCGGTGACCTGGTCGGAGTACTCGGCAAGCGTGTCGTCGCGTACCTCGACAGCGCGCGTCCGAAAGACCTCGCTTCCCTCAAGATCCGGATGCGCGAACACGCGCTGCGGTTAGGCTACGGGGACATCGAGATCGAAGCGCTGGGCTTCCCGGCGAACGAGGACGTCGTGCGCGACCTGCTCGGTGCACCGGCGGCCAGCTGATGCGCGGGCTGCGGTACTTTCTCGTCGTGGTGGTGGCGGTCGGCGGCCTGGCGCTCGCTGCCAGGCTGGTATACTCGCGAGCCCGCATCGCCGAAGCGACTCCGGCGGGAACTCCGGTTGCAAATGAACCGTCTGCCGCGCCTGTTACCGTAGTCACAGCTCCGCAATCACCTGATTCGACGATCAGCCAACCTCGCACCTCGCCGACGGCGACTCCGGTCGCGCCGACGCGCCAGGTCGCGCCTCCGCAAAAGAAAGTGTCTGGGCCGGTAAATAGAGCGCCACAACCGGCAACGGTTGCCGAGCCAATCCCGGCCCTGCCGACGACGTCACAGTCATCTTCGCCTGACAATCCGGCGGCATCACCAACGCCGGTCGAGCCCGCGCCAGTCTGGCAGGCGACGCCGAGACAACTGGCGCGCGACAGCGCGTACGTCATGGTGTCGTCTGGCCGGTTGCAGGCCGCGATTGCGGTACTCGATGCCTGGGTGCGCGGCAATCCCACGGATACCGCCGTTGTCCTCGACCTCGCCCGATTGAAAGCGAGAGCCCAGGACTGGGCAGGGTCGCTCGCACTCTACACCGCGTTGATCGAGCAGCATCGTACGGCGCAATTCCTGTTCGAGCGCGGGCAGACGTATCTCTGGTCCGGCGATACGAAACGCGGGGAGGCGGACCTGCTCGCCTCCGAATCGCTGACCCCTCGAGCCGAAACCGAGCGCCAACTCGGCGATCATTACCGGTGGCAAGGTGACTTTGCCCGTTCCGCTTTCTGGTATCGTCAGGCATTGCACAACGCCCCCGGCGATACGATCGCGCGCAACTCGATGCGCGTACTCGACCGTGCCGTTGTGGATCGCCTCATGCTTCCGGGTGAACTCTCCGGCAACGACTTCGGGTCAACAGTGCATGCCATCAGCGACAACGCGGGATTCGACCTGTACGCGCTTCGCCTGAGCCAGGGCTTTGCACCGCTGTCCAACCTCGTCGTTTCGGTGAGCGGTGAGCTCCGCTCCGCGACCCGGATGTTTGGCGCCAGCGAGACCCGGCTCGACGCACACGGGTTCGACGTTTTTCTGGCGAGTCGCATCGGATTGTCAAAACTGACCGCGACGGTCGGCATGCTCGACCACGGTAACCTGTCAACGATCGTTCGCGGTTCAGTGACCGCGGACGGATTTCTGGGCAATACGAGGGTGAAGGCGTCGGTGCACCGCGCACCGGCGTACCAGACCTTGTGGGCGCCGCGGATGCTCGGCGTGTCGGGGAGCGCGTCCACGACGCTTGGCGCCCAGGGCAACGTGTCCATGCCGCTCGGCATCGGCAACGAAGTGTACGTCATGGGCGAGTTCCTTTCGGTCAGCGACGACAACTCCCGCTCGGCTGCGCAGCTGGCCATCCGCCGTCGACTCCCCGCATCGCTCTCGCTGGTCTATGCGGGGAGCATGATGCGGTACGAGGAGCAAACACCGCTGTATTATTCGCCGGACCGGTACCTGGCGCACTCGTTAGGGATCGAGTTTGCGCGGTACCGTGAGCAGGGACTCTCCGTTGCGCTGCGCGCGTCACCGGGATATGCGTGGATGCGCGAACCCGCCGGCACGGCCGATTCATCCACCCGTGACCTGACCGCGTTCCAGTTCACGACGGGCCTGGAGGTGGGATATCGCCGCGGAGCCTGGGACCTGCTGTTGTCCAGCGGCCTGTCCAACGGGCGTGAGGGTGGCTACCAGTCCCGGAATGCGGCGCTGTACCTGCGGAGGGCGTGGTAATGCCGACCCGCATCGGGTACTACGGGATCCTCCTGGTCGGCCTGACGGTTGTACTTGCGGCGTTAGGCTCCATGGTGTTGCTGCTGCTGAACATCCCGTACCAGTTCGCGAGCTGGTGGCTGACGTTCGGCGTTACCATGCTCCTGTTCTTCCTGATTGTCGTCATTGCGCGATACGTCATCCTGTTGTGGCTCGGGTACCTCCATCATCTCGAGTCGCGGATCGAGGAGGATGATCCGCACGACCTGTTCGAGCCGCCGGTCACCATCATCGTGCCGGCGTACAATGAAGGCGCGGTCATCGAGAAGGCGCTCCGAAGCCTGTTGGCCCTGGATTACCCGGCCTACGAAGTGCTGGTCGTGGACGACGGCTCAACCGATGACACGTACATGCGCGCGTCGGCCCTCGAAGGGCGGTATGGCGATGTCGTCCTGCGCGTGGTCAGCAAGTCCAACAACGGCAAGGCGAGTGCGCTCAACACCGGTATTTCGCTGGCCCGTCACCCATTCGTGCTGTGCATGGACGGCGATTCACGCCTGTCGAGAGATACGCTCAAGGCATCGCTGCGGCACTTCCGGGATCCGAACGTTGGAGCCGTTGCCGGAAACGTGAAGGTCGTGAATCGCCGCAACCTCTGGACGCGATTACAGGCGCTCGAATACATCGAGGGCCTCAACATGGCCCGGCGCGCCCAGGCCTTCGTGCGCACGGTCAACATCATTCCCGGACCGATCGGCATCTTCCGCCGGGATGTGCTGCAGCAGCTCGGCGGCTATGAGGTCGACACCTACGCTGAAGACGCCGACCTGACGCTGAAGATCCTGACCGCGGGCTGGCAGATCAAATATGAAGAGCGCGCGATCGCCTATACCGAAGCGCCGGAAGGATTGCTCGACCTGCTCAAGCAGCGGTATCGCTGGACGCGCGGCATTCTCCAGGCGCTCGGCAAGCGCAAGGCATGGCTGTTCGCCCCGAAGGGCGGAGCCGGCGTCTGGATCTCACTGAACACGATGTTCTTCGAGGCGGTCATCTGGCCGTCGGTGAACGTGCTCGGCAACCTCGCGTTTGCCATCGGCACGCTGCTCGCCGGCATTCCCCAATACGTGCTGTACTGGTGGATGATGCTGACGATCCTCGACGTCGCCGCCGCATTGTACGCCGTCGCGATGGAAGAGGAAGAACTGGCGCTGGTGCCGTACGCGGTACTGTACCGCATGTTCTTCATCGTTGTTGTCGACGTGGCCAAGATGTTCGCGTCGCTGGAAGAGCTGTTCAAGGTGAGAATGACCTGGGGCAAACTGGAACGTGCCGGCCGACTGTAAGGAGAGAAAACGATGGACCTGAATAGCGTGCTGTCGACCATCATCATCGTGGCATTTGTCGTCACGGTCGTCCTGGCTGTGGGCAGCTACATGCTGTACAAGCTCCGGGAGAGACGGCGTCCGCGTCAGGCATTCGATCCTGCGAAGGAGAACATCTTCTTCGAGCGCTTCTATCCGAAGCCGACCGCCAACGAACCGCATCAGGCGCTGTAGCCAGGACTCGCGGGGCGCCGTTCACGCGCCTCGCTGCGCTCAACAACCGATCCAGACGCTCCGGGTCGAGGCCGTCTCGAAGCTGACCGGCCTCCCTGCGCGCGGCGTACTCGACAGCCCTCAGCGGCTGACGATCCGGGCCTAACGAAACGGTTGCGCCTGGCGCGATCGCGACCTGCGTCGCGGAACGCGGCGCGGGCTGTCAGTGTTTGACGAGAACATCGGGGGAGTTGCCCGGCAGTCACGGTGAATCGTCACGCAGGGCCGCCCGGGTTCGGACGTTGCATGGGTCCGCTGCACAGCGGCCCCATCTGGCGTCTCGAGCTCGCGATGCCGTCCTGGCCGGAACCGGGACCGCATCGCCCACGATGCCTAACGCCACCGACCAATGACGACACATCACGCGGATCCGGCCACCCGGACGGGTTCGATCTGGACCGCCACCAGCGACCTGCCGTTGTGCCCGCAACTCGACGCCGACCTTCGGGTCGACGTCTGTGTGATCGGCGCCGGTATCGCCGGCCTGAGCATCGCCTATCTCCTGACGCGGGCCGGGAAGACGGTGGCGGTGCTCGATGATGGTCCCCTGGCGCGCGGCATGACCTCGATGACCACCGCCCACCTCACGTGTGTACTGGACGAGCGCTACCACGAACTGGAACGCATGCACGGAGAGGAAGGAGCGCGGCTGGCCGCGGACAGTCACATGACGGCGATCAACCGGATCGAAACGATCGTGGCAAGCGAAAAGATCGATTGCGACTTCGAGAGGTTGAACGGCTACCTCATCCTCGCGCCTGACGATGAAGAGGAGACGCTGACCCGCGAGCTCGTTGCGGCACAGCGCGCGGGAATCGACGCGGCACTGGTGAATCGGCCGCCGCTGCCGTGGCCCGATCGGGGTCCGAGCCTGCTCGTCCCGAACCAGGCGCAGTTCCACGCGTTGAAGTATCTCGGTGGACTGGCGCGAGCCATCCAGCGTGACGGCGGCCATCTCTTTACGATGACCCATGCCGAGCGTATCGAGGGAGGAAAGCTGGCGCAGGTGACCGCGGGCGGTCACGTCGTTTCGGCCGATGCGGTCGTGGTCGCGACACATTCCCCCGTCAACGACCTGGTGGCGATTCACACGAAGCAGACCGCCTACATGACCTATGCCCTCGGCGCCCGGGTTCCGCGCGGCTCCGTCACGCGTGCGCTGTATTGGGATACCGGGTGGCCGTACCACTACGTCCGCTTGCAGCAGGACCAGGGTGACCCCGAGGCGGAGATCCTGATCGTCGGTGGCGACGACCATCGCACCGGTCAGGCCGACGATACCACCGTGCATCAGGAGCGGTTGGAGCGGTGGGCTCGCGAACACTTCCCGATGATCCGGGATGTCGCCTACAGCTGGTCCGGCCAGGTCATGGAAAGTGTCGATGGCCTCGCGTTCATCGGACGGAATCCGCTCGACAAGGACAACGTCTACGTGGTGACAGGCGACAGCGGTACCGGCATGACGTACGGCACGATCGCGGCCATCCTCATCACGGACCTGATCGAAGGGCGCGAGAATCCCTGGACGACACTCTACGATCCGTCTCGCAAGACATTGCGGACGGCCCCTGCGTATGCGAAGGAAGCGGTGCGCATGGCCGCGCAGTACGCGGACTGGATCCTGCCGGGCGACCTGAAAAGCGCCGACGATGTACCGCCCGATGGCGCCGCGGTCGTGAAGGAAGGGCTTGCCCCGGTGGCCGTGTACCGCGAGCCCGACGGCACGCTGCACCGGATGTCGGCGGTGTGCGTGCACCTCGGCTGCATCGTGCGCTGGAACGCGACCGAACGGACCTGGGACTGCCCCTGTCACGGGTCCCGGTACGACCGGTTCGGCGTGGTGATGAACGGCCCGGCCAACAGCAACCTGCCTCCTCGTTAGGCAGTGGCACGTCCCCCCATCCGTTTTGCCGTCGTGGGGCTCGGCGACATCGCGCAACGCGCGGTGCTGCCGGCGTTCGCCCACGCGCGCGCCCGGGCCAGCCTTGCCGCGCTGGTGTCCGGCGAGCCGAAGAAGCGCGGCGTGCTCGGCCGGCGGTTCAAGGATGTCATCACCTGCGGATATGACGACTACGACGACCTGCTGGCGAGTGGTTCCGTGGACGCGGTGTACATCGCGCTTCCGAACCAGATGCACCGCGATTTCGCACTGCGTGCCCTCAACGCCAACGTGCACGTGCTCTGCGAGAAGCCACTGGCCACCACCGTGGCCGACGCGCGCGAGCTGACGCGCGCCGCCGAACGTTCCGGGAATCAGTTCATGGTGGCGTATCGGCTGCATTTCGATCCGGCGACGTTGCGGGCGATCGACCTGGCACGTGACCGCCGGGCCGGCGACCTGCGCATATTCGCATCCGTCTTCTCCTCACCGGTGGAGCGCGGGGATATCCGTCTCGAGCGCAAGGGTCGTGGTGGGCTGTTCGACCTTGGCATCTACTGCGTCAATGCGGCCCGAATGGTGTTCCGGTCCGAGCCGCTGGAAGTGGTCGCGATGCATGCCGGTCAGGGAACGGGCCGATTCCGTGAAGTGCCCGAAATGACGGCAGCGCTGCTCCGGTATCCCGGGGATCGCCTGGCGATGTTCGTCTGCAGCCTGAATGCCTTCCGCGGCAGCTCGTGGACCGCGGTCGCCATGAAGCGGCTCGTGCGCATGGAGCCGGCATACTCGTACCATGACCCACTGGTCGTGCATCTCCGCTCCGACACGGTGACGCGCACGAATCGTTATGCAATTCACGACCAGTTTGCGGCTGAACTGGACCACTTCGTTGCCCGGATCCGGTCGGGGCGGAAGACGGAGCCGTCGGTTCGCGAAGGCGAGGCCGACATTCACATCCTCGACGCCATCGATCGTTCGGCGCGCTCCGGCCGGCGGGTGAGACTGCGGCGGATCCCGCGCGACGCGCACCCCACCCGGCGCGAGGCGAAATCACATCCGGCGGTGGGGACGGTGCGGATGGTGAAGTAACAAGGAAGCAGGAGGGAGGAAGCAGGAAGCAGGGAAGGAACGAAGCGTTTGATTTGAGGGCCTGCACGACCAGCGCGGGCCCTCCGGCCTTCCCTGCTTCCTGTCTCCTGCTTCCTGTCAGCAAAAAGCAAGGCGCGGGCCGCGCGGCCCGCGCCTATACGTGCACATTGCGCTCACACAGTCGGCGCGGCATTCGCCAGGTGTTAGGCGATCGCGCCGGTCCCGGTCGCAATGGAATCGAGTGACAGGGCTATGGCGTTCAGTCCATGATTCTGACGCCGTGCAACTTTGCATCGACTGCTGCCGCGCGACATTCTCCGCGCGAGCATTTCTCGACCCTACGCGAGGCGACAGGGAAAATGCGCCGGCAGGGGGACGCCGCTTCTCACTCGTGAGGCACGGGTGAGGTTCACCCCCGCGGACAATTGAACGGCGCTTCGCGATGCGTAGCCTGCCACAGGCTTAGTACCGGAGGCGGTTATGGCAGCGAGGAAACGGGCCGCGACCCGCAGCGGAGGTCGCCGGGCGTCGACGCGCAGCGGCGCAAAGCGGAAATACGGTAAGGCCGCGTCGAAGCGCGTCGCAAGCGCGATGCGCCGCCGCAAGCGCGGCACATTGAAGAGTGGGCCAGGTGGAAAAGGCGGCAAAGTGAAGTCGCGGAAGCAGGCCATCGCCATCGGCCTGTCCGAGGCGCGCGAAAAAGGGGCCAAGGTCCCACGCAAGAAGAAATAGTGCTCGTTAGGCACGCACCTGGCGGACTCGAGGGCTGAAACCGCCGGGGCCGTGTAAGGTGAACCCCGGGGGTATGGCACGGGCCCCCCGCCGGACAATGGTAGGGAATCGAGCTTCTTCCTAGAATGTGTCCCAGCAGGCGGATGTCAGCGCCTGCCAACCTGATTGCGAAGGAGAGTCAGATGCTCTCGACTATCGCCCTGATCCTGATCGTACTGTGGCTGCTCGGTATGGTCTCGTCGTACACGATGGGCGGCTTCATTCACATTCTGCTGGTCGTCGCCGTCGTAGTGTTCCTTGTACGAGTCATTTCGGGCCGTCGCCCTGTTGTCTAGGGCCGGGCCGCGTCGAACGGTGAACCCGTTCGCGCGGCCTGCGTCACGGCAGGGACCGTGTGGGGCGTGTACGTAGAGACTCGCCCCAGTAACACCTGGAGGTAGTCGAGATCAACGGGCTTCAGCGCGACATGGTCAAAGCCAGCGTCGCGGCAAAGTTCCTGGTCCTCGGCACGACCCCACCCGGTCAGCGCGATCAAGATCATCGCGTGTCCCCACGAACGCCGGCGAATCTGCGCCGCCACGTCGAAGCCGTTCATGCCCGGCATTGCCACGTCGACAAACGCGACGTCCGGCAATTTCTCTTCCGCGAGGCGAACGCCTTCCGCTCCACTCAACGCGCCCCACGCCTCATGGCCGAGCAGCTGCAATACGCTCAGCATGCTCTCGACCAGGTCGGTGTTATCGTCGATCACTACGATGCGAAGCGCCATGCGGAATTATGATGCAGTTTTGCCCCGAGTGAGCGCGAGATCCGAACGTCGAATCTCTCGATCTTGCCGCCGTTTGGTGCGTTGCAAGTCGTGCTCCACCATGCAACATCAGCACGCGCCGCACCAGTCCCGAGTGCGATTCTTTTCAGGCGTGAAGGAAGCGGGCGCGATCCCGGGGCGTCACGGATGTGACCCAACGTGGGATGACGATCGCCCCAAAGGCCCAGAGCTTCGCAGCTACCAACCAGTTATGGGCGCACCGACCCGCTCTGTGACGCAGGTCGCAGGGAATAGGAAAACTTGATCCGGGGGTGCTATGTCGTCGCCCACTGTGGAGATGTAGCCTTCAGGCGAGAGTCAGCCGGGCGGCTGGCCGGCTCAGGTTTTGCCCTAGGATAAACGACGTGTTCAAATCGGCAGTTTCGGACGAGCTCCCGGCGGAAGAACGTCACCTTCAGCGCCTCCAACGGATGGCGACGCTGGGGACGCTCGCGTCCGGACTTGGACACGACCTGCGCAACCTCGTCATGCCAGTGCTCCTCCGACTTGATGTCGTGGCAGCGACGACGGAGCTGCCGGAGAAGGCTCGGAACGACCTGGCGAGCATCCGGCAAAGCATCCTCCGGCTGCAGCGACTGGCCGGCGGTCTCCGCCTGCTTTCATCGGACCCGTTCGACCAGCGCGACGAGGCCCAGCTCACGACGCTCCATGAGTGGTGGCAGGATCTGCAGCCGATCGTGGTCGATGCCCTGCCGCCGCACAGCATCGTCGAAGCGAAAATCGGCAGCGACTTGCCGGTCGTTGCCGTCCCGCCAGGCGCGCTGGCGCAGATCCTCATCAACCTGGTGATGAATTCTCGTCAGGCGATGGAACGGACAACGTCCCCGAAGCTGACGTTGACGACGCGCACCGAGCAGGCCCGGGTGATGTTGGACGTGGAGGACAACGGCGGCGGAATGGACGAGGAAACCCGTCGACGGTGCTTCGAGCCCTACTTCACCACCCGCGCCCGCGGGTATGCGACTGGCCTCGGCCTTTCCACCGGACGAGCATTACTCAACCGGTATGGGGGTGACCTGGTCCTGGCACCGGAGTCCGAAACGGGAACGGTCTTCACGCTCATCATGCCGGTTCGTATTTCGACTCCGCTGTCCGAAAACGGCAAGCACCGCCGAGTGCGCCTGTTGATCAGTGACCCGCGCCAACTCGCTATGCTGCGGCTGCTGATTCGCCACAGGGGTCTGGAGGAGGTGGCGGCTCATACAACGGACCCAGCGGACCTGACTATTTGCGACGTGGACGCGCTTCCTTCGGTGATCGGGACGCACCCATCGGCAACAACGAACGTCAGCGGAAGCATCATCGCGATCGGCACGCCGAAAACTGACATGACACCTGATACGGTTCGGTGGGTAGATCCCAAGGACTTTTCGATACTCGACGATGTCTTACACTGACGGCGACAGATCAGAACCCAGGGGATTGGGTGGGGGAGGGAGCATCGCGTCGATGGAATCCGCGGCTTTCACCGTTATGTGCATCGATGACAATGTCCTGCTTGTCGATGCGCTCGAACGTCGCCTGAATCTGGAGCCGGGATTTGCCGGCCTTCACCGCGTGGAAGACCTTTCGCGGTCGGTGGAATCGGTTACACGCATGAACCCATCGGTTGTCCTGCTGGACGTCGATCTCCCCGGTGGCGTCGACGCGATGAAGATCCTCGAGCAGATCGCGCAGAAACTTCCCGACTCACGCGTGCTCGTGTTCACCGGCTACCCAACGGGTGATCTCGTCAGGCGGGCGATGTCGCACGGTGCGTGGGGATTTGTCTCGAAAGGCGTCGCATCCGACCGCTTGATCGCCGCCATCCGGCGAGTTGTCGCCGGGCAGGCCGTCATCGAGCTCGAGGAGTAACCTCCGGCCACGGGATAATTGAAATCCCACCGGTACGCTCCAGGATCGCGAAGCGGACCTGGTCGAATCGTTCGAGGCCATGGTCGCGGCGAGCCGCTTCCATGATGTCGTCTTCATCGACGCGCTCGCGCGTGAGGGCTTCCTGGTTCGGCTTTCCATCGCGCACGAGGACCGTGGGTATGTCATCCAGGGCGCGCGACGCAGTCGGCGATTTGTCCTTCAGGATCGCCAGCACGAAGTCGATGGCGGCGAACGTGCCGACGAGGAGCATGGCACTCGTTATGCGGGTATCGTCAGCGACCAGCGCAGGCTGAATCGCCTCGCTCATGATCAGCAGGACGACCAGGTCGAACGTGCTCAACTCGGCCAGGGTCCGTTTGCCGGCGAGCCGCACGACCAGCAGCACGAATCCGTAAATGATCGCCGCGCGCAGGACCGTGGAAGGAACCGCGTGCTCCTGCACCTGGTTCGTGAATGCACCCACCGCGAGGAGCGGCAGGACGATCCACCAGGCAATCACCCGTAACCGGTGAGCGGCGCGATCAAAGCGCTCGTCTTCGGCGATCTGCGGCTCTGGTGACTGGCGTCCGGCGGCCATCACGCCTCCGTTGGCGGCCGGGGCGCTCCGCGTTCGGGCCGCTTGCGCGCCTACCCGAACTTCACGGAGCGGCCGGCCCCGGATTTACTTCACCTGTGAGTCGTCGAACCTGAACGAATCCAGCTTTCCGGCAGCGTTCCGCGTCAGCACGATCGTGTACGACCGGCCGGCCTGTAACGCCACGTTAGGTATCGAATGCAGCAGGCGGTTACCTGATTCGGTACGGATCTCCAGCGTCCCGCGCCACGGCTTCACAGCCTTGTACCCTGCTTCCATCGTGAAATTCACGCCATCAACGATCGTATCGGCACCACGCTGGACCAGGCTCACCTCGTCAGTGCCCCGGGCCGCGTGGATCACGCGCACCTGCGCCATGGTCGAGTCATCGGAGATCTCGTCCCGCAGGACGCGCGTTTCATAGTGTTTCGCGCTGTCGCGCATCACCACGATCGTGTAGCGATGACCGTCGGTGAGCATTTCGCGATTCGTCGCGAGCGGCTCGAACACACTGTCACCCGATGCACCGATCTCGAACGTTACCCAGTTGCGATCGATCGGCTGGTACTCAGTGACCGCCTTGTATTCGGCGGCCGTCAGCTGGTGATCACGATCGGCACGAACCACCAGGCGGTTCTGCCCGGGAACGGCATTGACGACGCGCACCAGCGCGACGCCGCGCTTGTCGGCCGAGTCACCTGACATGGAGACGGCCGCATCACCACCCGCGGAGCGCGTGGTGACTTCATTATCCGTCTGGGCTTCATTGCACGCCGTGAATGTGGCCGCCATGACGAATGCCGACGTCAGCACGCGGGTCTTCACGCTCAGGTCTCCTGCTGCAGACTCTGCGCGCCATTTCGAAGGCGGCTCCGCCAGGCCGGCGTGCGCATGGCAGGCGGTGCGACATTTTTTCTCACTGCCGCGTCGACCCAGGCTTCGATGGTGCGCCGGTCGCGCTTCCAGAAGCGCTGCAGCATTCCCACGAGCTGCTGGCGATGCCCCCGCGCACGCAGGATGTCGTTATGAAAAACGGAACCACGAAGGACGGATAACCGTCCGCGCATTTGATGGAGGGCACCGGAGACGACGAGCACAGCGTTGGGCTGCTTGCTCGAGGGTACCGGCCACTGCATCGAGAGAATCGAACCCATTCAGGGGTGCTCCGAAGGAGGCTCGGGCAACCTGCGTCATTGGCGCAGTCGAAACCATTTCCCGCGAGTGGTGACTTTTCGTCTATCCAGTGCCGATACTGGAGCGCCCCCGGCATCGCATGCGGGCCTACTCCCCGGGAGATAGAGCATCGCCGCATAAAACACCTCGCCCCGGCGTTCTCGAAGCGAACACCGGGGCGAACTGCTACTGCCGTGAGGAGTTAGGCTAACGCGTCGTGCTGGTCCCCGCGGTCGTGCCCGCCGTCGTCCGCTTGGTTTCGTGGGCTTCGGTGCCGGTATCCCGGTCAGCCTTCGTGGTGACGTCCTTGTCGCCGCCGAGGCCGAAGAAACCACGGCCTTTCACCTTCACCTTGTTCTCGACGTCCTTCACACCGAAGACGCGCTCGGCAATGTCCTCGACCAGTCGCTTTGTGCGACGCTCGTCGACGGTTCCGGTGAGAGTGACTTCGGCCTTTTCCACCCGGACCTCGATTTCACTGGCGTCGATTTCCGGATGACGCGCCAGCGCTTCATTCACTTCTTCGCGAATGCGTTCGTCTGAGCGCTGCCAACCTTTCGGGCCCTTACCAACGTGCGACTGGTAATCCGTCTGCGACCGCTGACTCGAGATGTAGCCGCCGTACTCTGACGATCCATACAGACCCTGCTGACGGCCCCACCGCATTTCGTCAGGCTCGCTGGTCCACCCGTCTCCCTGCATCGAGCCACCGCGTCCACTCTGGCCATACTGCTGCCCACCCCACGAACCCTGGCCGCCGCGCCACGTGCCCTGATCCCGACCGATCCCCTCCTCGTATCCTGAACCGCCCTGGCCATAACGCTGCGAACCCTGACCGTAGAAACTGGAGGGCTGGCCATAACCCTGCGAACCCTGGTAGCCCTGGGAACCCTGGGAGCCCTGGGAGCCCTGGGAGCCTTGGTAACCCTGCGAACCCTGGTAGCCCTGCGAGGCGCCATACCCGCCCTGCCCACTGCCATAGCCCATTGAGCCCTGGTAACCGGAGCCCTGAGATCCCTGTCCGTAGCGCTGCGAACCCCAGCGTCCCTGGCTCCCCTGCCCGGAACCGGTTCCATAACGATTTCCTTCGCGGCCACCGGCGGAATACGTGTCCTCTTCATCGTACCGCTCGGATGACTCCCGCCCGCCTAACGAGCGCCCGTAATCACGCTCATCCTGGTTCCTCCACCCCTCGCTCCCGCCACGACCGCGTTCCGTGCCGTACTCGCGGCCGTATTCGCTGCTGCGGTAGCGGTCGCGTTCCTGCTGCTCGAAATCGTCGTCGCGCCCGCGGTCATTGAATCCACCGCGGCGTGTCGAGCCGCGCTGTCCGCCGTAGCGCTCCTCTTCGTAGCGTGCCATGTGCATCTCCTCCCGCTCACTGGAGTTCTGGGAGACGCGGCGGACGACCGGCGCCCGCGGCGTTCACCCATGTGAGGCAGCAGGTTCGCGTGCCCGGAGTGTGCACGCAATTCAGCCAGGGAGGTACGTGTGGTTACGCCCGGTGGGGCAACAGCGGATTCGTCAGAGAGGCCTGACGAGTCCGCGTTTGATCGCGATGGTAATTGCCTGAGTCCGGTCGCGCGCGCCGAGCTTCTGCAGAATCGCCTTCACGTGGGCTTTCACGGTACCTTCGCTCACGAACAGCGCCTTGGCGATCTCGAGGTTTGATTTTCCTTCAGCGACACCGCGCAGCACTTCCTCCTGTCGCGGCGTGAGTGTTTCCGATGCGACGTGGTCAGCGAGCTTGGCCGCGATCTCGGGCGGAATCTCTTTGCGTCCGGCGTGCACCGAACGAATGGTTTCCGCGAGACGCGTGGAATCGACATCCTTCAGGAGGTAGCTCGACGCGCCGGCGCGCAGCCCACGGAAGATCTCCTCATCGGTGTCGTATGTCGTCAGCAGGATCACTCGCGCGTTGGGGCTCAGCTCGCGAATGTGCCGCGTAAGTTCAACGCCGTCCATTGGTCGCATCCGCAGGTCCAGGATCGCCACATCCGGCTGCAATTCTGTGAATGCGCTGAGAGCCGCCTTTCCGTCGGCGGCCTGTCCGATGACTTCGAAACCGTCGACTGCATTCAATACCGCGGCCAAACCTTCGCGGAGGATAGTGTGGTCGTCGACCAGCAGGATTCTGATGTTTTCAGAACCCATCGTTGCCCTGGTCGGTGTTGTCACGGCTTCCTGCAGCATCGAAGTTTCCCCGGAGCAGATGAAGGAGCATTCCTGATCATCCAAGGTTTAATGGAGTACAGAAACCTCCGCTATGAGGTGCATCTTGGCCAGTGGCAAGAAACGCGCTAGCCCGTTGGACCTCTCCGCCGAAAACGCGGAGCTGAACCGCGATGTTATTTCCACCCTTGCCCATGAGCTCGGTGGAATCGCCAGCGCTTTGGACCTGCGAGCAGCGGCCATGGCGCGCACGATTCCGGACCAGGACCTGGGCGCGCTTCGTGAAATTGCTGAAGAAGTGCGCTTGGCCACCCGCGCTGCCAGATTTGCGCGGGGGCCGGACGGTTCTGGAATGCTGAATCCAATGCGGCGTCAATCGCTGGATGAGTGGTGGAGGCTTACCGGCAAGTTCACAGCGTCGGTGTTACCCAGGGGTGTCGCCGTTGAGCCACGTTTTGCAGATCTGACACTTACCGCTGAACAGGCGTCGCTGCTCACCTGGATCTGGCTGGCGGGATGCAAGGAACTCGGTGAACGCGGCTTGGCTTCGCCTGCGACCCTCCACCTCACTGCCGAGCGCACGACGACTGAAGACGGCGCGTCGTGGCTCGTTGCCGAAACCCGGAATGACAGGTTCGGGTCCGGGGGAGGATCCCCCCAGCGCTGGTCCCGTTATGCAGCGAAACTGGCAAAGGTCCTCGGCGTCGACCCGCCCGATTGGCAGGAGGACGCCGGAACGCTGCGCTGGCGGATCCGACTACCGGCGTAATCCGGGTCCCGGAAACACTCGATTCGTGCAACGGGGGCCATGAGGGAAGACACTGGGGTGAGTGTCAGGGAAGGAGCACCACCCGTTGTCTCCGGAGGATTCAAACGATGCACCGCGTGAAGTCATTCACTACGGTTGTCAGCGCCGCGCTACTCGCCTGTGGCGACCCCGCCGCTCCCGACGGAACGCCGCCCGAAATCGACGCGCTTCCACGACAGCTCACCGCGGTCGAATCGGAAATGATCGCGGCCGCGAATTCCTTCGGCACGAACCTGCTGAAGGAAGTGAATAAGTCCTTCGGTGGCGAAAACGTCTTCCTTTCTCCCCTCAGCGCGTCGATGGCGCTCGGCATGGCGATGAACGGCGCCGAAGGGACGACGTTCGAGGAGATGCGCTCCTCGCTTGGTTTTGGGCCGCGGAGTTACCAGGAGCTCAACAGCTCATACAAGTCGCTGATCGCGTTGCTGCGCGAACTCGATCCCAAAGTAGAGTTCAGGATCGCGAACGCCGTCTATTACGACCTTGCCGACATGGGCACCGCCGTCGAGCCGACGTTTCTCAGCGAGTCCCGGGAATACTTCGACGCGGAGGTGAAGGGCCTCGACTTTCGGCGCGCCGAGGCTGTGGACACGGTCAATGACTGGGCGAGCCGGAATACGAACGGAAAAATTCCGCGTGTGCTCGACACGATCGAGGCGCAGATCGTGATGCTCCTGATGAACGCGATCTACTTCAAGGGGGACTGGCGCGCGGCCTTCAAGACCACGCAGACGGTGGACGACGTCTTTCACGCGCCCGGCGGCGACATCACCGTGCGCATGATGAACCGGAAGGGCGGGTTCCGACAGGGACGCCTGGCCAACGCGACGGTGGCCGAGTTGCCGTACGGTGGCGACGCGTTCGTGATGACCATCCTGCTGCCTGACGAGGGTATGAACCTGGATACGTTCGTCACCGGCCTGAGCGCCGGCACCTGGACAGGCACCCTGGGCGAGCTGCGGGACTCCGACGTCGACCTCGCGCTTCCGAAATTCAGGCTGGCCTGGGAGGACATGCTCAACGATGAGTTGAAGGCGTTAGGCATGCGCCAGGCCTTCGTGCCCGATGGCGCCCGATTCACCAGGATCAGCCGGTCGATGGGCGAGCACCTGTACATCGACTTCGTCAAGCAGAAGGCGTTTGTCGACGTGAATGAAGTGGGCACCGAGGCCGCGGCCGTGACCGTAGTGGGCATCGGTGTCACGTCGGCGCCCATGCCCGTCCGCATCGACCGCCCGTTTGTCTTCGCGATCCGCGAACGCCTCTCCGGAACCGTTCTCTTTCTCGGCAAAATCGTAAAGCCAGAGACGAACTAGCGGGCTCGACCTGGCGCGTCTTAGAGAAGCTTCAGGAAACGAGCAGCAGATTCTCTTGCGACCGTCGTGATCGGGACCTGAGTTTTCTCCGTATCGCCGATGTCGGCGAAGCATCACAGACGGAGCCCGGACGACGACGACGCAAGCAGGTGTGACCCATTCAACTCCCAGGACGACGGCAATCGTCCTCGGAGTTTACGCGCTGGTTGGTGGCCTGGTGTCGTTCATCGGCTGGCCGGCCAACATTCCCGGGCTCACCGACTGGTTCAACCTCGGGATCTCGATCCAGCCGAATACCGCGGTGGCGACTTTCAGCGCGGGTGCGTCGCTGTTGTTGTTTGTGACGGGTCATGACCGCGCCTCACGAGTATTCGCGGCTGTCGTGGCCTTCATCGGTTTCTCGGCCCTCATTCAGTACATCCTCGCATTTGAGTTCGGGCGGCTGAATTCGCTCCTGATGTTCGGCCGCGAATGGGGACGCGCGACCACCGTCAGCCCCGGTCGCATGGGCCCACCGGGCTCCATCAGCTGGACGCTGCTCGGCACCGCGTTGCTGCTGGGAAACCGGGCACGCCCGGTACTCCCCCGCCTCGCGTTCATCACGCTGGCAATCGCGGGACTGTCATGGGCCGGATACCTGTACGGCGCCGACCGGCTCTTCTCCCTGCCGTACTTCACCGCCGTGGCGTTGCAGACGTCGACGTTCATCGCGGCCATGTCGTTAGGCATCATGGCGGCGGTGCCGGAGCAACCTCCAACCTACTGGTTGCTGGATGACGGCGCCGCCGGCGCGGTCGCGCGCCGGGGCATCCCCATCGTCATCGGGATGCCGGTGCTCGCCGGCTGGATCCGGCTGTGGGGAGAACGCTCGGGACTCTATGAGACGAGTTTCGGCGTCGCGATGCTGGTGCTGGTCCTCATTATCCTGTTCCTCGGCGTCCTGTTCTGGTTCCTCCGGACCATCCAGCGGCACGAGTCGGCGTTGCGTGCCAGCCAGCAACGGTTAGGCACCACGCTCGAGAGCATTGCCGACGGCTTCGTCACCTTCGACCGGGAATGGCGATACACGTTCGTCAACGCCGAAGCCGCCAGGTTACTCAACACGACGCCCGCGCAACTCGTCGGCCGGAAGATCTGGGACATATTTCCCGAGGCGGTGGGAGGAACTGCCTACGAGGCGCTGCACGGTGCCAGGGAGGCACGGGTGAACGTGGAGTTCGAGAATTACAATGAAGGAGTTGGCCGCTGGTTCGCGAACCGCGTCTATCCGTCGGGTGATGACGCGATGGCGGTGTACTTTCACGATATCACTGCGCGGCGACAGGCGGAGATGGAGCGAGCCGCCGAACTGGTGGCGATGTCGCGCCTGCAGGCGCTGAGCACCCGGCTGGTCCAGAGCGGAGACCTCAACTCGCTGCTCCGCGAAATCCTCTCGGCGGCCATCGAGCTCACCGGGACGACGAAGGGCAACATTCAGTTTTACGATCCGGAGGTCCGGGCACTAAAGATCTTCGTCCATCAGGGCTTCGGTGCGGAATTCGTGGCCTTCTTCGCGGAGCGAGGCGCTCCGTACGGCTGCGAGGCCGTGGTCGGCACTCGCGAACGTGTAGCAGTTCCCGACCTGGACGCGGACGCCAACTGGCGTGGGTCCACGGAATTGCAGGTGCTTTTGAATGATGGCATCCGGGCGTTCCAGTCGACGCCGTTGATGAGTCGCGACGGCCGGCTGCTTGGCGTCTTGAATACGCATTTCACGCGTCCTCACCGGTTGTCGGAACGTGAGGTGCGGCATCTCGACCTGCTCGCGCGCATGGCGGCCGACTTCATCGAGCGCTCGCAATCCGAAGGTGACCGGCTTCGCGCGGATCGCATGAAGGACGAGTTCCTGGCGATGCTGGCGCATGAACTGCGCAACCCACTCGCCCCGATCCAGAACGCGGTCCATGTGCTTCAGTATAGCGACGCCTCGGCGGACGCTGTCCGGTTCACCGCCGACATGCTGCAGCGCCAGGTGGGCCAGCTCGTCCGGCTGGTGGATGACCTGGTGGACGTGAGCCGCATTACGAGGGGCAAGATCGAGCTGGTCCGCGAGTCGGTCGACCTGACCGCCGTCGTCAGGCAGGCGTGTGAGGCGGTGGGGCCACTCATGGCGGAGAAGGAACAGCGCCTCGACGTCTCCCTGCCGTCGGCGCCGGCGCTCGTGCACGCCGACTTCACGCGACTGGCGCAGGTGGTCGGCAACATCCTCAGTAATGCGTCAAAGTTCACCGCCAACGGCGGACGCATCATGGTACATGTCGAGCCGGGCGCGCAGCACATCATGCGGATTCGCGACGACGGGATCGGCATTTCCAGCGAGGAGCTGCCCCGCATCTTCGACCTGTTCATGCAGGGCGACACCACGCTCGAACGTTCGGTGAGTGGACTCGGCATCGGTCTCACCCTCGTCAAGACGCTTGTCGAGATGCATGGCGGCTCGGTCGAGGCGCGCAGCGATGGAAACGGGAAGGGAAGCGAGTTTATCGTCAGGCTTCCCGCGGCCGCGCCGCTTCCGGTCGGGGCATCCAACGGGGCCACCGAGTCGCACCGGACGCGCACGGTGTCACGCCGCGTGCTGATCGTTGATGACAACGAAGATGGTGCGACATCATTGGCCCGGATCCTGGAGCTGGCCGGTCACACCACCGTGACCGCAAACGACGGGCATGAGGCGCTAGCCGCGGCCGAACGCTTCCGTCCGCACGTGGTGCTGCTCGACCTGGGGCTGCCGAAGTTGAACGGCTACGAGGCGTGCCGCCGGCTTCGCGAGCAGCCGTGGGGCAAGGACGTGTTGGTCGTGGCCGTGACCGGGTGGGGCGCGGAGACGTACCGGCAGCGCTCGCGGGAAGCGGGCTTCGACACCCACGTCGTCAAACCCGTCAACTCGGCGGAGCTGCTGCAACTCCTGGAAAACGCCCAGCGCTCCCCGAGGGCCACGTCAGTCGGACCGTAGCGCCGTATTCGGGTCCACGCGCGCCGCGCGCAGCGCCGGCCCGAAGCTCGCAAGCAGGGCGACCGCCAGCAACACGAGCGTCACGATCCCGAACACGACAGGATCCCGCGGTGACTGCTGGAACATCATCGATTCCATCCACCTGGAGCCCCACAGCGCCAGCCCGCCACCCAGCACCAGTCCGACCACGACGAGGCGCACGCCGCTCGACATCACCAGCTTCACCACGTCACCCATCGAAGCGCCTAACGCGAGACGCACGCCGAGTTCCTGCGTGCGCTGGGCGACGTCGTAGGCGATGAGCGAATACAGGCCGATGGCGGCCAGCACGAGCGCGAGCCCGCCGAAGGCGACGAACATCGTCGCGCCGAACTTCCAGGAGCGTCGCGCCGGATCGATGAGCCGATCGAGCGGCATCGCTGCCGCAAACGCCGACCCGGGCATTTCGCGCTGGAGCCGGCGCCGGATGGGGTCGACGAAGTCGGCCGCCTCACCCTGGATACGCACGAACAACTGCGGGCTCACCGGCGAGCCATATTGCGTGGCAGGCAGGTAATAGGTGTACTCGCGGGCATCGGTGAGCGTCCGCAGGCGCACCTCTTCGGCCACGCCGATGACCGTGGTGCAGGGGGCGGTGTCGGCGCTGATCCGGATGCACTTGCCGATCGGGTCGGCATTTTCCCAGAGGGCGCGCGCCATTCCGTCGCTGACGACCACTACGCGCGGCGATCCGGCGCGATCGGATTCGTCGAAGGCCCGCCCGCGGAGAATCCTCGTGCCTAACGTCGCAAAGTAGTCGGGGCCTCCCGCCTGGAGAACGAACCGGCCGCGGCGGCGGATGGAATCCACGCCGGGGACCCACAGTCCGCGGCTCTCATTGCTGTAAAACGGCACCGATTCCGCCAGCGACACGTGGGTCACGCCCGGTATTTCCCGGGCGGCACGTGCCATCCGCTCGTTCAGGGCATTGAGGTCCCCGGGATTGAGCCGCGTGCCGCGAAGGTTGGCGCCCGCGAACACGATGCGATCGGCGTCGTATCCGAGGCGGAATCCCTGGACGTTGCGCAGGCTCCGGACAAAAAGTCCCGCGCCAACAAGCAGCACGACCGACAATGTTGCCTGGAACACGAGCAGAACCACCCTGGCGCGACCGCGACGATACGTCCCTTCGCGCGAGCCCACCTTCAGTGCGCCGGCGAGATCACCGCGCCCGGCCTGGAGCGCGGGGACCAGGCCGGTGAGGAGGGCCACCACGATGGTAGCCACGCCGGCGAACAACAGGGTCCGGACATCGCTCGCCACGGCGACGGATTCCTCGGCAGTGAAGTAAAAACTGCGCAATGCGGCCGATCCCCAATTGGCAAACGCCAGTCCAGTCACGCCGCCGGCAACCGCCAGGATGAAGCTCTCCGTCAGCAGTTGGCGGATCAACCGGGCGCGACTGACGCCTAACGCGAGCCGGACGGCGATCTCCCGTTGCCGGGAAACCGCCCGCGACAACAACAGGTTGGCGACGTTGGCACAGGCGATGAGCAGCACGATCAACGAAACGCCCAGGATCCACCGGGCGACCTGGGCATCCTGGCCCGCCTGCGGCCCGCGATTGAACTGCAGTGGACCGAGCGTGACCGCCGCACGTGCGCTGTCCGGCGTACCGATGCCCGGTTGTGACACGGCTTCGCGGCGCCAGCTTTCATGGAACGCGAGCGTCAGGTCGGCCTCTGCCGCCGCGACGCTCACTCCCGGGCGGCGCCTTGCGACAAGCTCGAGCCAGCTCCAACCGTAATTCGCCGGATATGCCGTGCCGCGTCGTTCGTGTGCGTAGCTCGTGATCGGAATCCAGGCCGCGGGCACTCCCTGGTCGTTGAGTCCCACGAAGCCTTCGGGTGCAACACCGATGATCGTACGGACGGTCTGGCCGACGCGCAGTGTCTTCCCGAGCACGCCAGGATCGCCGCCGTAGCGTGCGCGCCAGAAGCCATAACCGAGGACAACGACCGGCGATCCGACCGGCAGGCTGTCGTCGGACGCGTTAAAAAATCGTCCATGTATCGGCCGGGCGTTGAAAAGCGGAAAGTAGTTCGCGCTGGCGACGGTGACTCGCATCTGTTCAGTCTCCGCACCATCGCCAACCGCCGTCTGCAACGTCTGGAAGGCCGAAAATGCCTCGATCGAGCGCGATGCCCGGGCGAAATCCAGGTAAACGGGAAACGCGAGGTTTCGATCGATCCGCTTTTCGCCGTCGGCCAGGAACGACGTGTAGACGCGATGCAGCGTCGACGGATCACGCAAATCATCGGGCGTCCGGAACAACAGGCGATCCACGATGCCAAACATTGCCGCGTTTGCGCCGAGGCCGAGGCCCAGGGTCAGGACAATGCCGGCGGTGAAAACCGGGCGGGCCGTGAGACCGCGAGCCGCATAACGGACGTCCTGCACCAGGGTCTCGAGGGCCACCAGTCCGCGCACGTCCCGCGTGTCGTCCTTCACGCCTTCCCTGGCTCCGAAGGATGCTCGGGCCCGCCTCCGCGCCTCGTCAGGCGACAGGCCGGCACGAACATGCTTGTCGGCCTCCTTGTCGAGGTGGAACTGCAGCTCCGCTTCGAGCTCGTGATCCATCGCGTCACGCCGGAACAGGGCGCGCAGGCGGTACCGTAGGTCGTTGAGCGCTTGTCGCATCGTTAGGTCCGGCCTCAGGCCTGGTCGAGGACGAGGGCCACCGCGGTGGTCAGCTGCTCCCAGGCGTCGGTTTCGGCGGCGAGCTGCTTCCGGCCGGCGCGGGTCAACTCGTAGTACTTCGCCTTCCGGTTGTTGTCGGAGGCGCCCCACTCGGCCTTGATGAGACCACGTCGTTCGAGGCGATGCAGCGCCGGGTAGAGGGACCCCTGCGGCACCTGCAGCGTCGTGCGAGAGACCTGGTGCAACCGTTCCGAAATCGCCCATCCATGCATCGGCTGCAGGGAGAGCGCTTTCAGGATCAGGAGGTCGAGGGTTCCCTGGGGGAGATCGATGGGGGGCATTGGCGGGCAGGCGGGCAGATGGGGGGGATTCGTCTCCCCTCCGGCTTCTACAGGAACGACGGTATCCGAACTCTTGTAGAAGTGCAAGGGGACGGACTCTCTGCGGTGACGGACCGAGCGGTAGCGGTGGTCAACTGTGAGGCCGGATCTGCAAACGCCGGGGTACGCACACGGCATGAAAACCCGCGACGGTGTGGTGCAACTTTGCGCGCTCTGGATCGCCGGCTGTACCGGGCAGGGTGAACCGTTGCTGGCGTCTTCGGCGCGCGCGGCGGAGAGCGTTGTGTTCGCGTCCGACTTGTGGCCGGGGGAAGGGATCCCGGTCATCGAAATGCGACGCCCGGCGCTTCCTGTGTATTCGGAGCCGGATCCCACGTCCAGTGTTGTCGACACACTCCGCGGGCGAGTCGGGCAACGTGTCACGTTCGACTCGACACGATATCAGACCATTGAATCCGGGACGATCCGGACCCACAGCTCACTCGAGCTGAAGGGTCGCGACCTCGGCCACGTGCAACACCTCACGCTCGACCGGTACTATAGGCCTAACGAGGCTGAGATCTCCATCCCGCTGGCTGCGTCGTCAACCGTGGAATTCCTGCAGTACCGTGCGGAAGGAACTTGTTTCGTCCGTGTGCAGAACAGCGTTATTGACGCGCAGCCCTGTCCCGGGTTCGGCCGGGAAAGCGTCTCTGTTGTTCGCGATCCAGTGACGCGCTGGTGGGTCCTGGTCCGCGGGGTAAAGGACAAACCGGGATGGCTCCTCGTATCGGACAGCACCGCCAAGTCCGTCCGCCGCGAATTCTGAACCCGGGGCCACGGGGGCATGGGGCATGGGGCATGGGGCATGGGGGGGAGCTGTTCCCCGAGCCCCATGCCCCATACCCCGTGCCCCATACCCCGACTCTGATCCCTTCCTTTAGAAGCGAAGGTCTGGGTCGACTTCGCGATTCTTTGGTTCTACGGGTTCCTGATGCGGCACGCCGATGTCGGCAACGCCTTCCGTGCGCTGGTACGACCGCTCGGTATCACCAGTCTCGAGCACGCGCTTGAAGCGTTCCAGGTCTTCCTCGATCTGCTGGCTCGGCTCCTCGCCGAAGAGTCGTGCCAGGGACGCGCCCAACGCGCCGGCCGGCGGGTCGTATTCGATGTCCACGCGAACCTCGGTGGCGCTATCGCCGACCGACAGGAACGAGACGGTACCCGTATGCCGGGCGGTGTTGTCGTCACCGATAGTCCGCCACGAGACGCGTTCGTTAGGCTTGTCTTCCACCAGCTCGGCATCCCACTCACGATCCGTGCCGGCGATCCCCTTCGCAACCCAGTGGGAGCGGCCGCCGCCGAGGTTCTGGACAGACTCCACGTGATGCATGAAGCGCGGCAGGTTCTCGAAATCGCGCCAGAACGCGTAAACCTCACTACGTGGACGGGCGACGGTTATGGATTTCGTGATAAGCATCGGAAGCTCCATCGTGGGATTCCCCGGCAATACAGCCTGAACCGGGCGGATTTACAATCGCCCGTGAGTTGTACCGCGAAGTGACTCGTGAGGGTCGCGCCAGCGAGCTCACCGCTGGTCCAGCTCCCGA
>Ga0209486_10000181_pt1 | contig 29715 bp, 17 predicted proteins | sample NCCompost_FD_187518 | JGI IMG/M metagenome (GOLD analysis project Ga0209486, IMG submission 187518) | Agricultural soil microbial communities from Utah to study Nitrogen management - NC Compost (SPAdes) (version 2) | ecosystem: Environmental > Terrestrial > Soil > Agricultural land | place...
ACCAGGTAAGCGCGACTGATTCGGTCACATTCATGGTGATCGCGGTGTTACTCATATTAGTAGCGCTTGTTGCTTGTTACATCCCCGCCCGTCGGGCCACGAAAGTCGATCCGATGGTCGCGTTGCGTTACGAGTGATGATTAGTGCTTTGTACTTTGAACTTTGTGCTTTGTTCGCTAAGGAAACTGACGCTCAAAGCCGTCTTTCGACACTAGCGGAGAAAAAACAAAGAACAAAGTACTAAGCACAAAGCACAAAGAACATGCAAACTTTCCTACAAGACATACGTTATGGTCTGCGCATGATCGTGAAAGCACGGGCCTTCACGGTGATTGCTTTGCTGGCGCTGGCGCTCGGGATTTGCGCGAATACGACGATCTTCAGCTTCATCAATGGGCTCGTCCTGCGACCGCTGACAGGCGTGAAAGATCCCGATCGGCTGGTAGCGGTTTACACCAGCGACTACAGCAGCGGCCTTTACGGTGAATCCTCGTATCCGGACTTTGTTGATTTTCGCAGTCAGGCTGACGCGTTCGAAGATCTCGCTGCGCACGAAGCTGCGCTGCTCAATCTCAGCAGCGAAGGTGATGGAGCTGAACGATTGCGCGGCCACTACGTTACCTCCAATTACTTCACGATCCTTGGAGTCACCGCAAAACTCGGACGCACGCTGCAAGTCTCAGACGATACGCCATCTGCATCGCCCGCCGTCGTGATCAGCGATGAGTTCTGGCAGAGTCGTTTCAACTCCGATCCGAACATCGTCGGACGCACACTCAAGCTCAACACACAGTCGTACACGATAGTAGGAGTCACTGAATCGAGCTTTCGCGGGCTTCGTTTGGGACTGCCGCCACAGTTCTGGTTGTCGATGCCCGCGCAGGAAGAATTCACGAGCCGCGAACGTGGCGGTCGCAGTATCGACATCGTTGGCCGTTTAAAACCTGGCGTAACGCTCGAGCAGGCGCAAGGTCAGCTGACGACGATCGGCGCGCGATTGGCCCAGGCGTATCCCGATACCAACCGCGGAATATTTGGTCGTCCCGACGAGCCGAGGCCAATCACCGTCGTGCGCGAAGGCCGGCTTGGACCGGAAGGGCGACAGGGAGTCTGGCGAATATCGATCTTGCTGTTCGCTGTGGTTGGCCTGGTGTTGCTGATTGCGTGTGCGAACGTCGCGAATCTTTTGCTGGCGCGCGCTTCAGTGCGACGTCGCGAGATCGCGGTGCGACTGGCGGTTGGCGCGAGTCGCGGCCGTCTTATTCGCCAGCTGTTGACGGAAAGTGTGCTGCTGGGATTGATGGGTGGCGCGTTGGGACTCCTGCTCACGCAATGGACCGCGCGCGCATTGCCGTCATTCTTTCCCGAGAGTGCGGCGCAGGGACTCGACTTCATTTTCGACTGGCGTGTGCTCGTCTTCACATTTGCGGTGTCCGTGCTGACGGGTTTGGTGTTTGGTCTGGTGCCGGCGCTGCAAACAACGCGACCGGATCTTGTTAGCTCGTTAAAAGACGACGCCATTGGCACCAGCAATCAACGTTTTCGTCGACTGGGCTTGCGCGACTCTTTGGTAATCTCGCAACTGGCGCTGTCGCTGGTGTTGTTGATCAGTGCGGCGCTGTTCGTTCGCAGCTTGCGTCACGCCGTCAACTTCGATCCCGGCTTCGCCTCACAGAGCCTCGTCACTGCCGCGCTCGATACGCGCGCCGCGCGATTCAATCGTGAACAAGGGCAGGCGTTTTACCAGCAGATGGTCGAGCGTATAAGCAAGGTGCCCGGCGTGAGTGACGCCACGTTTACCGTCGTAATTCCGATCAGCGGCGGTGGCCAGCGACGCAACGCCGTGATAGAGGGTTATCAACCTCAGCCCAGTGAAGACATGGAGTTGAACACGAATGTAATTGGAGAAGCCTTTTTCCGCACCATGGGTATTCCCATTGTGCGCGGCCGGGCCTTTGGTCCAGAGGACAGGCCGGGCGGTCCGGGGGTCGCGATCGTGAACGAGGAGTTTGCCCGCCGTTATTTCAACGGCGACGCGCTCGGCAAACGTGTGCAAGTGGAATCCGACAGCGGGTATTTGGAAATCGTTGGTGTTGCCCGAACCGCGAAGTATCGAAACCTGCGGGAGGAGCCGCTGCCGTTTATCTACCTTCCGCTGTCGCAGAATTACCAGCCGGACATGACGCTGATGGTGCGCACCGAACGCGATCCAGCATCGCTGCTCGGCACGTTGCGCAACGAAATGAACGGGGTGAACAAAGCGGTGGCGGTATTTTCCGTGCAGATGATGAGCGAGACGATCGCAGATCAGCTTGCGGTAGATCGCATGATCGCTGTGTTGTTGAGCGTCTTTGGCGGAGCGGCGTTGTTACTTGCGGCGATCGGGATTTACGGCGTAATGGGTTACGCGGTGGCCCAGCGCACGCGGGAAATCGGCATTCGCGTTGCACTTGGCGCGGAACGCGGCGACATCATGAAACTGATCGTGCGTCGCGGATTGGTGCTCACCGTGATCGGAGCGACGATTGGTTTGGCACTGGCGTTTGCTCTCACACGCGCGCTCAAGAGTTTACTTTTTGGTGTTAGCGCTACTGATCCGTTGACCTTCAGCGCAGTTGCGACCTTGCTGGTTGCAGTCGCGATGCTCGCGTGTTACTTCCCGGCGCGACGGGCCACGACGGTCGATCCGATCGTGGCGTTGAGAAATGAATGAGAGGAGGTCTTTGTACTTAGTGCTTTGTACTTTGTTCGCAGCCCAGCCATTCACGGCAAACACAAAGTACTAATTACAAAGAACCAAGAACTAAGGTAATGCAGACAATCCTACAAGACATTCGCTATGGCCTGCGAGGGCTTTGGAAGCGTCCGGGTTTTACGGCTGTTGCAGTTATCACTCTCGCGTTGGGCATCGGCGCCAACGCCGCGATTTTCAGCGTCGTCAATGCGGTGCTGCTCAGGCCGCTACAGTTTCGCGATCCTGAACGGTTGGCGATTCTTTGGGAAGACGCAAGTTTCGTCGGTTTCCCGCGCAACACTCCCGCGCCGGCTAATTACGTCGACTGGAAGAACCAGGCGCAGTCGTTTGAGGACGTCGCGGCGACGCATGAATCCAGTTTGAACCTGACCGGCGATGGCGAGCCCGAACGTGTCGAGACACGTCGCATCACGCACAACTTCTTTTCATTACTCGGCGTGCAACCACTGATCGGTCGCGGCTTCCTGCCGGAAGAGGATCGACCAAACGCGAACAAGGTGGTCGTGCTGAGTTACCCGCTTTGGCAGAGTCGTTACGGCGGCGATCGCAATATTTTGAATCGCACGATCCTGCTCAACGGTGAACAGCATCAAGTCGTAGGCGTGATGCCCGCGGGTTTTCAGTGGCTCGAAACTGAGGAGCGACTGTTCGTGCCGCTTGCTCTCGACGCAGACGAGCTAGCGAATCGAGGCGGTCATTACTTGACGGTCATAGCGCGATTGAAGCCCGGCGTCTCGACAGTCCAGGCCCAATCTGAAATGAACGCGATCATGGCGCGAATCGCAAAAGATCATCCGGAAGCAACGGCAGAAGGCAAACTCGGCGCGGTCGTGATGCCGTTGCATGAACAGTTGGCGGGCGACGCGCGACGTCCGTTGTTGGTCCTACTCGTCGCTGTTGCGTTCGTGCTGCTGATTGCTTGCGCGAACATCGCCAGTCTCTTGCTCGCACGGGCTGCCGGAAGGCGGCGCGAGATCGCTGTCCGCACGGCCTTGGGCGCGAGTCGGATGCGTATCGTCAGACAGTTGTTGACCGAGAGTCTATTGCTGTCGCTCTTTGGAGGCATCAGCGGGTTGCTGCTGGCGATCTGGAGTTTTGGATTCTTCGAGAACCTGATTCCCGACGGTCTAAAACAATCTACGAACCTCCAGCTCGACGCGAGGATCCTGCTGTTCGCGCTCGGGACGTCGGTCGTTACCGGCATCGTCTTCGGTTTAATTCCGGCACTGCAAGCCGCGGGCGTGGATCTCAATGAGAGTTTAAAACAGAGTGGCGGACGATCCGGCTCGGGATCGGGAACGAAATTGCGCAGCGGCATGATCGTGTTTGAAGTTTCGTTGTCCCTCGTGCTGCTCGTCGGCGCGGTCCTGCTGATTCAAACCCTCTTCCAGTTGTTCAATCAGTATTCAATGCTTGCGCCTGAGAAGGTTTTGACGATGCGGACGCCGTTGCCGCTCAGCAAGTACGACGAGCCCGGCAAACGCCATGCGTTCTATCAAAACGTTCTGCAACGTGTGGAAGCGATTCCCGGCGTTGCCTCGGCGGGTTATACGACTGCTATACCGTTGACCTGGAAGGGCGGCACCACTGGTGTCTTTCCGGAAGGCACAACCGAGCGCGTTCCCGGTGCGTCATACGACGCGATTCATCGTCAGGTCACCGCAAACTACTTGCAGACGATGAGCGTGCCGTTGCGCCAGGGTCGTTACTTCACCGCGCAAGACAACACGCAGTCGATGCCGGTGGCGATCATCAATGAGACCATGGCACGTGAGTACTGGCCCAACGGCGATGCGGTTGGACGTCGTTTCACGCTCGGTGATCCGACGGATGACGACCCGTGGTTCATGGTCGTCGGCATCGTTGGCGACGTTCGCCAGATGGGCATCGACGTTGCCGTCAAGAGTGAGATGTATTTTCCGTACGGACAGGTAACACCGTGGGACTTCTACGCGCCGCGCGACCTGGCGCTACGTACTGCCGGCGATCCATTAAGTCTAATGGGAGGTGTGCGCGACGCCATTCGTTCGGTCGATCCGGATCAGCCAATTTCAAATGTCGCGACGATGGAAGACGTGCTTGGTCGCGAAGCTTCACAACGACGACTCGGCATGATCCTGCTGAGCGCATTCGCCGTACTCGCGTTGTTGTTGGCCTCGCTCGGAATCTACGGTGTGCTCGCTCACTTCGTCGCGCAACACAGAAACGAAATTGGCGTGCGGCTTGCGCTCGGTGCATCGCCCGCGAGGATCTTGTTGCTCGTACTGCAAAAGGGAATGAAGTTGACGTTGCTTGGCGTGGCGATTGGTTTGGCCGCGTCGTTTGCACTGACACGCTTGATGACTTCGTTACTGTTCGGAGTCAAAGCGGTCGATCCGTTAACGTTCGCCGCGGTTCCTTTGCTGCTCGCAGTCGTGGCCTTGCTCGCGTGTTGGATACCGGCGCGCCGCGCAGCCAAAGTCGATCCGATGGTGGCACTCAGATACGAATAGGAAGATGTTTGTGCTTAGTGCTTTGTGCTTTGGCTTTGTCAGTTGTCGGTGGTCAGTTGTCCGTGGTGACTCGGCTACTGACCACGGACTACTGACTACTGACCAACATCAAAGAGCATAAACCAAAGGGGAAACGTTATGAACACTCTCCTCCAGGACTTGCGTTACGGCGTGCGAATGCTGTTGAAGCATCCGGGCGTGAGCATCATTGCGATCATCACGCTCGCGCTGGGAATTGGCGCCAACACGGCGATCTTCAGTGTCGTCAACGCGGTCCTGCTTCGTCCGTTGACCTACAAAGATCCCGAACGGCTCGTCTCGCTTTGGGAAAACGTGCCGGCGCATGGCCGGTGGCGGGCATCGCCGGGAAATTTTCACGACTGGAAAAAACAGAACACGCTGTTTGAAGGCATTTCCGCGTACGGCGGTTCGGCAATGAGCTTGACCGGCGATGGTGAACCGGAGCAGTTGCACGGATCGAGAGTGAGCTCGGATTACTTCGCCGTCGTCGGCGTCGAGCCGGTGTTGGGCCGTTCGTTTTCGCCGGAAGAATATGAAGTTGGTAAAGGCCAGGTGGTCATCCTGGCCCATGGCTTATGGCAACGACGTTTCGGCGGTGACCAGAATGTTCTTAACCGCACGATCAGTCTCGACGGCAGTAACTACACGGTTGTCGGTGTGATGCCGCGTGGTCTTTATCCTGCGAGACCTTTAACCACAGGACAACTTGATTTTGAAGAATCGGGGCAGCAGTACTGGTTGCCGATGTCTTTTGATCCGAATTGGGCAGCGGTGCGATCGGCGCATGTGCTTGGTGTCGTTGGACGTTTGAAGCCAGGGGTCACGTTGGACCAGGCGGCCGCGGAGATGAATGCGATCGCCGCGCGGCTCGAGCAGGCATACGCGTCGAATAGAGGCAAAGGCATCATCGTCAATCCATTCATGAATGAAATGGTCGGCAACGTCCGAACCGGATTGTTCACACTACTAATCGCCGTTGGTCTCGTACTGCTCATCGCATGTGCGAACATCGCCGGACTGCTGCTCGCCCAACACGCCGCGCGCAGCAAAGAAATTGCGATTCGCGCCGCACTTGGCGCCAGTCGTGGGCGGCTCGTTCGCCAGTTCTTCATCGAAGGCTTGCTACTTTCGCTGCTTGGCACATTGGCCGGCATTGGATTGGCTTCGCTTGGGTTGAACGTGCTGTTGAAGCTGGTAACGCAGAACATTCCGCGCCTGGACCACGTGCAACTCGATTGGCAGGTGCTTGGGTTCGCGCTGTTGCTGGCGATCGCGACCTGTCTGGTGTTTGGCCTAATACCAGCGTGGCATGCTGCAAAACCTGATTTGAATTCGACACTCGAGCACAGCGGTCGCACGTCTGGACCAGGCGGCCGGCGGTTGCGCCTGCGGCAGGCGCTTGTAGTGTTCCAAGTCAGCATGGCGGTGATGCTGGTCATCGGCGCCGGCCTGTTAATCAAGAGTTTTTGGCGGCTGCAACAAGTCGATCCGGGATTCCGTGCGGAGCGCGTGCTGTCGCTCGGCCTGACACTTCCGTACGCGAAGTACGACAAGCCGGAAGAGATCAATCAATTCTTCAATCAACTACACGACGGCGTTTCAAACCTACCGGGTGTGCAGTCTGCGGCAATCGCTTACGATCATCCGCTACAGACCAACTGGATCGATTCTTTTCAGATCGAAGGACGAGTTGCGCCGGCGGACGGCCAGGGATTCCAGGCAAACTTCAATCCGATCGGGCCTGACTATTTCGTAACGGTTGGTGCCCCGATGATTCGCGGGCGGCAGTTTACGCCGCTCGACGATCAGGACCATCCGGGCGTGATGATCGTCAACGAAGCGTTCGTGCGGCATTACTTTCCGAATGAAGATCCGATCGGTCGTCGTATCAGACCGAGTCCACCGGTCAGAATCTGGAGAGAGCAGCGCCTTACTTCGTTTGAAATCGTCGGTGTTGTGCGCGATGTGAAGTCGGCAGGTTTGCAAGCAGAAACTGAACCGACTTACTACCTTCCCGCGACGCAGGCGCCATTGCACGACATGATGCTGCTCGTGCGCACGACGACCGAACCTACCGCAATCGTTCCGGCTCTGCGTCAAACAGTTTGGTCCATCGATCCGAACCAGCCGATTGCGAACGTGAACACGTTGGAGCAAATCGTCTCGGATAGCATCTCGCAACCAAGATTGAACATGACGTTGATGGCGTTGTTTGGGGCGCTTGCGTTAATACTCGCCGCAGTCGGAATTTACGGATTGCTCTCGTATACGGTGACGCAGCGAACACGAGAAATGGGTATACGCCTCGCACTCGGTGCGCAGGTCGCCGACGTGTTGCGGCTGGTGCTTAAACAGGGAATGGTGCTCGCGCTTGTCGGACAAGCGATAGGTCTGGCGGGCGCGTTAGCGCTAACGCGTTTGATTCGAGCTTTGTTGTTTGGCGTGACGCCGACGGACGGCACGATCTTCGCCGCTGTCGTCGGTGTACTGACGACCATCGCGTTGCTCGCGTGTTATCTGCCTGCACGCCGTGCAACGAAAGTCGATCCTCTGAAGGCCCTGCGGTACGAATAGGAGGTAGAGCTTAGAGCTTTGTGCTTTGTACTTTGTACTTTGTTCGCAAGCCTCAGAGACAGCTTGAGGTGGAGTTTCTCCAGCTAACAAAGCACAAAGATCCAAGTACAAAGCATAAATCACAGAAGCTCAAAGAAGATGCAAACTCTTCGTCAAGACGTTCGCTACGCCGCGAAGATGCTTTGGAAGAGCAAAGGCGTCACCGTGCTTGCAGTTATCTCGCTGGCCATCGGCATTGGCGCAAACTCGGCGATCTTCAGCATCGTAAATTCGCTTCTGTTGCGTCCGCGCCCGGTGGCGAACCCGGAACAGATTGTCGAGCTATACAGCGGCGATACAGAGCAGCCCTATCACACGCTGTCTTACCCGAGTTACCTCGATTTCCGCGAAAACAATCACGTTTTCACCGGACTCGCCGCTTACGGCATTCGTCAGTACAAACTCGGTGGTCCAAACCAGGTCGAACAGATTTGGGGCGAAGCGGTCTCGGGAAACTATTTCGACGTGATTGGTGTGCCGGCTTTCCTCGGTCGTACTTTCGCGGCAGAAGAAGACCAGGTTTTAAGACGGAATCCCGTTGTCGTGATCAGTCATGACTTGTGGCAGCGACGATTCAACTCGGATCCGTCGCTCGTGGGCCAAACGATATCGCTCAACAACCAGCAGTTGACGGTCATCGGCGTTGCACCGGCGAAATACACCGGAATGATCCGTGGTATGTCGTGCCAGGTTTGGGTGCCGGCGATGATGATGCCGGCAGTGGAAGAGAATAGTGGCGATGGTCTAATCACCAGTCGTGGCAGCAAGTGGTTGATCCTCGTCGGACGCCTGAAGCCGGACACAACGATCGCTCAGGCGCGCGCACGTTTTGAGCTGCTCACGAAAGACATGCAGGCAGCGCAGCCCAATGAGTGGATCAGGCGAAAAGGCAACTCGGTGCGCGAACAATTTGTTAGCGTTCTGGCCGAGAGCGAAACGCGGGTTCATCCACAAATGCGCGAGTCGGCGTATGCAGCGGCAGCGCTGTTGTTTGTGATCGTTAATCTCGTGATGCTGATTGCGTGCATGAACCTCGCGAGTATGTTGCTCGCGCGTGCGGTCGTGCGGCGCAACGAGATCGCAGTCAGGTTGGCACTAGGCGCCAGCCGCAAGCGCATCATTCGCCAACTGCTGACCGAAAGTGTTCTCCTTTCGACGATCGCCGGCGCTGCGGGGATCCTGTTGGCGATCTGGTTACTCAATTTACTGATCGGGTTCATGCCGTCTTTACCTGAAGGCATTCGCCTCGCTTTCGACCTGCATCTCGATTGGCGCGTTCTGGTCTACACGATCGCGGTGTCGACGATCACGGGCGTGCTCTTTGGACTTGCGCCCGCGCTACAAAGCTCGAAGGCTGATGTGTCGAGCGTGTTGAAAGACGATTCAACTGTTTCCACTGGCCGTTATCGCAAGTCGCGCTTGCGCATGTCCCTCGTGGTGGCCCAGGTGGCGTTTTCGTTGTTGCTGTTGATAAGCGCGGGTCTGGTGTTGCGCAGTTTGGAGAAGCTCCGGCCGACGAGGCTCGGATTCAGTTCGGACAACATCGTCCTCGCGCCGGTGAGGCTTGACGAACGCGATTATGACCGTCGCAAGGGCCAGGAGTTTTATCGCAGTCTTTCCGAGCGTGTCGCCGCGCTACCGGGAGTGCAAAACGTCAGTCTCGCCGAAAGCATACAGGGCGGTTTTACCGGCGGCTCGCGTCGCAGCATCGAGATCGAAGGTTACAAACCGAGTTTCGGCGAGAGCCTGCATCTCGATTCCATGTATGCCGGTCCAGGTTACTTCACGAACATGAAAGTTCCGTTCGTGCAGGGCCGCGATTTTGACGAGCGCGATCAGGATGGGGCGACCTGTGTGTCCATCGTCAACGAAGTGTTTGCGCAACGCTATTTCGGCGGCACCGGACAGTCACCAGGCAAGCACCTGATCCGAGGCAGCGTAAAAACCAACGACATACAAATGTGCGAAGTAGTCGGCGTGATTCGCGACAACAACTGGCATGCATTGGAGAACGATGTGCGTCCGTTTTTCGCGCTCGCGGTGATGCAGTCAAACTTCCCGCGCATGTTTTTAATGGTGAACACGTCGAGCGATCCGCAAAGCCTGGTTTCGAGCGTGCGGCGGACGATACAGGAGCTCGATCCAAAGATGCCCGTCGCCGATGTTCAAACGATCAACGAGAACTTCGCCGCCGTGCTTTATCCATTCCGGCTGCTGGCGATCGTGATGGCTGGTTGCGGTGTAATGGCGCTGTTGTTAGCGACGATCGGAATCTACGGCGTTGTTGCGTATTCCGTCGCGCAACGAACTCGCGAAGTCGGTATTCGCATGGCGCTCGGCGCGTTGCGTGGCGACATTCTGAAGCTCGTCGTTGGGCAGGGAATGCTGCTCGTGATTTACGGTCTCGCGTTGGGATTGTTATTAGGTTTCGCGTTGACTCGTGTGTTAGCGAGCTCGATTTTCTTCGACAGTGAATTGTTGTTTGGCATAACTGCCACCGATTCGCTGACGTTTGGCGGCGTGACGATTCTGCTCGCACTCGTGGCGTTGGCAGCTTGTTATCTTCCCGCTCGACGCGCGACAAACGTCAATCCGGTTGAGGCACTGAGAAACAGTTAAAAGGAGTAATTGGAATGACAACTCTCTGGCAAGACATCCGCTACGGCGCAAGAATGCTGTTGAAGAACCCCGGCATCTCGATCATCGTGGTGATCGCTTTGGCGCTCGGCATTGGCGCGAACAGTGCCATCTTCAGCGTTGTGAACGCTGTGTTGTTGCGGCCCATGCCGTACGAGGAGTCGGATCGGCTTATCTTTTTGAATGAGAAGAGTCCGGTGCTGGATGAAATGTCGATCTCCTATCCGAACTTCAGTGACTGGCGCGCTCAAACTCAGACGTTTGAAAAGATCGGAGTCTACAATCGCGCGAGCTACAACCTCACCGGCGCCGGTGAAGCCGAACGAATCGTAACGGGCCAGGTTTCAGCCGATCTCTTCTCGGTGCTGCGAGTCAACGCGCTTCATGGCCGCGTGTTCACAAATGAAGAAGACAAGCCGGGCGGCAGGGCAGTCGTGGTGCTCAGTTATCCGCTTTGGCAACGACGCTTCGGCGGACAGATGAGCATCCTAAATCAACCGATCACACTCAACGGAAAGAGCTACGACGTGATTGGCATTATGCCTGAGACGTACGCGTATCCGAGCCGTGCAGAGATGTGGGTGCCGGTGGGCCAACTTTCAGATCAAGCGAGTTGGAAAGAGCGTGGCAATCATCCGGGTTTGTATGGAGTCGCGCGTCTCAAGCCGGGTGTAACATTCGAGCAGGCTGATGCCGACATGAATACGATTGCCGCCAATCTCGAGAAGCAATATCCCGACTCAAACGCCGGTAATCGCGTGAGACTGCGGCCATTGCTGGAAATATTTGTCGGCGACGTGCGACGAGCGTTGTGGGTGATCTTCGGGGCCGTCGGGTTTGTGCTCCTGATTGCCTGCGCGAACATCGCCAATCTTTTGTTGGCGCGCGCGTCGGCGCGAAAGAAGGAGATGGCGATTCGCACTGCTGTAGGCGCGAGCCGTTGGCGTCTTATGCGCCAGTTGCTGACCGAGAGCGTTTTGCTCTCGCTGATCGGCGGGGCCATTGGTCTGGCGCTCGCGCGTTGGGGCGTGCAGCTGATTCTTTACATGAGTCCGACCGGAATTCCTCGCTCGCGTGAAATCGGACTCGACTGGACCGTGCTTGCGTTCACAGTCGTGGTTTCGTTTGTGACAGGCATCATCTTCGGATTGCTGCCCGCGATACAGGCCGGCGACGTCGACGTACACGAGACGTTGAAAGAAAGCGGGCGCGGAACGAGTTCGCGGCAGTGGTTACGCAGCTTTCTCGTCGTCGGGGAAGTCGCGACAACCCTCGTGTTGTTGATTGCCGCTGGTTTGATGATTCGCAGTTTTTACCTGTTGCAAAAAGTCAATCCAGGTTTCTCGCACGAACAACTCACGACCTTTAGCGTCGCGTTGCCGCAAAAGAAATACGCAACCCAGGAGGCGCGAGCTTCATTCTACGATCGACTACTTGAAAACATTCGCGCATTGCCGGGAATTGAATCAGCGGCGGCTGCTTCGGGACTTCCGCTGGGTAACAACGGCTGGCAATCGGGTTTCAGGATTGAAGGCCGGCCCGATCCGCCACGCGACCAAACTCCGTTGGTAGAGTTGTGTATGGTCACGCCTGATTATTTCAAGGCAATGAACATTCCGCTGTTGCGCGGCCGTGCGTTTACTGACAGCGACAACCGGTCGCATTTGGCGGGACAAGATCTGAGTAAGCTCAACGACGATCAGAGAGCGGTGAGGGGGCTAAACAAGATCATCATCGATGAAGAGTTCGCGAAGCGCTATTGGCCCAACGAAGATCCAATCGGCAAGCGCGTCCTATTCGGGGGTCAGGAGGAGCCGCGGAAGCTGGAAGTCATCGGCGTCGTCGGTCGCGTGAAGATGGAGAGCCTGAATCAGAACAGCGATCGTGTGCAGGGATACTATCCGTACGCCCAGGCGCCGTCGAGCAGCATGACGATAATCATGAAAGGCGCTTCCGATCCGAACCAGTTGATCGGTTCAGTGCGTGCCGCGATCAAGGAGATCGATCCCGATCAGCCGATCTACAGCGTGCGCACGATGGACGAGATCCGGTCGGAGTCAGTGCAGAACGAACGTTTGAATCTGACGTTGTTGAGCCTGTTCGCGGGTATCGCGCTAGTGCTGGCGATCGTTGGTATCTACGGCGTGATGTCTTACTCGGTGACGCAACGGACGCACGAGATTGGCATTCGCATGGCAATCGGCGCCCGCCCGCGGGACGTGTTCACGATGATCATGGGACACGGAATGAAACTCGCGGTTATTGGAGTCGTCATCGGGTTGATTGGTGCGTTTGCGCTGACGCGACTGATGGCGTCGATGTTGTTTGGTGTCGAACCTACTGACGCGACGACGTACGGCGGCATTGCTGCGTTGCTACTCGGCGTGTCATTGCTTGCGTGTTACTTGCCGGGACGGCGGGCGACGAAAGTCGAACCCACCGTGTCGCTGCGTTACGAGTAGGTGTGCACTTCTAGAGTGCGTGTTGTGGCGTCGCGGCGGGATTCACTGCTTCTTGCAGCCGGATTGTGCGGCTTCTCGCAGCGGCTCTGCCGCCCGATATGAGGCGAGGCTACGCCTCGCCGACGAACCTAGATTTAAGCGAGGGCTGCGCCCTTGGTTCGGGCACTGCCGAACGAGGGGCACAGCCCCAAGAACAGCAACAGCAGGAAACGGCGAGGCATAGCCTCGCCTCACATCGGGCGGCTGAGAGAGCAGACACCATGGAATCGTTGTTCAAAGACATTCGCTACGGGTTGCGAAGCCTGTTAAAGCATCCGACGTTCACGGCGATTTCGATCGTCACGCTTGCGCTGGGTATTGGCGCGAATAGTGCGATCTTCTCGGTAGTGAACGCCGTCGTCCTGCGACCTTTGCCGTACCAGGATTCCGAGCGGCTGGCGATGCTTTGGACCACGAAAGACGCGAACCTGGAACAGCCGTTTTCCTTCGCGGATTACAACGATCTCAAATTGCAGGCGAAGTCGTTCAGTGCAATCGGTGCGGCGTCACCGTTGTGGAGTTTTACCTTGACGGGAAATGGCGAACCTGAACCGGTCCAGGGAATGTACTTCTCCGCGAGCATGTTTGAGTTGTTGAAAGTCGCGCCGGAAAAGGGAAGGGCGTTCACCGCCGACGAAGATCGAACCGGTGGTCCACCAGTCGTCATCATCAGTCGCGGTTTATGGGAACGACGTTTCGGCGGCGATCCGAATGTGATCGGTAAACCGGTGTCTATTAGCGGCACGACGGCGACGATCGTCGGCATCATGCCGGCGCAGTTTCAGTTTCTCGATCCGGCGGCAGAGCTCTGGATGCCGCTGTGGCAGAACCAGTTTGCCTCGAGTGCGCGACAAGTGCGTTTGCTTTCCGTGGCCGGCAGGCTGAACGATGGTGTGCAAACGAGCGAAGCCAATGCGGAGCTGACGAACATCGCGCAGCGTCTGGAAAGCGCGTATCCCGAGTCGAATCGCGGCGTCAGTTTGCGTGTCGTGCCGCTTCACGCTCAAGTGACCGGGAAGGTGCGGCCTGCGTTGTTTTTGCTGTTCGGCGCGGTCGGTCTCGTACTTCTGATCGCCTGCGCAAACATTGTCAACCTGATGCTGGTCCGCAGTGCGGCGCGACGCAGGGAGATCGCTGTGCGTGCCGCGCTCGGCGCTGGACGTTTGCGCCTGCTGCGGCAACTGCTTACTGAAAGCATCACGCTCTCGCTGATAGGTGGCGCCGCTGGAGTTCTGATCGGCTCGTGGGGCGTCAACGCGCTGCTCGCGCTAAATCCGATTCCGATTCCCAGTTACAACAAGATCGGCGTGGACATGACGGTGCTCGCGTTCACGCTCGCCGCGTCCGTCATCACTGGCGTTGTCTTCGGACTTGCGCCCGCCTGGCAGTCCCTACGCGTCGATCTTAACTCCGCATTGAAAGAAGGCGGCCGCGGTTCCGTGGCGGAATCCGGTCAAAGGCGACTGAGCAGTCTGCTCGTAATCACCGAGATGGCGATGGCAATGGTCCTGTTGATCGGTGCCGGACTGTTGCTGCGCAGCTTTGCGCATTTGCTCGACGTCAAACCGGGGTTCACAACCGAGAACCTGTTGACGATGCAAATCGGACTGCCGAACGTCGCCTATCAGGAACCGCAGAAACGCGCGACGTTCATGCAACAGCTCGAAGCGAGTTTACGCGGCGCGCCGGAAGTCGCTTCGGTTGGTTTCGTCACACGACTGCCGCTGATGAGCACGATGAATAACATCACGTCCTACATGGCGATCGAAGGTCGCGAAGTCCCCGCCGGTGAACGTCCGGAGATCGACTTTCGTCGCGCCAGCACCGGATATTTTCAGACGATGGGCATCCCGTTGCTTTCGGGTCGCCTCGTGACCGAACAGGACGTGACGAACGGTTCACGTTTCGTATTGATTAACGAGGCGATGGCTAAGCGGTTCTGGCCCGGCGAAGATCCGGTCGGCAAGCGAATCAGCACGATGGTCTCAAGCGGACAACAGATACCGTGGCAAACGATCGTCGGCGTTGTCGGCAACGTTCGTCATCTCGGTCTCGACGTCGAGCCGCGTCCGGAGATCTATTACCACACGAACACGTCACCTCCGTTTGGTCCAGTCGTCGTAATTCGCACAACTTCGGATCCGGCGCGTTTAATATCAATCGCCCGCGCGAAGGTGCGCGAGCTCGATCGCGACGTCCCGATCTCGAACGTCAACACGATGGAGCAACTCGTTGCGCAATCAGTCGCGCAACGTCGTTTCGGCATGTTTCTGCTTGGAACGTTCGCATTGCTTGCGTTATTGCTTGCAGCGATCGGGATCTATGGCGTGGTAAGTTACTCGGTGACGCAACGCACGCAGGAGATCGGCGTACGCATGGCGCTGGGCGCAAGTGCTACTGACGTGCTGAAGATGGTGTTGCGAAACGGTATGTCGCTGGCGCTGATCGGTGTTGGACTTGGACTCGTTGGCGCGTTTGGTTTGACGCGGTTGATGTCGAGGTTGCTCTTTGAAGTGACGCCTACGGACGTCACTACGTTTGCTCTTGTATCTGTTGGGTTGATTTCTGTGGCGCTCTTGGCTTGTTACCTCCCAGCTCGGCGGGCGATGAAAGTCGATCCGCTCGAGGCGCTGCGTTACGAGTGAGGGCGGTTTTGGGTGTTTGGGCTTTGCGCTTGTTTGGTGCTTTGTACTTTGTGCTTTGTACTTTGTTCGTTTAGCAACCTCACGTTCTGTTTAGCAAACTCACGTTCTTAAGACGCCACTTCCACTAGCGAACAAAGAACCAAGAACAAAGCACAAAGCTCCAAACGCAACACATGCGTTTCGCAATTTCACTCGCTTCCATTATCTTAATCGTATGCCACGTATCTTGATCGCGGACGATCAGGCCGACGTCCTGGCCGCGTTGAGCCTGCTACTCAAAGGTGAGCGTTTTCAAATCGAAAGCGCGTCGTCGCCTGAAGGCGTGCTCAAAACGATCGACTCGCAGGAACTCGACGTCGTCCTTATCGATCTCAATTACGCGCGCGACACCACGTCGGGCAGCGAAGGTCTCGACCTGCTTAGCCGCATTCGTGCAGTCGATCCGACGTTGCCGGTGGTGGTGATGACCGCATGGGGCAGCGTCGATCTCGCCGTCGAAGCCATGCGGCGAGGCGCGCGCGACTTCATCCAAAAACCGTGGGACAACGCGCGTCTGATCGCGGTGCTGCGCACGCAGGTCGAGCTTGCCGAAGCTCTACGACGCGGACGTCGTCTTGAAGCCGAAAACATCGCGCTGCGCGACAGCGTTTCGGAGTCGGCGAACGATATACCCCAAATCGTCTCCGAATCGCCCGCCATGAAAGCTGTTCTGAACCTCGTCGAGCGCATTGGACCAGCGGACGCGAACGTACTCATCACGGGCGAGAACGGCACAGGTAAAGAAGTGATAACGCGTGTGCTTCACTCGATTTCGTCCCGCCGCTCAAAGCCTTTGATCTCTCTGAACGCCGGCGCGCTCGCGGAAGGTGTTTTCGAAAGCGAACTGTTTGGGCACGTGCGTGGTGCGTTCACTGACGCGAAGAGCGATCGTGTTGGACGTTTTGAACTCGCAGACGGCGGAACGTTGTTTCTCGACGAGATTGGAAACGTGCCGTTGAACTTGCAACCGAAGTTGTTGCGAGTGCTGGAGACGGGTGATTTTGAGCGAGTCGGATCGTCCAAGACGCAAAAGGTGAATGTGCGATTGTTGTCGGCGACGAATGCCGACTTGCATGCGGAAGTGGCCCAGGGGCGCTTTCGCCGGGATCTGCTGTTTCGTCTCAACACGGTCGAGATCAAGCTGCCGCCCTTGCGCGAGCGTACTGAAGACATTCCGATCCTCGCTGAGCACTTTTTGAAAGTACATCGCGAGCGGTATCGCCGCCCGATCATGGGCTTTACGCCTGAGGCGCTCGATGCGTTACGACAACATTCGTGGCCCGGCAACGTGCGTGAGCTCGATCATGTGATCGAGCGGGCGGTGCTGATGAGCACGGGACAGATCGTGACGGCGTTCGATCTCGCGTTGGAAGCGACGCCGGATGCGCGGCTGTCGGCGCAGCTTGAGGAGATGAGTCTCGAAGACGCGGAGCGGCTGCTGATCAAGAAAGCCCTCGCGCGGTATGAGGGGAACGCGAACCGCGCGGCCGAGGCGCTGGGGCTGAGCCGCAGCGCGTTGTATCGCCGGTTGCAAAAGTACAACCTGTCATAGTCATTGCTTCAGCTCTGACTGTCGTCGATGTAGGTTTTATGAGTTGACTATTAAGTTCTCACGCAATAGTATCTCGGCGCTCAATCCATTCCCTTTCCTCGATGTAGCCTGCGCCTCATCGGTCCCACGCTGAAAGCAGGAGCATTGTAGGAGGAATCATTGGCGAACGTATTTCTGAGTCATCGCAGCGGTGACGAAAAACTTGCAGAAAAGCTCGCGCTCGAGTTGCAGCGTGCTGGGCATGTTGTGTGGCTCGATACGTGGAAGATCGATCTGGGTGATTCAATCGTTGAAAAAATCAATCAAGGCCTGGAGGGAGCGCATTACGTTGTTCTTTGCTGTTCGTCGAACGGCGTCACCACGCCATGGATGGGCAGAGAATGGATGTCTTCCTTAGCGCGGCAGGTCAATGGTTACCGAGTAAAGGTGTTGCCTGTCCTCTTAACCGGATCAGACATGCCAGCCATTCTGGCCGACATTAAACATGCTGATCTACGACACAACTGGAATTTAGGAGTCGCTATTTTATTGAAAGCTATCAAATAGATGCACCGCATCCTAATTGTCCATGCTGAAGGGGAGGAGCAAGTTGCCGAAGAACTTGCAGTTCCCTTACGCGCAGCCGGTTACGACGTTATCCATGGTGGAAACGTGCTTGTCGGAGAGTCTTTGGTTGGCGAGATGACAAAGGTGCTACAAGAAGGAGGACCCGTAGTTATCTGCGGCACAATGCGTACAGCGGGAAGCACCTTTGCACACCGTATTGTGAATGCGGCACAGCAAAACCCCAACATCCGCGTTTTTCCAGTCCAAGTCGAACAAGAAGCTTCAGTCGATCAGCTGGTATTGGATGGTCGCGTCGCAAGATTCTGGGAGGATCCAGACAAGGCCATAGATGAACTGTTGACCTCATTAGCTAAACACTATCCCGTAGCCGTAGATGCAAACGAACCGGCGAAAGGCGTGGAAAAGGAAGCGCAAACTGGCCCAGGTGTAACGACTCCTAAGCAATATGAAATCACAACCGTTGCGACCGGGATAATAGTTTTAATCTGCCTTCTTGTACTCGTACTCCGTTTCAAGAGTGAAAAAGGAATCATTGATCTTCTGATCGTTGGGATGGCGACGATCTTCATTCTGCTGAACTTGTATGCAAACCGGCGCTATTGGGCACTCTCGGGCCAGCGACTTAGATTTGCTGTTAGAGGCGCCTCGAGATGGGACACCTTGTTTGACCTGCTCCGAATCGGCGGCCTTGGTGGTTTGATCGTCATCCCTTACACGCAGCATACTGAAATGTTGTCGATGCGTTGGGGCTACGTATTTCTGGGTTCATTAACAGCGGTTACTCTTCATCCGGTTTACTGGCTTCTAAAGAAACCAGGTGTTTGGGATAGAGAGTACAAGTTAAGAAAACAGATGTCTGCGGTCGCGATCACAAACGCCTCAATGATTGTGGCAGGAACTAGTTCCTCTTCACCGACCGAGCAAAGTGTCGAGTCGCTCAAGGAAGTCAAAGACGCGATCGACAACGTCGAATTGAACGCACTTAGTGCAATCAAATCCTACCTTGAATATTCCGTAATGGATCTTGAACGGGACAATTTCAATGTGAATCTTATTATCAAAGATCCTTTTAATTCTGAAAGATTGGTTTGTATCAGTCGGGCAAACGCGGGACGAAACGTTCCAAAGTTCTACGACGTTCCTAAGATGCCAACGGCGATGCGGAGTATGGAGACTAGAAGACCGGTTTATAAACCGAACTTCGTAAGCACGCTGTCGGGTCTCAAAGACTACAAGATGATCTGGCATGTGCCGATCATGTCAGACGGGGACGAACGCGGCGACGAACGTGAGTGCATTGGTCTCCTGGCGATAGACAGCGTAAAGCCCAAGCACCTCAATTTAGTGGACAAACGAGAGTCACTGCTCTTCAACCTGACCCCGTATATCGCCTTGCTCCGGTTCTCATTGATAGTAAGACGAAAATACGATATCTGGTATTGACTAACGTTTTATGGTGCTATATGTTGGGCGCGTCCCAGGATTGGCATATGTAGGCTAATACGCCTATACTGGAGGCATGATGGTCGACACAGACGAGAGTTTAGGTGAGCTGGATCGCAATATCGATGAAGAGGTTTTGGATACCATTCGTCAGTCAAAGGTTCGACTCCGTGAATCGCAATTACGGCGTGAACCAGTGACTGCGATTGAGTTGGTGCAGGCCCAACATCGGGCTTTTGGCGTAATCGCCGACAGTATGCCAGACGAATCCGTGTTGAGACGATTGCTTACCCTTGTTCTGCCGCTGGTGGGAGATAGTACCCGGGTCCGGAGTTAGCACCTGAGGTCTCCCGAGGAATCCACTCAGGTTCAGGTTTGGTAGGCCGCAGTTTCTCCGCAGTTAGGATCACCCCGATCCGCGCCAGCACCAATCGCAAAGGCAGAACCATAAGTATCGACGAGACATGGGTTATCATGCTCTCGTGAGTACGCCAGTCAAGCCTCCACCAAAACATCCATCGCCATGGGCGTCGCTTGATCCCGCACTCACGCGCAGCGGTCTGAGATTCGAGCGGCGCATCACGATACTGGCGCTGGCCGCCGGGTTTCCCGCAGTCGCGTTGGCCGCGTTTTTGCTTTGGTACGACGGGTACTCCGCGCAGATCCAATGGACCGTCGACCTGTTTCTCGTTCTGCTGTGGTTGGGAATTTCCTTCAATCTCAAGCAGCGCATCGTCAGACCCCTGCAAACACTTTCGAATATTCTCGCAGCCGTTCGCGAAGGCGACTATTCGATTCGCGGCCGCCGCGCGCTAAGTGGCGACGCACTCGGCGAAGTGATGCTGGAGGTGAACGACCTTGGCCAAACATTGCGCGAGCAACGTCTTGGCGCGATGGAAGCGACCGCACTGTTACGAACGGTGATGGCCGAGATCGACGTCGCCGTGTTTGCGTTTGACGCAGACCACCGGCTGCGCCTGGCAAATCGAGCAGGAGAGAAACTGCTGGCCCAACCCGCCACGCGTTTGTTGGACCGCACTGCCGAAGATCTGGGACTCGGGGAATGTCTGACCTGGCCCGCCGGTGGTCCACCGCAGACGATGCAGATGGTGTTTCCCGGTCGCGTTGGACGTTGGGACATTCGTCGCAGCACATTTCGCGAGGGCGGGCAGCAGCTGCAATTGCTCGTGTTGACGGATTTGAGTCAAACGCTTCGCGAAGAAGAGCGAAGTGCGTGGCAACGACTGTTGCGTGTGTTGGGACACGAGCTCAACAACTCGCTCGCGCCGATCAAATCGGTTGCCGGCAGTCTTGCGGATCTAATCGGAAGGGAACCAGAACCGGCCGACTGGCGGGAAGACATGCACCGCGGGCTCGCGGTGATCTCGTCGCGCGCCGATTCGCTGGCGCGTTTTATCGAATCGTATTCGAAGCTGGCGCGTCTGCCACCGCCGCGGCTCGAGCCGTTGAAGATCGGGGCGCTGTTGTCGAGAGTGGCGAGTTTGGAAACGCGTCTGCCGGTGACTGTTGTGGGCGGGCCGGACCTGTTCGTGAAAGGCGACGACGTTCAACTGGAACAGTTGCTGATTAATCTCGTGCGCAATGCCGTTGACGCGTCGATGGAGACGAACGGGCGTGTCGAAGTTGGGTGGCAGCAGAAGAACGGGCAGGTTGAGGTTTGGATCAGAGATGAAGGGCCGGGTTTGGCAAGCACGGCGAATTTGTTTGTGCCGTTCTTTACGACCAAGGCTCAAGGATCTGGAATCGGGTTAGTATTGTCGCGACAGATCGCCGAGGCACACGGCGGCACGTTGACGTTGGAGAACCGGCAGCAGCTACGCGGCTGCGAGGCGCGGTTGAGATTACCTTTATGATTATGACTTTATCAGTGTTCAAAATAAGTCTTTGTTTGTTACTCCTGATTTGTCCTCAACCCTCGTTCGAAGAACAGGTTCGCACGTGGCGCATGCAGCGAGATAAAGAGCTGCGCTCGGAGAACGGATGGCTCACGGTCGCGGGACTGTTCTGGTTGAAAGAAGGCAGCAACAGTTTCGGCACCGGAAAGGAAATGGACATCGTCTTGACTGGTTCCGCGCCCCGGAATATCGGCACGCTCGAGCTCGCCAATGGTGTCGTGACGCTGAAAGTCGCTGAGGGCGTGAAGGTAGCCGACATCGGCGGTGAACCGATCAAGAATTCCGAAATGCGTCTTGACAGCGACGATACTCCGGCGCCGTTCCGGGTTGGGTCGTTGACGTTGAGCGTGATCAAAAGAGGCGAACGTTACGGGCTACGAGTGAAAGACAAGAACAGCAAAGCACTGCGAGAGTTTAAGGGACTGGAATGGTTTAAAGCGGATAAGTCGTATCGCGTGAACGCGAAGTTCACTCCATACGATCAGCCAAAAGAGATCATGATCGCAAACGTGCTTGGCGATCAGTTGAAGATGAAATCGCCGGGTGTTCTGACTTTCACGTTGAACGGCGCGACGCACCAGTTGCTGCCGGTAACGGAAGAGGGCGACAAGTTGTTCATCATCTTTCGCGATCAGACTGCGGGAAAGACCAGCTACGGCGCCGGACGTTTTCTCTACGCCGATCCGCCGCAGCGTGGCGAAGTGATCCTCGATTTCAACCGCGCGGAAAACCCTCCCTGCGCTTTCACTCCTTACGCGACCTGTCCGTTACCGCCGCGTGCGAACTTCCTCCCGATGCCAATCCCCGCGGGCGAACGCGCGTTTCATTTGAAAACAAACAAGCGTTAACCATGCCGTTCGGAACACGACGTGGTTTCGAGACTTTAGATTGAAAGTTCTGTGAGGATTTAGTTTTAGTACCAGCGGAATGCACTCAGAATATTTGAAAAATCATCCGTCCAAACACTCGATCCATCTCCTGCCTGAACAACTCGCCAACGTGGATCCTGGGCCAGAATATCGAACGCCGGTGATTGTTGGGCCATCACCAGCCACTCGGAAGGGTCCTTGCCTGTTCGAACATTTTGCTCTCCGTCGGCGAGGCTAAGACACGTTGCGCCGAAGCCTTTAGCCAAGTCCGCGAGGACTGTGTCGAGCTTGACGCTGCGATTCGAGATGTTGAATGCGAGCATCCCACCCGGCGCCAGCTTCGATCGGTAAAGCGCGATTGCCTCCTGTGTCATGAGATGGATCGGGACGGCATCGGAATTAAACGCGTCGAGAATGATGAGGCCGAAATGCTGGTCCGGCGCATTCTGCAATTGCAGACGCGCGTCGCCCAAAACTATTTCAGTGGAAGCGGCCGCGCATTTTTGCAGGTAAGTGAAATATTGTGGTGAATGCGCGACGTCGATTACCGCGGGATTGATTTCGTAGAGGGTCCAATGCTGACCAGCAAACGAGTAGCACAGCATCGAGCCGGTTCCCAATCCGACGATCGCAACGTTTGGCGATGCAGCGTTAGCGCTAAAGGCTTCGAAGATCCTTCCCAATGGTCCGTCGCGATGGAAGTATGAAACTGGCTCGCGTTGAAGTTGAGGATCGACGAACTGGCGCCCGTGTATGGTGTTGCCATGATAGAAAGTATTTGTTGCGGTGTGCGGGTCGAATCGCACGCTCAGCGTGCCGAAGAAATTGCGTTGCGCATATAAGGTGCGATTCTCGATCTCGGAGTACACAACGCCGCCAAGCATCACGGCGCCAAGTGCGAGCGCAAATCGAAGCGGCCGGTTGCGAAAACGGTGATTGACGATCACGAGGGGCGCACCGAAGACGATCGCTATACGGACAGCCGGGCTCAACTCCGGTCCTTTAACAATGAAGGCTAGAGCGACGGTCAGTGCGCCGATAACCAACGGCCAGATCACATCGAACAGTAGATCGGCTCTGGAATCGTCTTCAGTCTTTACTCGCGGGATCAAACAGGCCAGAACGATCACAAGGGGATACTCGACGATCGTGTTGAACGCAATCGGGGCGATTAAGGTGTTGAATAGTCCGCCAAGCATTCCGCCGATGGCGACGCACAAGTAGAAATCGGCGAGGCGTGTGGCTGACGGTCTGTCTCCGGCCAGCTTGTTGTGGCAGATGGTGGCGGCGACGAAGAAGAAACAAAGATGAAGCAGGACCATCGCTGAGGTTGGTTCCGTGGCGCTGGCAGCAATTACCAAGGTAAGAAGCAGAGCCAAACCCGTGAGGGCGACGTTCGCGAATCGTTCCGGCAGCAAGTTCTTTCCCGCGAACGCGATAACGAATGTCACTAAGTAGAGAGCGAGCGGAATGGTCCAAAGTAGGGGAGTGGGTGCGATCTCGGTCGTGATGTAGGTAGTGACACCAAACAGTAAGCTTGCCGGAACAAACGCTAACAGAATCCAGTAGAGCCGCTGCTTGTACGAAACCGGAGAAACCGACGTCGGCACCACAACACTCGCATCAGCTTCTACTTTCGCACCGCGCAACGACCTCCACAACACGATCACACAACCCACGCTCAGCACTAAGAACACGACATACATCACCATCCACAGGCGGTTCTGCGTAGACAAAGTAAGTCCGGGTTCCAAAACCACTGGATAACTCATCAACGCCAGCAGACTCCCAGCATTACTCACCGCAAACAGAAAATACGGATCACTCGCCGAAGTGTGACTCGTGCGCGTAAACCACTTTTGTAGCAGCGGACTCGTGGTCGAAATGAGAAAAATGGGTAACCCGATCGCGATTAGGAGGTAACCGAAGAGCCATATAGCGGGATTGCTTCGGTCAGAGATCGAAGCAAACGTTACCGGCGCAAGTGGCAAGGAAAGTAATGAAAGGAGCAGCAATCCGATATGCAGAACTGCCTGAGTGCGAGCTCCTATCCACGCAGTCGTAACGAGTGCGTACGAATAACCGGCCAACAACAGCACCTGAAAAAACAGCATGCAGGTGGTCCATACTGCAGGAGTCCCACCGAGCCGCGGCAAAAGCATCTTCGCGATTATGAGTTGCACCCAGAACAACAAAAGGGCGCTGAGAAACATCGTTGCGCCAAACAGTAGCACCGTTGGCCTGGAGCTTGAGGATGCTTTGGTGTTCACCGGGCGGAGAAACGGTAGATCGTTACTGATCTAAAAACAGAGCCTTTTTTCAACTTGGTAGTTGGGAAATTAAGTTTGTTAGGCGAGTCGGGGTAGTGCTGAGTTTCGAGGCAAAATCCGGAACGACGCTGATAGGCTTGGCCGGATTTTCCCACGAGCGTACCGTCGAGAAAGTTGCCGGTGTAGAGCTGAATTCCCGGTTCGGTGGTCCATACTTCCATTACGCGTCCGGTAGTCGGTTCAGTCACCACGGCAGCCTGGCGCAAACGACCGGCGACACCATCAACCACAAAGTTGTGATCGTAACCATTCCCAAACTTTAGCTGCTCATCGTCCTGGTTGATGCGCGCGCCGATTGCTGTCGCCTTCAGAAAGTTGAAGGGTGTGCCGGCGACATCTCGCAGTTCACCCGTCGGGATCGATCCGGCGTCGGTCGGTGTGAAACGAGAAGCGTTCAACTTAAGCCGGTGATTGAGTATGTCGCCATTGCCTTCGCCGGCGAGATTGAAATACGAGTGGTGCGTCAGGTTCAGAACCGTGTCTTTGTCGGTTGTTGCGGTGTAGTCAATCCTCAGTTCGTTACGGTTGGTAAGCGTGTAAACCATCGTCACCTTGAGGTTTCCCGGATAACCTTCTTCGCCGTCCTTGCTGAGATACGTCAGTCGCACCGCCGGGCCCAAAGATGATTTGTGTTCTTCAGCAGTCCACACGACGTCGTCAAAACCTTTGATACCACCGTGCAGATGGTTTTCGCCGTTATTGATCGCGAGCTTGTACTCGACGCCGTTGAGTTTGAAGCGCCCTTTCGCAATGCGATTCCCGAAACGTCCAATTGCAGTGCCGAAGCTTGGATGCGGTTTGAGGTAATCGTCGAGATTGTTGAAGCCCAGAACGACGTCGGCAAACTTCCCGTTGCGATCGGGAACTTTCAGCGACATGACGATGCCACCGAAGTTGATGATCTTCGCTTCCATGCCGTTGCGATTCGTGAGTGTGTAGAGATTAATCGCTTGACCGTCGACGGTGCCGATCTGTTGCTGCGCGTTGACAACAACAACGCACGAACACAGCAGCACGAGGGAGGCGATTGCACGGATTTTCATAACCTTCTCCAGACTAATTCAATTCGATTGAGCTTCACGAGCACTCATTTCACGCATCAACGCAATCTGGCGTCTGTTCCTGCGCTCGGTGAAGATCTGGTCCGCCATCACACCAATCAGAATCACCGCGCCCATCACCGCGAAATCAAGCGAACTCGGAATGTCGAGCAGATTAACAAGATTGCGCAACACCTGTAGCAACGCGGTACCGATCACGATCCCGATAACCGAACCTTCGCCGCCACGCAACGAACAACCACCCAGCACCGCAGCCGCGATTCCGTAAAGTTCGTAAGCATTGCCGTGATTCGCGGGAGAAACAGAGTTTGTGTAGAAGGCGAAGATCATCCCGGAAATTGCAGTGAGCGCGCCGCAAATAACATAAGTCAGCGTGATGATGCCTTTGGTGTTGATGCCCGCATAACGCGCCGCTTCAGGATTGCGACCCGTCGCGAACAGGTAACGTCCATAAACCGAGCGGTGCAGCACCACCCACGTGATCGCGCTGATAATGATCAGCAGCACAAACGGCATCGGTATCCCGAAGAGATTTCCGTTCGCCAGGAAACGAAGGAAATCGAGACCGGCGACGGTGCCGAAACCCTTCGTCTCATCGCCTGAGATGAAACGCGCGACGCCGCGATAAAACAACAACCCGCACAACGTGACGATGAACGGTTGCATATTGAGCCGTGTGATCAACAGCCCATGGCCCAGTCCCAGGGCCATCGCGATGGCGATGCACCCGAGCAAGGCGAGCACGATCCCAAGATTCCACTCCGTCAGCATCATCGATAGCAGCACGCCGAGTAATCCCATCATCGATCCGACCGACAGTTCGATACCGCCGGTGATGATCACCAGTCCGAGTCCGATACTGAAAATGCCGAACGCGCCGATCTGCCGCCCCGTGTTCTGCAAATTGATCGTCGACAAAAAGTTGGGATTGTATATCGAAGTGATGATGCAGAGGACGACGAGCAGTATGAAGATTCCGAGCTCTTTTTTCATAAGCGATTACCCTTCAGTGCCTGTGGCCAGATGCATGACGGCCTCTTCGCTGAATTGTGAACGTTCCAGAATTCCGGTTAAGCGGCCTTCATGCATCACGGCGATGCGATCGCTGATTCCCAGCACCTCTTCCATCTCACTGCTGATTACAATTACCGAGACGCCGTTGGCGGCAAGGTTTCGAATGAGCTGATAAATCTCTGCCTTCGCGCCAACGTCGATTCCGCGGGTTGGTTCGTCAAAGATTAGCACTTGCGGCGCGAAAGTGAGCCACTTCGCCAGAACGACTTTCTGCTGGTTGCCGCCACTGAGATTGGCTGCGCGCATTTCCGGCGTCGGTGTCTTGATGTTGATCGCCTTGGACGCGTCGATTGCTGCCTTCGATTCTTTGCTGAAATTAATTATCTTCGCAGACGAGTAAGCGTCGAGGTTAGGCAGCGAAATGTTTTCGCGCACGTTAAAGTCGACGATCAGTCCACTTTGACGTCGATCTTCGGGCACGAGATAGATGCCGTGCGCGATTGCGTCCCGTGGTCCGGTGATCTTGAGTGCTTTGCCGTCGAGCACGACTTCAGTTTCGTGAGCATCTTCCACACCAAAGATCGCGCGGGCCATCTCAGATCGTCCCGCCCCAACTAACCCCGCAAATCCCAATACTTCGCCGTCAGCGACGTTGAAAGAAATATTATGTTTCGGATACCGCAACGTCCGCAGCCGCCGCACTTCGAAACCCTGGCCTTCGTTCTTTGCCGGAACGCCTTCTTTGCCCCCAGCTGCGGTGAAGAAGTCTTTTAAGTCACGCCCCACCATCATGCGGACCATGCGCTCGTGATTGATCTCGTCGCGTTGAAGTACGCCGGCGTTCTTTCCGTCGCGGAGTACCACAGCCCGATCCGCAATCTCCTCAACTTCATGCAAGCGATGTGAAATGTAGATTACGCTGACGTTTTGAGACTTCAGGTCGTGGACGATTTCCAACAGCCGGCGGGTTTCGGTCAAGGTCAAGCTCGACGTCGGCTCGTCCATGATAATCATCCGGGCGCCGGCGCTCAGCGCCCGTGCAATCTCGACGAGTTGTTGTTGCGCAATTGAGAGTCGACTTAACAGCGTGCGGCTGGAGATGTCGAGCCCGAGTTTGCGGACCAGCACATCGGCTTCCTTGTAGATCCGTCCGCGATCGATCAACTTTAGCGGACCGCCGAAGGTTGGTTCTCGACGCAGAAAAATATTGGCGGCGACGTCGAGATTGTCGAGGACGCTCAGTTCCTGGTGGATAAACTCGATGCCGTACGCGGCGGCGTCACGAGGTGAATTGATCTCAACCGGAGCGCCGTTAATCTTGATCGTGCCGCCGTCGCGCGCAATCGCGCCGCCAAGGATATTCATCAGCGTCGACTTGCCCGCGCCGTTCTCACCGATCAGCGCGACCACTTCTCCCGCGCCGACGGTGAGATCTACCCGATCGAGCGCAACTACTCCCGGGAATCGTTTGCTGATTCCCTCCATTTCGAGAAGTGGCGTGTTATTCATCAACTGCGGCCGCGAAGCGTGTTGATCTTCCTGATGAACTCTTCGACGTCGGTTTTCTTCACCGCGAGCGTTGGGACGAAGATCTGCTTTCCGGCCGGAATGCCTGATCGATCACCATTCAGAATCTTCGACAACATCACCATCGATTGATATCCAAACTCGAAGGGCTGCTGCACGACTGTCGCGTAGATCGCACCGTCTTTAATACCGCCCAGCGTTTCGTCTTCTTCGTCGAATGCGATGATCTTAACTTTATCGATCTTATTTGCTTCTCTCACAGCGCCGAGGATCGCTGGTCCATTGTAGGACCACAGTCCCACCATTCCGGCGAGATCCGGATTATTCACGAGGGTGTCTGCCGCATTAGCCTTCGCGCGCACGCGCTCAGTGTTGTCAGTGCGCACGCCGAGGATCTGGATATTCGAACCAGTGACGGCTTCTTTCAAACCCTGGTAACGTTGCTGCGCATTGGCGGCGTCGAGCGTGCCGACGAAAACCATCACCTTGCCGCCTTGCGGCAGTGCTTCCTTCAGCAACTCGCCGGCCTGGCGTCCCGCGGCGACGTTATCGGTGCCGATATAGCACTCGCGTTTGCTGGTAGGTGCGTCGCTGTCCTGGGTGACGACGGTCGCCGTCGCCGCAGCACGATCGAGCATTGCGGTTTGGTTCGCCGGATCGACGGGGCTGATAGCGATACCATGAATGCCTTTGGCGAGCAGGTCATCGATGATGCGCTGTTGTTCGGCGGCGCTGCCATCAGCAGGAGCTCGGAATTCGATCGAGATTCCGGGGATCTCTTTTTCGGCTTTCTCAGTTCCTTTACGAGCGATTAGCCAGAAATCGGAAGTGTTGTTGGGTACAAAAGCAAGTTTGCGCGGTGTGCCGGCGCGGTTCGAGTTGTTGGAGTTGCTTCCGTTGTTATTCGAAATCGATTGCTGGCAACTGCTTAGCAAAAGAACGGACAGCAGCGCGCAAGCAAAACTGAGCAGTGAACGAGTCGCTTTTACAGGTCGCATTGGGTTCCTCGGCTGTTAGGTTTTCGGTGTGACTCTTCTTAGCACATTCGGCCGGTTTCGAAAAGGAGCGCAGCTTCTTGCAGACCGACAAACCCCGCCATTTTCTCCTGCTATGTCGATGCTTTTTCCGGTAGAAAGCCTTCGTCAGACCTACGCTTATTGCGGGACGGCGGCAGAGGGACTGTATATGTATACGTTGGACTGTATCGGCCTTTGCACCGCGACTTACCTGAGCGCACGATTCTTCAACTTTCACGGACCATTCTAAGCTTGCTGGGGAATTCGCTTTACCTTTTTCGGTTCGACGTGTATAGGTCGAGGTAACGGTTCTCCTGTTCATGCGGGCTGCTTCTAACATAAGTCGACGAATCTGGCGGGACCTATACTTTGTCCATACCGAAGCGGTCTGGACGGACGACCCGAACTATGACGTGGTCCAGCTACGCGATCGAATCATGGATTTGGTGGAAAACCGAGTTACTGAGGTTACCGGAGTTACCGATCCCAACGAGTTCTACGTGCTAGCTCCGGGAGACGATCGCTACGCTTTAGCGCGCGTACGTGGCAACGAGATATTAGAGGGCTGCTATTTCGAACAAGGCTGGCCAGGCAGCTCTGTGTCCTCCAACTTGCAAATTTCTCCTCGAATGCTTGAGATTCGCGGGTCCTTCAAGATTACTCAAACGAAGGACCCAAACACAGCCAACATAACGCTATCAGTTGAAAACCGTGGCC